>JAEIGA010004290.1_pt1 | contig 22063 bp, 19 predicted proteins | sample 9270691 | NCBI WGS metagenome assembly JAEIGA01 (sample SAMN17057246, study PRJNA624740) | gut metagenome | biome: biome; isolation source: fecal sample | host: Bos grunniens | place: China: Xizang | collected 2019 | reverse complement strand
TATTGGTGCGTTAGTTCAGTTGGTTAGAATACATGCCTGTCACGCATGGGGTCACGGGTTCGAGTCCCGTACGCACCGCAGATTGAATGTTATTTCTTTCTTTGGTTTCTTAATGAAGCCGCCTTTTAATGACTTATTGGTGCGTTAGTTCAGTTGGTTAGAATACATGCCTGTCACGCATGGGGTCACGGGTTCGAGTCCCGTACGCACCGCAAAGTTTTTTAGCGAGACATCACCACGGTGATGTCTCGCATTTTTTTGTCGAAAGGTTTGGTCTTATTTATTTTGATAAGTGAATTTGTAAAGATTTTTCCTTTTATTACTCTCTTTGCTGTAAAAGGTTGTATTAAAAAGTGTGTATAGTTGCGTAATCCAAGGGAAATTTGTAAATTTGCGCCAAATTCAGTCTATGAAACAGATATATACTTTTCTTTTAGCATCGTTTGTAATGCTGTCATTTCTTTCCTGCACTGAGTATACAAAGATACAGAAGACGCAGGACTATATGGTGCGTTATGAATATGCCAAGGAAATGTATGCTTGTGGACAGTACGATCGTGCCGCTTTGATGTTACAAGATGTTATTATGGTTCTCAAAGGTACTGACCATGGCGAGGAGTCACTCTATCTGAGTGGTATGACAAATTTCAGAGCAAGAAATTATTCTGCGGCTGCAGCATATTTCAAGAAGTATTATCAAACTTATCCGAGGGGAAAGTTTACTGAAGAGTCACAATACTATGCAGGAAAATCACTCCAGGAAAATGCCCCAGAACCAAGATTAGACCAAACGGGTACATTTGAAGCTGTGACAGAATATCAGAGTTTCTTAGAAAATTATCCTACAAGTCGATTCGCAGATGATGCCAGTCAAGCCATATTTGATTTGCAAGATAAATTGGTTGAAAAAGAATATCTTTCGGCTAAGTTGTATTACGATTTAGGCACATACTTTATGAATTGCTCGAATGGAGGTTCCAATTATCAGGCTTGCATCATTACGGCGCAAAATGCGATTTTGGATTATCCCTACACCAAGCGTCGAGAAGATTTGTCTTTCCTTATTTTAAAGGCTAAGTTCGAATTGGCAGAAAATAGTGTTGAAAGCAAGAAAGATGAACGCTATCGTGGAGCAATTGATGAATACTATGGATTTACAAGTGAATTTCCTGAATCAAAATATATGAAAGAGGCAGAGTCTTTATTCAAGAAGGCTAAAAAATATCATCCAACAGAGGACGGTGAGGCGTAAATAAATTGATACGAATAATTAATAAATACGATATACAATGGACTACAAAAGAAGCAAAGCACCCACAAACACGGTGACACACAATCTGATGGATTTCTGTGAAGAAACAGACAATATCTACGAAAGCATCGTAATCATGTCGAAGCGAGCAAATCAGATTTCGGCGAAGATGAAGGAAGACCTTTCTAAAAAGCTCAAAGAATTTGCTTCAAGTAATGATTCTTTGGAGGAGACTTTCGAAAACCGTGAACAAATTGAGATTTCACGTTACTACGAAAAGTTGCCCAAACCAACATTGATTTCTGCTGAAGAATTCCAAAATGGTAGAGTATATTTCCGCAATCCAAACAAGGACAAGGAAAAACTAAATTCTGAATTATGATACAACGTATTCAAAGCGTGTACTTTTTGTTGGCGGGTCTATTTCCCGCCTTACTTTTCTTCCTAACACTCCTATCTTTCGAGTGTGGTGGTCAGACATATTCATTGTCTGCGTTTTCCTTTGGTGTCAGTGGGCAACCCGCACTACATACACCGTATGGTGTGATTGTATTCACAGTGCTTTCTACAGTATTGCCTATCTTTACTATCTTCAAATTCAGCAATCGTCCCTTGCAGATCAAGTTGGCCAAATACACACTGATCCTACAAGCCTTGTTGGCAATGACCTTTGCCGTATATGCTTGGACCTTTGTCGGTGACTATCCTCAGGCTACAGACTTTACCCCAGGCTTTGGACTCCTCCTTTGGGTACTTGCCGTTGTCTTTACAATTTTAGCAAAGAAGTCTGTTAAACGTGATGAAGATCTGGTTAGAGCTGCAGATAGAATACGCTAAGAAGGCATAATAGAATAAACTATAGTGTAAACAGAAATAAAATTTTTAAGAGATGTCATTGAATAAAGTAATGCTAATAGGCAACGTGGGCAAGGAACCAGAAGTACGTTATATTGACAATGGTGTAGCCACTGCGACATTGAGTCTGGCAACATCTACACCAGGTTATACACTGCCTAATGGTACACAGGTGCCCGAACGTACTGAGTGGCATCGTATTCTGTTGTGGAGACGTTTAGCAGAAGTCGTGGAAAAGTATGTACACTCAGGCGACAAACTCTATATCGAAGGACAATTGCGTACGCGCAGTTATACCGATAAGCAGGGCCAAACTCGTTACGTTACAGAGATATGGGCAGACAATATGGAAATGCTCACTCCTAAATCCTCACGCAGTGAGGTCGCTCCGCAAAGTAGCACCTCTGCTTCAACGGATCAACCAGAGGACGAAAAACTTCCCTTCTAATATTCATTCTTCTATAAGAATTGTTGCTTTATGCCTCTTCACACAGTGTTGAAATATAAAAATGAAACCTCTGTCACAAATGATGTGACGGAGGTTTATATTTGGCATATTGTCGAGAATGAAGAATATCTAATGTCCTTAGTCAATAAAGATACGTTGTCCGAATTACAAGATAAGAATTTAATAAATGCTCGTAGACGCATAGAGTGGTTAGCCACGCGTGCCCTGCTACATAGTGTTTACCCTGATGCTCAAATCAAATATTACCCCTGTGGCAAGCCTTATTTACATAATGCTTTCGGTAAAAAATGTTTGAGTATATCTCATACAGAAGCCTGGGTCGCATTAGCCATTTCTTCTCAACCTATAGGCATAGACATCGAGCGTTGGAGCGACCGGCCATTTCATTTGGCGCAGCGATTTCTTTCCCACAAGGAAATGCTACAATTAAACAACGATGAGTTTCCCAAAACTCTCGCCACACGACTATGGACAGCCAAGGAAGCCGCCTTCAAATACTTTGACCAATCTACGACTCGAGTAATTACAGATATCACTATTCATCAGTCAGCACAATCCCAATCTACACTATTAGCCCAAGGATTAGGACAAGATGACAAATGCCTGGTTCATCAAATAGACTTCGAGCACTTTGCCATGAGTATTTGTGTGCCCACATTCCTTGAACAAATCTCCCCAAATAACACTTCGTTTGTGAAGTAGTCAAAGGCAATAAAAATACTGCGACGTCTCGTTGAAAAAAAGATAAGACCTTTTTAAAACAAGCTTAGACTTTTTTTCAACGAGACGTCGCGAAATTTTTACAAGGTCTTGGCTTGTTTAAATGAAGTATGTAATTAAAATGTGATATATGATATATGATGCAAGAAATCCCTATTCGTTTCCAATTCTGATAATACTTAAATCCCCTTCTCTACGAATAAACATAGAAAAGGGGATTATTTATTTAACTTGAAATTACTCTTTTCGTCCAAAATCAGGTGCAACCTTGACCCAATGTGTAACGATGCAGGTGATGGGGCAGAGTAGGCATACTAAGATGAAGAAGTTGGTGTAGCCGAGCGCCTCCTGTAGGTGACCCGCAAAGAGGCCAGGGAGCATCATGCTGAGTGCCATAAAACCAGTGCAGAAGGCATAGTGGGCAGTCTGTGCTGCACCACGGGCGAAGTAGAGTAGAAACATCATATAGATGGTGAAGCCAAAGCCGTAGCCGAACTGTTCAATCAAGATACATGTGCCTACAATCCAAAGGTTGTCAGGGATGCAATAGGCCAGGTAGACGTAGACAATATTGGGGATAGAGATGGCAGCTACCATAGGCCATTTCCATTTACCAAAGCCGTCTCGGGCAATGACTATGCCACCGAGGATGCCACCGAGTAGTAGGCCGACTACCCCTATAGTACCCGAGATGATACCGACCTGCTGGGTCGTGAGTCCTAATCCGCCATGCTCTATGGGCTCAATCAAGAAAAGTTTGCTGATAGGGGTAAGTAAAGCTTCTGGGAAACGATAAAGTAGCATGAATAATAGGGCGGCAGTGATACCAGGCTTTGCAAAGAAGGTGACGAATGTTGAGATGACGCCACTGTCTTTGCTGGAACGAGTCTGGGGATGATCTCCTGTTGGCCTTGGCAACATGTACCAATGGTAGACGGTGATAAGCAGGAAAACTATCGCAGCGATGGCAAAGGTTAGGCTCCATGCTCGAGCTGGCTGACCCATGATTACCTCAAATCGTCCTGCCAGGAAAATCAGCAGTCCCTGGCCTGTGATGTTGGCAATGCGGTAAAAGGTATTCCTAAGTCCTACGTAAAGTGCTTGTTCGTGCGCCGATAGTTCCAGCATATAAAATCCGTCGGCCGCAATGTCGTGTGTAGCACTGCTGAAGGCGATGAGCCATAAAAAGACCAGTGACCACTGCATAAAGGCTGTGGTGGGAATTGATAGTGCAATGCCTGCCAGCGATGCACCGATAATAGCTTGCATGGTAATGATCCACCAGCGCTTAGTGCGAAAGAATTCTACAAATGGGCTCCAAAAGGGCTTAATTACCCAGGGGAGATAAAGCCATGCTACATAGAAGGACGATTGCGCATTGTCCAATCCGAGGCGTTTGAACATGACGAGGGCGACAGTGACAACAATGACGTTGGGTAGCCCCTCGGCTAAATATAATGATGGAATCCAGGAGAATGGATGTCTTGACATATTGAGGAGGTTGTTTGATTGTTAGGTTTAGAGGTTGTGAGTACTCTTGTTCTTAGTCTCATGTCTTTTTTACTTGTTTCAAGTTTACTTTTTTCAAACCCTTCTTCAAGTGATGTGACCTGATATATTACAACTTTAACCTATAATTATTTTTACTTATACAATTGTTTTATATTAGAATTTTGGTAATAGTGCAAAAGTATTTCCTTGAACGCATACCCCTTGTCAGCCATCACTGCTGCTCCAATCTGGCAGAGACCTACACCGTGTCCCCAACCAGCACCATAGAGGGTGAAGCTAGAAGGTATACCATCTAGAAGTTCACCTTTTTCAACAACGAAAGCAGAACTATAGAGGTGTGTGTCAGATAAGGTGCGGCGTATCTCCAGTTCCTTACCGATAGTTAGTGTTTTGAGTGTACCTACTATTTGAAGTTTTTCAATACGTCCACTTTCTCCTCTCTTTACAGGAATAAGGTCAATGATTTCTCCAAAATCTTCTTCACGTTTTTCGCGAATCAATTGGCCGATTTCTTTTTGAGTGTAGGTCTTTGTCCAACGATAGAAGTCAGTAGTCTCTTGGTCATAGTCATTAAGGACTGATGCGAGTAATGCTTTGTTGTTCGTGTTACAGAAAGAGTCTGTCGCAGACTTAATAAAATCCTCAATGTCTGTGGGAAATGATTGTTGCCCTGCATTTGGCGCGTCCACTACGGGAGTAAGGTAACTTTTTTCAGTATCTTCCCAACAAGTAGAATATCTCTCAGTTATACCTCCGCAACATTTGGAGAAACGGGCATCGCATATATCGCCATCACTTAACAGAACTTGTCCACGTGTTGCAATGACTGCATCGACGACATTTGGCGATGATAAGCGGGTGACACCCTGGTAGCGTTGGCAGTGATCATCTGCGCAAACGTCGAAAATAGTATGATCCTCACGGTCGTACCATCTGATATACTCGTCTTCCTTCCTGACAAAGGAGAAGAAACCTCCGGCTTTGTTGGCATTCTCGCGACGTTTTTTAATTTGATGGAATAGCCAGCTGCGAGATATTACAGCATGTGCTTTCAATAATTCGGGTGAGGCGTTGGCACTCATCTCTGAACTGATGACACTGATGATATATTCTTCGACTGGAAGTTGGTTGATAATAATCAATTCCTCTTCATCTATTATGATGCGAATTGTACCACGGAAGGTTTGTGATTCCTTTCTCTCCCAATGGAAATTGATACCAAACGGTACTTGATGGAGTGTAAAGGTAGATGAAGATGTTTCTGGAGTGAAGGTGAGTTCACTATATACATTGCCATTCCATAGGATACCACCATCTTGGCAAACTACCTCTTGTAAACCTTGCACAATGTCTCCCTTGGCAATATAATTATCATTGAGTGTGAATGAAACTTTCTTACTGCTCATGATTCCAACACTAACTTCTGGTTCTTCGCTCAATTCGAAATTGGTGATGTCGTCATTTGTAGAAACCTTGTTGCGCTTTGTGTTAAGTTTCTTGGCAATTTGTTCCATTTGAGACTCAGTGATACAAACTTCGCGTAATATGGATGTAGCTTGTTTAGAAGTGATTTTATTGAAATCCTCTTCTCTTGGTGTGATAATAAGGCCACCCATGTCTAATGCTCCTGGGCTAATGACAAATTGAGACTTCCCTTCTGCATAATAACAATCGGGGCGGTGCTTTCGACGTGGGAAAAGTACCATGACTACATTATCGTGGTCCGCAGGACCTCCGCTTTGCCTCCAGGCTAAAAGATTCATGTCAGGTTCTGACTGTCCTTCCTCAATTGGTAGTGCATTGAGAAGCTTGTTGAGTAGATAAAAATCGCCTTCGGCTTGACCGCCTTGCAATACAAACGCAGGGCATGCATAACCCTGTAGTTTGTATAGACCTACTGATTTTGAAATGTATCCTTTTTCCTCCAAATCCATCTCGTCAGCAGTAGTTAGGGGATATATCTTTTCCAACTTTGTTTCATAATACTTCCAGTCTTTTTCCAGTGGAACAATTCCACGGTCTCCCGCTTGAAGGTGTGCGTGATCAGGGGCTGATGCTCCACAACGTCCACCATTGTAGAATACAATAAATTCAGGCATCTCCCAAGCCATACGATTTAATTCCTCAATAAGTGTAGACAACTTCTGAGGTTTGTGCCGGCGTGTTGGTATGGTGAGATGGTGAGGGAGAATAGGGAAGGGGTTGACTAGTACTTGGTAGTGACCATCCACAGTTTGATAGATTTGTTCTTTAGGACGATTTCTATCACAAAGGAAACATGGACGTTTCTTTAGATTCTTTTTATCAACTTTTGCTGCTGTTGAAACAATACGACAAGGATTAAATTGTGCTGTAAGCGTATATTCATCTGTCGCTAACTCTTTTGTTTCGATTTTAGTGGACAAATCTTCAAAGCGCTTTCTTACCTCCTCCCATTGAATCATTTGTTTGTCAAAGAATTTTATAACTTCATCTTGGCTTACAGGGTGATTCCACTTTTGAATCATTGATTGTCTTGCTTTAATTTCCATTGTACGGAGACAATCTTTGTAAGCATTGTTGAGGTTGATCTTTTCAATAGGAAGAGCTGCATCTGAGTTGCCATCCCATCTGCGGCAGAGATATAACTCGTCGTATATGCGACCAATGCGGAAACATCTTGAAAATGCTAAACCCAATGCATAATCTTCACCATACGAAGTGTTGGGAAACCCTATTTTACGGAGAATATCTACTCTAAATGCTCTGGGTGCACCGAGTCCATTGATGCGAAGTGCATTGTTTCTGCCATTTTCTGCTGTCCATTCCTTGTGAGCAATGATACCTGGAGGCAAAGTCTCAAGGTTGAAGTTGACCATACGGTAAGAACCAATTACCATTGCTGCTTTTTGCTTTTGGAATGCATCAACAATGGTTTGCAATGTACTTTTGCTGCTATATAAGTCGTCTGAGTCAAGTTGTACTGCATATCTACCGCAGAATTCATTACGAATAGCCAAATCCCAACATCCTCCAATGCCTAAATCATTTCTGTTGGGGATAATATGAATGATACGTCCATCTTTAATAGATTGAATCTTTTCAGAAGTACCGTCTGTCGAATGATTATCTACGATGATGAGGTTGAAATCAAAATCTGTTTCTTGCTCCAATACACTATGGATGGCATCCGCAATAGTTCTCTCTCTGTTGCGAACAGGGATAATGACTGAGGCTTCTACAGGATAAATAGTCTCATCGTTGGGGAGCTCGTCCAATTCGTCTGCGGCGAGGTAGGCACCAATGCATTTCAAATGCTCAGTGCAAGCACGTTCATTCTCTAATTGGACTTCTCGGTTGCTTGGATTAACATAGTCGAATTGAGCCTCACCACTTTTGCGTAAATCTGTTTCTACTTCTGTATAAAGATATTCACGAAGGTGGTGGATTGCTCCCATTCTGCTCAAGAAAAGTCTCAAGGCATAAAGGGCAGCATATCTGTATCTCACCATTTTTTCTCCAGCAAAGAAGGCTTGCAACAAATCTGTTCTAACCAACCAAAGTCCGCCGAAATCAAAGTCATCTCTCACGCTGCCCTCAGCGTAATCAATTGTGGGGTGAGGTTGAATGACACCCTCTTTTTCTTCATAGCGGTCTGTATAAACCATTGATGCTCCTGTGCTAATTGCTACGTCAAGCATACGTTCCAAACAACGATAACCTAATTGTAGAGGAGTCTCTTTCAAGTAGAGTGCAGTGTATTTTGCGCTACTCTTTTGTGCAACAATTCTGAGGAACTTCGTGCTCGTCAGGTTCTCTGTTTGCAACGTTACGCACTTTTCATTCTCAACCTGTATATCTTGATCTGGTGATATGATAAGATGGATCTGTTGTATTTCGTCAACGTTGACCAAACTTTCAAGCAGTTGATTAGAAGAATTCCATGCTGTCCACGACAAGAAAAAATCTATATTGTTTTTCATAAGTTATTCGTCTTTGGGGTTAGAGGCTTTAACTATATCTAATATATTTGATCCAAAACTTTTAATGCTTTTCCAAATTGTAATTCCAATGAAACAAATGCCCTTCCATATCCATTTTGATAGTATTTTAATACCTTCAATGGTGTACAATAGGCAATTTTTAGGAGTGAGATTATATTTGGCATCAGCTTTATTCCATCCCCAAATACAGAGGATGGGGCAAATGCATCCCATTATCCAATAGACAATAGCAATAGTACTGAAGGTCTCGCTATTAATAGGAAGCAGAGCAAGCATTTCCCATTCCAAGTCACTGCAAAGAATATGAAATACACCGACTATTTTGAAAAATAATGGAAAGAAAACGACAATGTACAACCATCTTTCGCCTACATAATTTACAACCAGGGTCGCTTTATTGTTATATTTCGTTATTAAGTCAGACAAATAGTGTAGGGTGAGAAAAGCTGAAACTCCTCCAAATAACAAACTCAAAAAAGCAAAGAAGTCTTTCTCGAACATAGAACTTGGATATAGCACTGCCAATGCGATTACGACCAAAGTAGTCAGAGCATAAATCCACTTTCTTTGATTGAGGTGTGATTCATATTGGCGATACAGACAGCCTAATCCAAAGAACATTGTTGCGGTGAGTTCGGTATATCCGCCATAAGGTAGAAATGGTATATTCAAATCAAACAATGTCATCCATATCACCAATGTGATAATGCTTAAAATGGAGCACTCGATGATTTTAGTATCAGTGAAGTTTGACAAGATTTTTTTGAATAGATACGATATGGCATAGAAACCGATTGCTCCTACAAACATAGCGCGCAATATCCAAAATGAAGCATTCAGCACAGGGTCGTAGCCCTGCATGCCCAAGCAGATGTTCCATAGACGTTGAAATGTTTCTTGCCAACCATAGATACCGTTCGATGTGAAATTGATTAAAGCAAAAATATTGTGTAATACTACGAATATACTTGCCCATACAATAAAGGGCAGATAAATGCGCTTTGCTTTACTGTAAATATATCCATGGCGCTCTGTCCAATAGGTTGTGTCAAAAAAATATCCCAAAACCATAAATATCGCTGGCAGGAATAGGTGTGTACCACTTGTTATACCAATGCTCATGCCACAAGCATTAAGCACAATGATAATGGCACAAATGGCTTTCAAATATATGAATGATTTGATTTGCATTTTAGGGGTGGGGGTGAAGAATTATGGGAAATAGATTAAAGTGTATGATATGATGGTATCAAAGAAAGGGCTTTTCTGAATACATCATTATATCCTTGTCTTAAACGAATCCACAATACCTATCAGATGATTTTCTTTGTCAACGACCAGTACTGCATGTATCTTGTTCGTATGTAGGATTTCTTCGATAGTGGCAATCTTTGTGTCAGCGCTTACTGTCTTTGGATTTTTTGTCATAATGTCGCTCACTGTCTGTGTGAAGAATTTGTCTTGCGCTGCTTCCATTGCTCGGCGGACATCTCCATCAGTGATAATGCCTGCCACACGTCCTTCCTCTACTGCTACGCACAGGCCCAATCTGCCACGGCTCAGGTGAATTACTGCCTCGCTAAGTGCTAGTTCTGGAGATACTATGGGTAAATCTGTACTATGCATCACATCCTTGGCTGTAGTCAAAAGTCGTTTGCCCAGCGAGCCTCCTGGATGAAATTGTGCAAAGTCGCTCGCTTTGAAATTCCTTGCTTCCATCAGTGCACATGCCAAGGCGTCGCCCATAGCCAGTGTTGCCGTGGTACTGGTCGTTGGCGCTAAACCCAAGGGGCAAGCCTCATGAGCGACACAAATATTCAAATGTGCAGTAGCATATTGTGCCAGCAGGGATTGTGGATTTCCGGTCATGCCAATCACTGGAATGTTTTTTTCTAAGAGGTACGGCAAAAAACGCAACAACTCGTCCGTTTGGCCAGAATAGGAAATGGCCAACACGACATCGTCGTTTGAGATAACTCCCAAGTCACCATGAAAGGCATCAAGGGGGTTGATAAAGAAACTGGGTGTGCCAGTGCTCGAGAGTGTTGCCGCAATCTTTGCTCCGATATGCCCGCTTTTACCAACACCTGTCACGATCAGCTTGCCACGGCATTGCAGGATGATTTCGCAAGCCTGATCAAAACTTTCATCTATACTTGTTACGAGTGCCAATAGTGCCGCAGCTTCATCTTGCAGACATTTTATGGCAGTTGCTCGCAGATGTTTTTCAGTCATTGTGATTTTATTTTTTGTATTTATGCAGAGGCGTCATGACATGGCGCCGTGGTACGCTTGTGTACTATCTTGGTTCTTCGTTTAGTTCTCTGATCAACTCTCCGATTTCTTTCAGTGGTATCATATTAGGACCATCGCTCAGCGCCAAGTCGGGGTTGGGATGAGTCTCAAAGAAATAACCATCAGCACCAAAGGCACGAGCTGCGCGAGCCATGGCTGGCACAAATTCCCTGTCGCCTCCTGTCCGTCCGCCAGCAGCACCAGGGCGCTGTACCGCATGTGTACAATCCATAATCACGCGGTCTGCCAATGGCTTCATCCATGCGAGATTTCTGAAGTCTACGACCAATGTGTTGTATCCAAATGTACTCCCTCTTTCGGTCAGCCACACTTCCTGTGCACCACTTTCACGGCATTTCTCCACAGGGTATTTCATGTCTGCTGCAGATAGGAATTGTGCTTTTTTTATATTCACCACAGCACCAGTGTGTGCTGCACTTACCAACAGATCTGTTTGTCTGCACAGGAAGGCTGGAATTTGTAACACATCCACGGCGCCCCTCAATGCATCTGCTTGATAGCTTTCGTGAATGTCCGTAGTTACGCGCAGTCCATATTTCGCCTTGATATCCGCCAACATTTGTGCGCCGCGTTCCAACCCAGGACCACGGAATGAGTGTATGCTCGTGCGGTTAGCCTTGTCAAACGAAGCCTTGAATATAATTTCAGCACCCGCCAATTGCTGTATTTCCACCAATTTCCCAGCAACGATATCCAGCAATTCAGCAGATTCTATCACACAGGGACCAGCGATAAATAGGGGTTTCATATCTTAAAAAAGTGATTAGTTGACTACTTTTCCTTATTGTTTGCGAATTTAGTGAAAAGTGAGCGGAGTGCAAAATGAAAGTCAAAGATTTTCAATTTTACACTCCCGAACTGCATCCTAAATATGTAATTTAGTGAAAAGTGAGCGGAGTGCAAAATGAAAGTCAAAGATTTTCAATTTTGCATTCCCGAACTGCATCCTAAATATATAATTTAGTCGCTTGGCGCTAAACTTAAAATGCTGCAAATAATAATTTGACCTGTTATGAAAAAAAGGTAAGACCTCGTGAAAATTTCGCGTCGTCTTGTTGAAAAAAAGTCTAACCTTTTTTAAAAAAGATGAGGGCTTGTTTTTTGAGTGAGATTTATGGCATAAAAAGGCTGGTTTGATAGGTGAAACCAGCCCCCCAGCCCCCTCCCGTGTGTTGCCTTGTATACTATACTTGTGTCCGCATCAGAAGGGGAGTCCCACTGCGAAATGCAGGGCGAAATCGCGTGAGAATTTGGGATGAATGATGGGGAATTGGTCGCGGCCTGTATAGCTGGGGTTGACAGCCTTCATGCCACCATCCAGGCGAATCACAAAGTAGTCGAAGGTGAGACGTAGGCCAAGGCCGTATGATGCTGCCAGCTCGCGGTAGAAGGTGTTCCAACGGAATTGCCCCTGGGGCGCCGAGGTGTGTGTGTTCCATATATTACCGGCGTCAATAAAAGCAGCACCATGGAGTTTCCAGAAGAGGTGGGTGCGAAATTCGATGCTGAGGTCCAATTTGACATTGCCTGTATGATTGATAAAGTCTATTTTACCATCTTCGCCACGAAATCCGCCTGGTCCAAGGCTACGCACACTCCATCCACGCACGCTATTGGCTCCACCGCTGAAATAGCGCTTTTCGTAGGGGATGATGGTGGAGTTGCCGTAGGGGATAGCTATACCAAAGGCGGCGTGCATGGCCAGCGAGCTACGCTTGTCGAGGACAAAACTTTTGGCATAATCAAAGTCGAATTTGGCATATTGCGAGTAGGCGATGCCCCCTATGCTGTATTGTCCGTCCTCATTAGGGGTGGATTTGAGTAGGTGCGATAGTCCATAAAGGACATTGCCCGCTGTCTCGACACCCATCTTGACCTGATATCCACCTGTGGGAGTAGAGGATGCGGCAGTCTGATGATTTTGCGAATTGTAGGTGAGGTGATAACCAGTGCGCATGATCAACAGGTTTTCGTAACTATAGCGCAGGACTGCATAGCGGGGATCGTCGCCCTCGAGGTATTCCTGTTGGAAAGTTTCAGATATCCATGGCATGAATACATAGTTGAGCGAAAGGAGGTCGAAACGATGGCGCAAGCGTGGTTGGTTGACGTTGTTCCATTTGTACCCCCAACCAGCAGTGAGCAATCGGCGGTGGAACTCAGGACGGTCCTGCGAGTTGAACATAAGGCTGAGGTTGGACGAGGCGTTGAGGTTCATGCGACGCTTGGCACTGAGGCCAGGTATCATAAAGGTGGGAAATTGCAAGTTTGCCTCGCCACTATATTCGATGTAGTCTTGATTGCTATAACCTTCGAGTCCACGTATGGCTTCGTAGGCCCCACGCAGACGAATGGAAAGTTGTTCGGAACCACGGAAAATATTATTGTTGGCGTATCCAAAGACAACGGCAGCGCCTAAGTCTCCAGAGGTATTAGTGCCCTCAAGATCGAGGCTGAGAGAGTGTGGTTTGTTGGTCTCGACCATCACCTGTGCATCAAGGGCGCGTGGGGTGTCGGCTGAGGGTGTGAGGCGCACTGTGCCAAATTTTACGGCTGATAGCGCCCCAAGTTTATTGTGCGTGCTTTGTATGTCGGATTCGCGGTAGATGCTATCTGGGCGAATGTTGAGCATGCGGTCGTAGACACGGCGATATATTTTGATAGGACCAGAATGTTGATAATCTACGCCTTGATAGTGAGAGAAAAGGGTAGAACTGTCTTCCGGTTGTACATTTTCATTCAATGAGACGCTCGAGATGGTGTATACCTGATAGTCGTCTGTTTGAACCATTCCCATAGGGCGTGCAAAGTGCAGGGTCAGTATTACCCCCGTGGAGTAGGATAGGGTATCTGCTGTAAAGGAGATGTACTCGTTGTTCAAACGGTAATAACCATTGTTGCGCAGATGCTTGATGATACGACTACGTTCGTCGTAAAGGGCGGAGACACTCAATGGCATACCTGCTTTCAAGGTAAAATTGGCACTATCTGCCATGACTACCTGGCGGATAGTATCATTGTCGAAAGCGTATTTGACACGGCTGACATAGTATCTGTCGCCTGGGTTCATGGTATATGTGACTGTGGTCTTTCTCTCCTTTGTCGTAGTATCTGATAAGCATACAGCGTGCAGATAACCATTGTCACGAAGGGCTTGAGTCAAAGCACGACGGGAGAAATCAGTGAGGGATGAATCGTATGCTACAGGTGCTTCGCCTATTCGGCGTACAAATTTATTCCATCTGCGTGAAGTGTCTCTGCCTGAAAGGTTGTATATGCCAAGAGGGACTTTGGCTATTCCCAACCAGCGTGTATTCGCATTTTGGCGAATATTATTATTGTATTCACCAGGCTTGACTTTTGGATTGGTAGAGATTACTTTGACTCGGTGTACCAATGTCTCTCCCTCTGCCAAATGTTTGGTTTGAGCACATCCTATCAACAGAAATAGCATCGCCACCATTGTAAATACGCTGACGGGATGTAGGGTTAGGATAGATGTGTGATATGTACGACAATTTCGCATATTAGTGCTTAATGCATATTCGAGGTATGGGTATAATTAGAATTTTCGGAATTCCAACTGATAGTGAGATGATCTGAGTATCATCTTCTTGCGATTTAAAGTTTCTATTTCAAACTCCTCTGGTAGATTAACTATTCCTACATTTTTTAGGCAATCAGTACCAGGTGTGAGCAGACTATCTTTGTCGTGAAAATGTATATAGGCTTCAGTGACGGAAAGCTTATTTGATGTATGATTAAATCTTGTTGCAGTATAAGCTGTGTGCCCATTGTGATTTATATATGGAGTGTAAATCATCAGCAAATCCAACTGGACATTCCAATAGATGCCATAATTTTCCATCTCGCTACCATTGTCAATCAATGGTGGCGCCATTGGTGCTTTGTGAGGGGAAGGCGTAGTATTGATGCGTGTCATTTTGACTAATTGCCACGAACCATCTAATACACCATTTTGTGGCAATTTGTCACAAGATGTTATGGTGACAAGCAGTGTAATTAATAAATGAAAAATATATTTGTACTTCATTTCTTAAAATCTCAATTTTGTACTATTATTCCTTGTCTCTTGTCCCTTGTCTCTTGTCCCTTGTCTCTTGTCTCTTGTCTATTTAATCAACCATCCAGACTTGCTTACTCCCAGCATAAAACCATTGTTGTTGCCCGTCAATTCACCTCGGTCTAAAGCGTAGGCTACTTTGACTTTCCAACCGCTACTCCAGAAGAGTGAGTTGGGATTTGTGAAAAGTTTCTTGAGATTGTACGGTATGTCGTAAGTTAATTCACAGAGGAAATTATTTTGTTGCTTAACGTCGGGGAAGGGAACTGCGTAAGTACCCCAACTCTGTGTGTGAGAGTAAAGCAGACGATAATTTAGACCTTTGAGAGGTGCCCCCGTCAAACCAACGTGGTGTGCTCTGATGCGGTTTGAAGAGAAGTCCAGAGTTCCGTCATTTTTATAAAGCGGCGAGGTGATCAGCGGATTGCCTATGCCTTGACCAAAATGTTGCCAACCTTGATACAAATTGTGGTTGTAGTAATTGTCTACCGCACTGATTTGATCAGGGATAGCATCTGTGTAGTCGTGGTAAATGGGACCTGATTGGTAGGTGGTGTTGAGAAACTCGTAAACAAGTGTCCTGCAAATAGGATTTTGGGGAAATTCGATTTCTGTACCGAGCAATCCGTCTCTCCAGCCATATTGGAAGAACATCATGCTATGGTCATCAAAGAAATGGTCGTAGTATAACCTCGCACTCCAATTTTTGCCATGGTATTTCAATCCCATCATCCAGCTGCCTAAGGTATTGCCACCAGCATTAGTATATGCTTCATCCGTAGCATCGCTTCCCAGTCCAAAGATAGCATTGATGTATTCTTTTACCCCTGCTTTGATATGTAGTTTGTCGGCAAATAGCCCATCTCTGCCCCAAGGGTAATAGATATCGCCTCCAAATTGGCAAGCCATCTCTAATCCACCTTCAAAGGTCAAAGGGAATTTTTCTGCATTTCCCACCCTCAGATAACCTGCTTTACTATGATAGGTGGCTTTCTTGGCATACCTGGCTCCTGTTGGTACATAATTTTCTTGCCATTTGCCGTCTGTCATCCAGCCATAACCAAAGTGCCCTTTGATCGCCGCCCAATTACTTCGCCCTGTGATAGAAATATATTCGGGTACTTCAAACCTTATTTGTGGTATTGGAGCGGCATTTGTGCCAAATGTCAAGCTACCACTACTTAATAGGTGATTCTTCATCATTGCAGGACGCTCTTTGATACCAGCGGAGATTCTTACTTTTTTGTATTCTATGTCGGCATAGAGGTTGGTTGGAATAACAATGTTCCTGTCTAATCCATAACCCACAGCAGCCTCTGCTTGGTAACCTATTCGCCAATTTCTCGACGAATCCGATTTGGTGTCGTGCTTGATGCCAAGTTTTAGCAAACCGAAATTTCCCTGAGTGCTACTGACGCCATATTTGTTAGCATTCAGCCATAGCGGTGTTGAGTGGTCCGAGCATGTTGCCTCCATTTCACCTTTGTATTCGATGTCGTGAATAGCATCTTGCCACATATTTTGCCCCACGATGATGTGAGGAAGCATGATGAGTAGTAAGAGGGTGAGTGAAAATCGTTGCATACTAACAGTCGTCTATTTGGGGAGAAATATCAATCTTCTGCTTGTTGTTCTTCTTCGTCGTTAATTACTCTAATAGTGCGTATTAGTCGAATTTGTTCTAGTAGAGATTCGTAGTTGTTCGTCCTCACGGCAATCTCCAATATCATGCCGATTTCAGAGTAGTCTCTGTTTGTGATCTCTCCCTCGCATTGCTGAATGCGGCGCATAGCCAAGTCTAGTTCGGGATAGGGTACTTCGATGCGTAGAGTCTGTTTGATGATGTTTTCTTCTATCTCAGCAGCAGACAGCGCTTCGGCAGCCGCTTCTTTGTAGGCCACAATCAATCCGGATGTGCCCAATTTGATGCCTCCAAAATATCTTACTACGACTACAAGGCAAAAGGTTAACCCCTTCGAATGAATTTGTCCCAGGATGGGTCTGCCTGCTGTGCCCGAAGGTTCTCCGTCATCATTGGCTCGAGTTGTCTCGCCCTTGTACCCCAAAGCATAGGCATAGCATACGTGTCGAGCATCGTAATATTTCTTTTTATACTGAGTCGTCAATTCCTTGACCTCTGCTTCATTTTTTACATGGTGTGCAAAGGCCAAGAATTTGCTGCGCTTTTCGGTATAAATAGCTTCACCTGCCGTCTTTATTGTTTGGTAGGTATCTGTCATGTGTTTGGGGAAGAAGGGTTAAAGGTTAAATGGTTAAGGGGGTGAGGGACGTCTAAATCTCTCAAACTCTTTAACCTTGTCAAGGTTCTCTACTGAAAGTGGTACAAGAAAGTCGCTACACCGCTGAGTGCTGGTTTGCGTTCACCCTTGATTTCGATAGCAAATTTGATTTCCACTTTGCTGATACCACGTAGGTTGGCTATGCTTTCGAGTTTTGCTGTCAATCTGATGCTCTGACCGCTCAACACTGCTTGACCAAACTTCATCTTGTCCATACCATAGTTTACCATCATTTTTAGGTTGTTTACCTCAATGATTTGTTGCCACAGATAGGGTAGGAGTGATAGTGTCAGATAGCCATGTACAATTGTTTGGCCAAAGGGGCTGTCTGTTTTGGCACGTTCTGGGTCAGTATGAATCCATTGATGATCCAATGTTGCATCTGCAAAGTCGCAAATACGTTGTTGGTCTACTTCCAACCAGTCAGAGATACCCAATTCTTGACCTACATATTTCTCAAATTCTTCGTGCGAGTTGATGATAAGTTTGCTCATGATTTGTATATAGATTTATTATTGTTATTTGTATTTAAGGGTTTGTTCGGCTCTTTTAATTAAAGAAAAGGTCAAGCAACTTTTTCCCCTTTTCGTTAAATGAATTAGCATTATTTAAACTATCTATTCTGCGTTGTTCTTCCACAGCAGTTTTGAGCCTTTCTTCCTCTTCCAATCTGATTCGTTCTTCTTCTGCTTGTATTAATTGAGCTTTTTCAGTTGCAGCTTCTAATGCCCATCCACCTTCGGGGTGTATGTTGAGATAATGATCGTAAGCTTCGATGGTATTTCTCGTTTTTGCAAATTTCCAGTCCAATTTGTCAATTTCCTCCAAAGCTAGAGTGTATAGTTCGCTATTGGGTAAAGGATATTTTTCGCAGAAGCTCTTTAAAGCACTTACATTTTGCGAATTTTTCACACGGTCCCAATCATCATACATTTCTAGTAGTTTTTCCAATTTTTGTTCTACATCTCCTCTGTACTTGCTATTGGGAAACTCTCTTATAAAATCTTCGTAGTCTCTGCGGTTGTAATTATCCTCAGTCAATACGTCATACATCAACTTTTCCTTCTTCGCCTTTTCGTGCTGAGTATAGTAATAATATCCTACTGCGCCGCTTGTAATCAGCAAGAGAATCAATATTACAGTAACGATGCATCCCCAGTGTGTCTTTCGCTTCTTCTCTTTCGCTACGATAGGTATCGCTGGCGGGGTGCGTCGCTCTGTGTTTTGTCTTGTTGAGGTTTTTGGTGAGTTATTACCATCCTTAAGTTTATGTATCAGCAGGGATTGCAACTCAATTTCTTCTTCGTTATATTCTTTTATTCCGTCTGGATAATTTTCGTAGTCTTTTCTCATTTTCTTCTATTAAATATTTTACTGCAAAGATAATGAATGCTTGGCGTTGTGGCAAATAATCATACTAAAAGTTAAACGTTGTTGTCCACATTCAAATGATTATTTATTTTGACTTTTTACCCTTGTCCCTTGTGACTCGTCGGGTTTCAGACTCTCGTCAATCGTGCTAAATAGTCATAATGTTCACCGCGGAAAATGATTTCTGTGTGAAAACCATATTTAGCGGCCTCTCGCTTCAATAACCCTTCGTCTATATATAACCAATTGAACGGCAATCCATGTACGTTGCCATAATGCATGGTGTAGTCTACTTCGCCATAATAGGGCTCATTAGCGTCTGGAATGAAGGGGGTAATGTCGTCCTCGTATATATATTTAATATCCGAAGAATCTAATATCACACAGCCTTTGTCTGCTAGTAGCTCGTTTGCGCGTTGGAAGAATTCTGACAGACGATTTACGAACCCCACGATGCCGATGCCGTTCATCATCAGTAATATTGTATCGTATGTCTCGTTCAAATGGTCTGTAAAGAAATCTGCTGCCACTGCCTGTCGTATACCACGTCTCCGCATTACTTCTACTGAGCGTGGCGATACATCAATGGCCGTTACATTCACTCCTTCGCGTTTTTGAAGGACTATACTGTGCGCTCCTGCTCCTGCTCCCACGTCCAGTACCTTGCCGTGGCATAGATTCAGTGCCATTTGTTCGATGCGACTCATTTCCATTTCCGTACGAAATAAGTGTGGTATGGGCATTTCGTCCTCTTCAAACATTGATGAGTATATGCGTAATGTCTTGAGCTTTCGTCCTTCGAAGTAATCTTCGATAGCTGCTCCCATTGGGTCATGATCGTGGGGTAATAGCATTGTGCGGATTTTAGATTATAAACACTGCAAATATACAAAAAGTAGACGAGAAATGGTTGGCTTAATGGAATAATAAAGCTGTTAATGCAAGAAGTTTTTAGCGAACGTAAATTTTAGTATATCTGTTCTGTGTGATAAGAAAGGTGAATTTCGTGTCCTTTAGTTGCTAATTTTGTCAAAATTTTTCGCATTTTTAGAGCGTGAGAATCGCTTAAAAAAAATCAGTAAGATTATATGCGGAAAAAATGGACGTATGACGCACTAAAAAAACTCTATTTTTGACGAAAAAATGAAAAAATAAAGGGGAATAATCAATAAAATATGCTCTCAGAGTGTGTTTTGAGGGATTTGAGATGTATTTTATTTTGTGAAAAAGTCAAGGTCCTGTGCAAAAAAGTCAAGGTCCTGTGCAAAAAAGTCAAGGGTTTGTTGGAATTTTCTTTAAGTAAATTCTAAAAAGGTCTCGACTTTTTTGATTTTGATCCAAGATACTAACTAGCAACCGATTTATTTGATAAAATATGTTTGTCAAAATTTTTCGCATTTTTTGAAATGCAAAATAAAAACCTCATAGGTGACGGAGAAAATGCTTATAATTACGATATATGTCTACCTACATTCCCTTGACAATACTCAGGAATCCCTCGAAGGATTGATCAAGGCGTGCCAGCTGGTAGGGTTGCAGACGCATGGAGAATGTGGCAGGAAGATTGTCAAGGGCAAAGTAGTCCTGAATAACACGAGCCATATTAAATGAAAGTGAGTCGCCTCGCTTGATCATTGCAAGGGCATAGCGGCGCAGGGTGGGGATGTCATCCTCGATAGTTTTGAGGTATTTGAATAGGTGATAATAAGCCAAAGGTGTGCCTGCGCGATAGAGCGAGATGGCTGTGGCGTCAAGATTGTCTGATGAAAGGTGTTGTAACAGGTGCTCTGCGCTCTGAGTTCGTGTGGCTATAGGTAATAGTGCATCGAGACATTTTTGGCGATCTATCTGGTTGGCTTGCTCGACTGCATATTGTGCTAAAAGTGGGTGAAGCAGGAACTCTTCGCCTTGTCGTTTGGCAATCGTAGTAGCAGCTTTGAGAAATGTGCCAAGATAGGCTCGCGAGTTTGTTGGAACAATATATGAAAAAACTTCCCAAAAGCATTCGTGATGTGCGGGAAGAATAGTATCGGCCAATTGGCGACTTGCTTCTCGGAACTCTGAATGACTCAGTGATTGCAGTGTGCGCAATAAAGTGGGGAGTTCGCGAGACAGAATAAGCTGTTCTATCTGTGCATTTCGATTTCGAGGATTGGGCATATTTTGAACTTGTCGTAGGGTCAGCTATGTACTTTCTGTGATAAGTAAAATGGGGGATAATAAACAATGGAGACGCCACTGTGTGACGTCTCTATAATTTATTGTTCAATGCGATCCAGGCGGACTACGTTCTCGACGTGGTGAGTGTGGGGGAACATATCAACGGGTTGAACCACGCTGACGCGATTGTGAGATGAGAGCAGTGCCAGGTCGCGTGCTTGTGTAGCTGGGTTGCAGCTGACGTAGACGATACGACGTGGTGCAGCAAAGAGCAGGGTGTCGATGACATCGGTGTGCATGCCTGCACGAGGTGGGTCTGTGATGACAACATCAGGTCTGCCATACTTTTCTATAAAATTACGATCGAGTATGTCCTTCATATCACCTGCAAAAAAGAGCGTATTGTCTATACCATTGATTTGAGCATTTACTTTGGCGTCCTCTATGGCTTCAGGGACGTATTCAATACCAATAACCTGGCGGGCTGAACGTGCCACAAAGTTGGCGATGGTGCCTGTGCCGGTATAGAGGTCGTAGACGAGTTCGTCGCCCGTGAGTTCTGCCAGACTGCGTGCTACTTTGTAGAGTTCGTAGGCTTGCTCGGTATTGGTCTGATAGAAACTCTTCGGACCGACCTTGAAACGGAGTCCCTCCATTGTTTCGTAGATGTGATCACTGCCTGCATAGACATAAACGGGGAGGTCGTAAATGACATCATTGCATTTTGTGTTGTTTACATAAAGTAATGACGTGATTTCGGGGAATGCCTCTTTCATAGACTCCATAAATTGCATAGCAAGGGTATGTTCGTCGTCGCTGTGTAGAGAAAATTGTACGAGAAGCATAATTTCGGTAGTGGCTGAGTTGCGCAACATCAATCCACGCAACATGCCTTCACCAGAGCGAGCATTGTATAAAGTAAGCCCTAACTCTTTTGCAAATTTTCGGGCTGCAGAACGGATACGATTGTTGACAGGATCCATCAGATGGCATTCAGAAATGTCCAGGATTTTGTCAAAAGCGCCAGGGATATGGAAACCG
>JAEIGA010004289.1_pt1 | contig 22064 bp, 19 predicted proteins | sample 9270691 | NCBI WGS metagenome assembly JAEIGA01 (sample SAMN17057246, study PRJNA624740) | gut metagenome | biome: biome; isolation source: fecal sample | host: Bos grunniens | place: China: Xizang | collected 2019 | reverse complement strand
ATGGCTCAGGTGGCTCTCCGTGCAGACGTAGACAAGATCATCCTCGGAGGTATGGGTCTTTCAAATGACGACTACCTCTACTTCAAGCACGAATTCGAGGCAGCAGGTGCATTGGACAAGATCATTTCATTCGTGAACACTACAGAGCAGCCACCTGTGGAGCGTCTCCTTATTCCGGATATGGCTCTTACAGCTGCCGAGTACTTCGCTGTGGAGAAGAACGAGAAGGTACTCGTACTCCTTACCGATATGACTCTTTATGCCGATGCTCTGTCTATCGTGTCAAACCGTATGGACCAGATTCCTTCAAAGGACTCTATGCCAGGTTCACTTTACTCAGACCTCGCAAAGATCTACGAGAAGGCCGTGCAGCTTCCTGAGGGAGGTTCGATCACAATCATCGCTGTGACCACCCTCAACGACGGAGACATCACACACGCGATTCCGGACAACACCGGTTACATCACAGAGGGACAGCTCTTCCTCCGTACCGATCCGGATTCAGGTAAGGTCATCATCGATCCGTTCCGTTCGCTTTCTCGTCTGAAACAGCTTGTACAGGGCAAGAAGACACGTAAGGACCACGGCCAGGTGATGAATGCATCAGTACGTCTCTACGCAGATGCTCAGAATGCAAAGACAAAGCTCGAAAACGGTTTCGACCTCAGTGACTACGACCTCAGATGTCTTGACTATGCAAAGGCATACGCTACAAGACTTCTCGCGATCGACGTTAACCTGAAGATCGACGAAATGCTTGACACAGCCTGGGAGCTCTTCGGCACATACTTCACAAAGGCCGAAACAGGTATCAAGCAGGAGCTTATTGATACATATTGGAAAAAGTAACACACTGTCATTTCGACCGTAGTGGAGAAATCTAATAATTATGGCAATAAAATTTCAGTATAATAAGACGTCTCTGAACAACTTGAACAAGCAGCTCAAGATGCGTAAGAACGCCCTCCCTACTCTAAAGAACAAGGAGTCGGCACTGCGCGTCGAGGTGAAGAAGGCCAAGGACTATTCAGAGAAGCTTATTGAAGATCTTGATGCCGCCCTGAAGAAATACGACTATCTCGCTGCACTCTGGAACGAGTTCCAGCCAAGCCTGATCTCTATTGTCGACGTTGACCTTTATACAGTAAAGGTAGCCGGAGTAAAGACCCCGGCCCTCGGAGAGATCAAGTATGAAATCCACGAATTCAACGCTTTCAACTGCCCGGCGTGGTATGCTGACGGAGTTGCAATCCTGAAGGAACTCTCAAGGCTGGGTATCGAATCGGAGGTATATCTCGAGAAAGCACGTATTCTGGATTTCCAGAGAAAGAAGACCACTCAGAAGGTGAACCTTTACGAGAAGGTGCAGATTCCTGGATATCAGGAGGCAATCAGAAAGATCAAACGATATATGGAAGACGAGGAGAATCTCTCCAAGGCTGCTTCCAAGATCGTTAAGAGCAGACACGCTGCTGAAGAAGAGGAGGAACAGAACAATGATAACTAAAATGACCAAATATTCCTTCGTACTCCTGACAGGAGAGAAGGAAGGCTTCCTGGAGCAGCTTCAGGAGCTCGGAGTGGTGGACATCAGTCGTTCTGAGAAACCTGTTGATTCCGACTCTTCAGTGATGTTCCACAAGGCTGAAAGAGCCAGAAAGACTCTGGAATTCCTTGAGGGCATAGACTACTCAAAAGATGCTGATGCTGAAGCAATTGCAAAGGCCACTGTAAATGTAGAAGGTGACCCTGTGGACTTTATTGAAGAGTGCAGGACCAGACTCGCCGAACTTCACATTGCTAATGCAAATGCTGAAAAACAGCTTAATGCAAGACGTCCTTGGGGAGAATATGATAAAAAGGCAGTAGACGGACTCGCTGATCTCGGATACATTGTACGCTATTACAGCGTAGATGCCAAGAAGTTCGACGAGACCTGGGGTGAACTCTACCCTCTTCAGGTCGTTTCAAACGACGGAAAGAAGATATGGTTCGTAACTGTAGCTCCCAAGGGAGAGTCATATAGCTTCCCTGTTCAGGAAATGTCCGTTCCTGAAGGAACTTATGCAGAAGCTGCTGCAGAACTTGCAGAAATCAAGGCTGAGATGATAGAGTGCAAGGCTGGACTTCTCAATGCGAAGGATTATATCCCGGCTATTAAGGAGGCCTGCAACAATGACCTCGTCGAACTCGACCGTTACCTTGCAAAAGAAGCCGGACAAGGTGCTGCAGAAGACCTCGTTACTGTGTTCACCGGATTTGCTCCTGTCGAGAATGATGCCGAGCTTGTCGAGGCATTTGACAATATGGGAGTTCTCTACCTCAAGGAAGAGGCCGTTCTGGAAGACAATCCGCCAATCAAGCTGAAGAACAATTGGTTCACACGTCAGTTTGAGGTGTTTACAGAAATGTATGGCGCTCCTGTATATACAGAGTTCGACCCAACACCTATTGTAGCTCCATTCTATCTGCTCTTCTTTGCGATGTGTATGGGAGACGCAGGATATGGTCTCATACTGATACTTCTTGGAATTGCAGTTGCGAAGAAATGGATCAATATCGCTATGCTCAAGAACATCGGTCCGATCATTTCAATCCTTGGAGCCGGCACACTCGCTATCGGTCTCGTCCTGGGAACTGCATTCGGAATCGACCTTTCCGCAGCAGAATGGTATCCTCAGGCAATGAAGAAGATAATGATTACCGGAACCATAGCAGGCTTCCCGGCACAGATGATTCTTGCACTCGGTATCGGTATCTTCCATATCTGTCTTGCAATGACCGTAAAGGCGATCGGCTACACTAAGAGATTCGGTTTCAGAGAGACCGTCAGCGTATGGGGATGGCTTCTGCTTATCGTAGGTGGAATTGCTACTGGAGCACTTGGAATGGCGAAACTGGTATCTCCGGAAGTCATCAAATGGATCGTGATCGTAATCGGAGTGGTATCTGCCCTTGGCATATATATATTCAATACGCCAGGCAAGAATCCGCTTTCGAATATCGGTTCTGGACTCTGGGACACATACAATATGGTAACGGGAATCCTCGGAGATGTACTCAGTTACATCCGACTCTATGCCCTCGGACTTGCCGGAGGTATGCTCGGACAGGCATTCAACATCCTTGGCGGCATCATCATCGGAGACGGAATCTCAGTAATCAACTTCCTGCCATTCGCTCTTATACTCCTTTTCGGACATTCACTCAACCTTGCAATGTCCTGCCTGGGAGCATTCGTACATCCACTTCGACTTACCTTCGTCGAGTATTTCAAGAATGCAGGATATGAAGGAAAGGGAAAAGAATACAACCCTTTGACAAAAGAAAAGAATAATTAATAATCAACAAATAAATTACAAAACATTATGAACGCATTTTTAGCTTATCTTGGCTGGGCCCTTATGCTCGGTCTTTCAGGAATCGGAAGCAGCTACGGTACAACTATCGCAGCCAACGCTGCAGAAGGAGCATTGAAGAAGAACCCTGAGAAATCATCAGGATACCTTATCCTTTCTGCGATGCCAGCTACACAGGGTCTCTATGGCTTCGTTGCCTGGCTTATGTGGATGCTTCTCGGCGGTACAGAGTGGATGGTAGAGAACTGCTACCTCTGCTTCGGAGTAGGTCTTCTTGTAGGAGTAACCTGTATGATTTCAGCTATCCGTCAGGGTCAGGTTTGTGCTAACGGTATCATCGGCATCTCACAGGGACACGACGTTCAGACAAACACAATGATCTACGCCGCTCTTCCAGAGTTCTACGCGATCCTTGCACTCCTCGGAGCACTTCTTCCACTCTTCCTTCTCTAATAGAAGATAAGAATAGAATAAAAGAGGGTGACTATTCATTAGCCACCCTCTTTCATTAAAGACTGAACAACCGAACAAAAAAGAAACTATGAACAGAACTGACTACACTTCACCTGCAGCTGAAGTCGTGGAAATCATCTCTGAAAGTGTGTTATGCTTCAGCACTACTGTCCCTGGCAGCAACGAAGACTATGTGGAAAAGGAATTTGAATGGTAAGGCTATGAAAAGACTCGGAATCATCACGGGTACAATAGCCGCCATCATTGTATCCGCAGCATCCATCGGATGTACAGAAGAAATAAATATGCAGCAGGACCCCACTGAAGGTCTCATAACAAGAGAATTCACTGCATCTTTCGGCGAACTGACGAAAACAGCCATTGAGGAAGGCGGCAAAGTCAGCTGGTGCGAGGGTGACACCATATGGTACTATACTGAAAACAGTGGAAAGCTCGGTTATCACATTGTTAACGAGGATTGCAAGATTACAAACATAACTGTAAAAATGCAAGAATCTGCAAACTTCATTGTAGCTTTCTATGGAGATAATGGAATAGAATACAACTACTCTGATATGCTGATTAAGAAAGGATTGGCAGGAATACATCAGAAAGGTGGCTTTGGTGATGCTCATTTCTCGATCGCTAGATGTGAAGTAGGCGAATCATCTGAACTTGTATTCAAGAACATTACGAGTATGATCAAGTTCAGCTTATCAAGAAACGATATCCATTATGTTTCAATCACTTCCAACGACGGCACACCTCTCAGTCATTCAGAATATTTCATAGACCTCTTCGATGATCAGCCTTACATCTTTCCTAATAGCGAAATCGGCGAGAACACCATTTACGTCCATACCGGAGGAGCAGGTACATTCTATATTGGGCTTCTTCCTGTTATATTGGAAAATGGCTTCAATATAGAATGTTACGATAAATCAATGCGCTATATCGGTACAGTAAGGAGCGAAAAGCAGCTCATACTGTCAGAAAGGGAAATCATAAATCTAGGCACGCTTGACGAAAGGATATTCAATCAGGAATTCAGACTCTATCATATATACGGTCCTGTTCCGGTTCCACCGACGGAACCGACACCGCCGACTGAGGATTATACACCAATACCTCCAGACTGTCCTGATTACCAGACAGACCGAGAACATCACATTTATGGAGACTCATTCGGCAACATTGTAGCTGTATATCCAGATAAAGAAAAAGGCGGATCTATTGTCGCTATCAGAATAAATGAAACAGGAAAGACGATAGTAGCCCATACGGATCAATTTGGAAAGCTAGAGCATTTCATATCTGAAGATATGTTCTTTGAAGCGGGCTATTTTGAAGATGGAGCAGCATTCAGATATACAGACACAAATGGAAAAATAAACGAGATAAGAGGACTTGAGAACCCGTATCTGACAGAAAAGTTATTCTCCCCGCGTGACCCGATTCGCGTCTACAGTCATATTGTGAGTCCTGTTCTTGATCTTGTTATGGCCGCATACACATATCTGCCAGAAAAATATATGATAGCAGCATTAGGATACAGTACCGGATGGTTCGCATCTTGGGGAGTTAAGGAATATGAACAAAAAATGCTATTGACACTCGTTACCGGAAGTATCGGAGTAGGACTGGCAATCGTAGCAGGTGCTCCTTGGTGGATAGCAGCGGCTGTTATTAAAACAGCCATTGACCTTCTGTATATACACCAAGAACATCTAAACGAATTGAAAGCAGAACAGATATATCTTGATGCTGTGCCAATAACTCTGGAATGGGAGCAAGACAAAGATTTCTCAGCGACTCTATATTGTTCGATCGGAAATCGCGGAATGAACGACAACTACCGAATAGGTATCATAGTCGGGTCAACTGATTTGCTTACAAGGGGGCTGAATGATTACAAGAAATTAGAAAATGTAGGTGATGAAAATGTATATTCATTTACATTTTCGGGATTGAAACCGAATAAAAGGTACTACTATAGTGCAGTTCTGGCGCCTTTGGAAAATGATGATAAGTGGCATAGCGACTGCTGGAGATACGGAAAAGTCGGAACGTTTACCCTGTCCCCCGACTACGGCGACGAATATATTACTGCTGTAGATTTAGGTCTTTCGGTAAAATGGGCAAGCTGCAACCTGGGAGCAACAAGACCAGAAGATGTGGGTAATTATTATGCTTGGGCTGAGATTGAGCCTAAGGAAGAATATACTGCAGATAACTATAAATATTACGATGGAACCATAGGGGTAGGATATAAAAAAATAACAAAATATTGCACAGATTCAAAATACGGAAAATTCGATTACTATAGGACACTTTCCTTGGATGATGATGCTGCGTATCAAACATTAGGAGGAAACTGGCGAGTACCAACCACATTAGAATGGCGTGAATTATACAATAATTGTACTTGGTATTGGGTTACTACTGATGATTCAAGATATTGGAAGGCTCAAAGTAAAAAGAAGGGCTACGAAGATAAATACATTCTAATTCCTTTAACTGGTACATACACTAGTAAAAAGCCAAATATCACGAAAAATTCTATCGGATACTATTGGTGTAATGAACTCAGTTCAGATTATTATGCAGATATGATAAGATTTGATTTTACCAACGGCTTGTGGAGTAGCACTTATATTCGAGAAACAGGGCTCCCGATCCGCGCAGTCCTCAGAAAATAAAACAGTTCAGCTCTCATAACGGTATCACAAAACTGCCGTTATGAGAGCTGAATCAATTATAAATAAAATCAATACTCGTCAGGAGCGTATTTGAAAGGATCAAGCGGAGACTGATATTCGCAGTAGTCTGACTCCACGAAGAATCTCTTGAGCTCGATCTCTGCATTTTCAAGAGAGTCAGATGTGTGAACGATGTTCTCCTGAGCGCTGAGGCTGTAGTCACCACGGATTGTTCCAGGAACAGCCTTGCTGGCCTTTGTTGCACCAGCCATATCGCGCACCACCTGAACCGCGCTGTAACCTTCCCAGCAGCAGAGGATTACAGGAGCTGCCATCATACCGTCACGCAGCCAAGGGAAGAAAGGTCTGTCGAGAAGATGGGCATAATGTACCTTCAGGATCTCCTCGTCGAGCTGAACCATCTTCATAGCAACGAGCTTGAGGCCTCTTTTCTCAAATCTTGAGATGACTTCGCCGATAAGACCTCTCTGGAGGCATCCCGGCTTAAGAATTACAAGTGTTCTTTCCATAATGTTTATCAATAATATTATTTTACCAATTTACTTTCTGTCTTGACAGCGGCATTGTCATACATCTTGCACCACCACCTCCTCGTGGAAGTTCAGAGCCGTCGATTGTTATAGCGCAAGACTTCTCACCCAAAACCACATCTTCCTGCTTACCAGCAATAAAATCCGATGCCCTTACAATATTGAAACCAACCTTGTCCAGTTCTTCCAATGTATGGATGTTTCTTGCATATGTCAGCACCTTGCCTGGAGCAAATGCGAAGAAATTGGCTCCGCTATGCCATTGTTCTCTTTCTTGATCCCAATCATCTTCACCTCCGCATACAAGAGGTTTCAGATCCATTCCCAACTCCTTTAAGGCCGGGAGAAGGCCGGCTACCGGTCTGATTGAGGCCACCTTGCCCTGATCGATCGTGATATGGACGGTCTGATATTGATTGGCCTGCATTATCAGAGGCTTGAATATCATACACTTATCCTTATCAAGAAGAGTGAATACCATATCCAGATGAATGAACGATTCCGGCTGCGAAGGCAGCTGCTGGACCAGCACGTGCATTTTTCCTGAAGGATGAGCCTTGCAGAAACGGTCGACAATGAAATCGATTCCCTGAGGAGTGGTCCTGACTCCGTTTCCGACAATAAGTATATCCTCACGGGCAATCAAAATATCTCCTCCCTCCATAATGATCTCGGATTTTTCCGACTGATTTTCATTTGCATCTACCACACCGCACTCAAAAGCTCCGCTGTAGCGGTAGATTGCATCCATAATCAAGGACTCACGCATACGGACCTTATTTGCCATACGGCAGATAAGAGCTTGGTTTCCGATTGTCACAGCAGCATCGCGGGTGAAATAGAAATTGTATAGAGGATAAAGCGCGTAATATTCGTTTCGCAGATATGAAGTCAATGTGTCCACTCTGGCTGGAAGTCCTTCGATCAGAACACGAGCGAGTTCGACGGATTCCATTGCCATAAGAGTGTCAATATATGGAACGACATCCTCTGCGACACATATCCTGTGGATCAGATCCGCACGAGGCTTCCATTGGTCGAGAACCCTGACAAGCAGTTCACGGACTTCATATACCGAAGCCAGTTTTGAAAGCACGCCTGAAAGCTGCTCATATTCGTTCTGAGCGATAGAAAGATTGAGAATATCGCTGTACAATGCCCTCTGGACATTCCTCGGCGTCATATTCTCAACCTCAGCACCAGGGCGATGCAGAAGGACTGCATTCAATCTTCCGATTTCAGAATGGACTTCAATCTTAAGTTTACTATGTTCCATAAACAGGGACTTAAACCGATTTTGTAAATATAGCAATTATATGTCAAACTGCCAAAACTACCGTCTCATAAGTCTCAAAATCACATTATGAAGACCGCTGTCGGTGTGAGGCGAAGGTTTATCAAGAGGAGTAAGTTTCACTGTTACATCTTCAGAGTCCAGTCTCTGAGGAAGATTCACCTTCATCTTAAATACCTTCGAAGTATCGGAAACCGACAGACCGATGCAGACCGAATCCTCGAATCTGTTATATGACCTCAGGACAATCTTATGTTTTCCTTTCATCAGGTCAAGCATAATCTTCTCCGTTCTGTCAGTCGTCCTATATGGATTCAGATGCTTGGCCATACTCCTGCCATCCACCATCAGCTCCATTCCATTTCCGGAACGGACATCGAGGATGACCTTGGAAGGTCTGTCAAGCCAAATGTTTCCTGTCATCAGATAATTAGAAAAAGGGGAAGCATCAGAGACCAGTGATCCATAAGGAATTTCTGTCCACTCACTTACACGCTCCAACGATCTTGGATTGTCAAAAGTTCCTCCACGCATCCTGCCGAGACGAAGACTGTCAATACTGACAGCCTGTGATATCAGTATTTCCTCCCCATCGTCCAAAGTGAGGTCCATCGTCATATCTCCGACACACAGACGTACCTGACGACCTATCTCCTCTTCCGTATACGTCAGTTCCACAGCTGAAACAGGACGGTTTAAACCGACATTCCAGGTATATCCGACTGTACTTCTATAGTTGCTGTAATAATCGAAGCAGGAATAACTGTACTGCGGAACAGCATTCTTCCAGGACAGACTGGCATTTCCCGATAAATTAAATGGAGAAAAGATTTCGGTCACCGGCTTGTCGTAGGTCACCTTGATAACCTTTACATCCGGTCTGGCGTACATATCAGGAGTAGTATAGACAACAGTATTGCCTCTATAATCCTTCCATTCTGCACCCTCGACACTTACTGGTCCTTCATCTGCCAGGAGTTCTACATCAAGGTCTGGGTACCGGCCTGTCAGGAGCAGATAAATCACATTATCCTTGACTGTCGCCACTCCCCATTCATATTCCTGAGCAAACCGTCCCTGAGGTAGCACAGATGTTCCGTATATTGCCTCGCCATTGTCCTTGAGCCATCCTCCTATGCGACGTATAACTTCATCTTCGAAAGGTACGATGCTTCCATCCGAGGCAGGACCGATATTGAGAAGATAATTTCCACCGTGTGCGACCACATTGATCAATGTACGCAGCTTCTCGGCATACTTGGCCTCTACACTCCCCCTTTCCTGCCAGCTGCGGTAGCTCCAGGTCTCCGGAAACATTGAGGCCGCACTCTGCCAGGGAGACTGCAATGCGCTCTCCGGCAACTTGTTATCTGCCATTACGGCAAAGTCATATACATCATTTCCAAGTCTGCCGCTTACCATACAATCAGGCTGAAGTTCCTTTACCAGATCATATAGTTCCCGGCTCTGCTGAGGAAGCAGCGAGCCCATATCGAACCATAATTCCGATATCGGGCCGTAATTCTCAAGAAGTTCCCTTATCTGAGCCTTGCTGAATTCGTGATGCTGCGGAGTGACAAAATCGGCATTGTGACTGGAGATCGGATATGCATAAGGATAGTGCCAGTCGATCAGAGAAAAATAGAGTCCGAACCGAAGGCCGTGCTTCCTGCAGGCGTCGGAGAGTTCCCTTACGAAATCCCTATGTGAAGGCATCATCGCAACGCTGCTGTAAGAAGTAGTCTTTGTATCAAACATACAGAATCCGTCGTGATGTTTCGATGTAAAGACAATGGAACGCATACCGCCTGCCTTGGCCAGTTCTGCGATTTTGTCCGCATCGAATCCGGACGGATCGAAGTTACGGGCTTCTTCAGCATACCAGTCTGAGAATATTCCGGCAAATGACTGTATCTGTTCACTGTACCCTTGTCTGACCGGCTCTCCGTCATATACTCCCCCGAAATGGGAATAGAGTCCGAAATGAATGAACATTGAATATTTATCTGACTGCCAGTCATTGTTTTGTGCGATTGCAGCGAATAAGCCGCAGACAATCGACAGCAAAAGCATAGTACATTTCTTCATAGGAACCTGATTTGAATGCTAATATACTGAATATATTGATTAACTTTGCAAGAAAGCAATCATACTATGAAGAAAAAGATCATCACCATTGTTTCACTGATTGCGGCACTCACGCTCGCCGGATTCATATACTTCAAATTCTACTTTGTATTCGGAGAGGGCGTAAAAGCCGGTGAATTGAATTTTGTGGTCTATAAAGGTTATGTATTCAAGACCTATGAAGGACGTGTGATCCAGGCCGGATTCGGCAAAGGCAAAGGCACTAATCCAGGCGTCATCCAGTCTTATGAATTCGATTTTTCCATCACCGACCAAGCTATCGCAGATTCCCTGATGAGATGTGGAGGAAAGACCGTGGAACTTCGATACAAGGAATACCTCGGAACTCTCCCTTGGAGAGGAAAGCAGAAATACATAGTAGACGGAATCGTATCTGTAAGAGAATAAAAATCAGCAACATATGAAGAAATTGACATTAATCCTAAGCGTTTTATGCTTAGGATGGACATTATCGGCACAGCCAGGTATAATCAGCACAAGAGAGGCTAACGCTCAAGACGGAAAGATCCTCACAATGGAAGAGACGATTCTTTCAAGAGAGCTTTCTCCTGCCAACATATATGCAAGCTGGGAGGATGAAGGCAATATCTTTATGCACAAGGATGGCAAATGGCAGTCATATAATGTCGCTACAGGAGAAATCGGCAATATGTCCGGAAGAGCATACGCCCGCCGTATGCTGGCAACAGTCAAGGACAGAAGTCTTTATCTGGTATATGCAGACGGTACTGAAAAGCTCATCGCAGAAAGCGAAAACGATCAGATTACCTATGGAGATTTCGTAAGCCGTAACGAGTTCGGTATCGACGGAGGAATCTTCTGGGCACCGGACAGCACCAAGGTGGCATTCTACCGCAAGGATGAGAGCAAGGTCACATCCTTCCCTCTTCTCGACATCACCACCCGCACCGGTTCTCTCAAGGAGATCAAGTATCCGATGGCCGGAATGGAATCGGAAAATGTACAGCTGGGAATCTATGACCTCGCATCAGGACAGACCGTCTATGCAGCTGTGGATGACTTCGGATACGACAGATATCTTACAAATATAACCTGGTCGCCTGACGCAAGCACGATTTATATACAGGTTCTGGACAGAAGCCAGAAGCATCTGAAGCTCAATGCATATTGTGCCAAGACGGGTTCTTATATCAAAACAATACTTACTGAAGACAATGAGAAATATGTAGAGCCTTTCGATCCATTGTACTTTATCAAGGGACAGGATTTCTTCATTTACCGCACAGCCAACCGCGACGGTTACCGCAACCTATATCTCTGTGACAATGACGGAAACATACGTCGTCTGACATCTGTGGATGCCGATGTGAAATACGTGGACAATGACGGAAGATATGTATATTACACTTCAGCTGAAGTATCCCCTGTCGAGAATCATCTTTTCAGAATCGAGATAAAGAATCTGAAAAAGGGAGTTGCTAAAGCATCATTCGGAAAGCCTCAGAGACTTACATTCGCCGAGGGATGGCACGAAGTCCAGCTCAGTCCTGACTATAAGCATTTCATTGATTCATACAGTTCACTCTGCACACCAAGAGTCGTAAACCTCTGTACCACAGATGGTAAGATTCGTAAAAACCTTTTTACCGCTGATGATCCGACTCTTGACTACGCATATACGGAAATCAGCCTCGGTACTGTAAAGAGTGCTGACGGGCAGTATGACAATTACTACCGTCTCATCAAGCCTAAGGATTTCGATCCATCAAAGAAGTATCCTGTAATCGTTTACGTCTATGGCGGTCCGCATTCGCAGATGGTACAGAACACCTATCTTGCACAGCTTCGCAGATGGGAGATGTATATGGCTCAGAGAGGGTACCTCGTATATGTACAGGATAACAGAGGCACAGAGAACCGCGGCATCGCTTTCGAACAGGCTATCCACGGTCAGTGCGGACAGGCAGAAATGGCCGACCAGATCGAGGGTGTGAAAATGCTGATGGAGCTTCCTTATGTCGATAAGGAACGCATAGGCGTTCACGGATGGAGCTATGGCGGATTTATGACAATATCACTCATAACCAATTACCCTGAAATCTTCAAGGTAGCTGTAGCCGGTGGCCCTGTCATCGACTGGAAATGGTACGAAGTAATGTACGGTGAGCGTTATATGGACAATCCAGACACAAATCCCGAAGGCTATGCCAAGACCAGCCTCATAAACAAGGCTAAAGACCTTAAGGGCAAGCTATTGATCTGTCAGGGAGCAGTCGACCCTGTGGTAGTTTGGGAACACAGTCTCAGTTTCATCAGGGAATGCATAAAGAACAATGTTCAGGTGGATTACTTCCCTTACCCTTGTGCAGAGCATAATGTTATGGGCAAGGACAGAGTCCATCTGCACGACAAGATTTCAATGTACTTCGAGGATTACCTGTAGCGGAACTCGGAATGCTGCCTGTCCTGGAAAGGAACAGGAGCTACAGACATTCCGACTCCGACAATAAACTCTCCTACGACAAATGATGCCTGCACGCCAAAGGAATATACTTCCGGCGTCGCAGGCATTCTTATTGCTGCCATATCACCATCAAGACGAGGGAACAAAACAGGAGAATATACTGCAACAGACTGAAAATACTGGCTCCAGAATGCTATTGAAAGATTCTCTGATGGTCGGTAAAGTATACCTTCACGCGTACCCATACCCCAATTGTTTCCTCTGACACCGAGCTGAGCTCCATACATAATTCCTGAAAGAAAATAGAAATTACGGCCCAATTTCAACGTATTTCCTATCATCTTCTGTTCGGAAACATACAGTTGCGGTACATTTATATAATTGGATACCAGAAGGTTGGAGAAAAACTTTTCCGGATGGTCCATATTGAATTCACCGAATCCGATGCTGCCGTCAAAACCATATACAGGCAGTACGTGGAGAACAGGCTTGAGCAGTGGCGCGGCATTCCAAGGCAAGAGTCCGTTCAAATACTCAGCCGGAACGAAAAGTTGAGGCGAGAGCAGATTAGGAATTGGCCGTGGAAATGAATCCACCTTCTCCTTTACCTGTCCGGCAACACTGAGAGCGAGCCCCGTCAGCAGCAAAATCATCAAAATATATCGTTTCATACCTGTCATTAACATATCCATTTCACTTTATCATCTTTTGCGCCACCAATCCTCCCAAATGACAATTAATATGCCCCGATCCCAGATCACAATGTTCAGTGAGAATATTTTCACGACTGTAATTATGCTTATCTGTCTCAAGACATATGATGCAGTCCGGTTTCAATGAGGGAATGATATACTTGTTTACAGCATAATGGTCATCATTGATGTTCCAGTGCTATCAGAGTAAGCCATATTGAAATATACTGAATCAGGCAGCTCAAAGCAGTCTCCGCTGCTCAGATCAAGGGCTGCACTGTCTGTTTTGTGCTTGTGGTCAAGTACGTTTTCCATATGATATTTGCATTAGAAGCACAATACGCCGTGCAAGAGCCCTTGGGCTGAGCTCGCGCACGGCGTGATTGAGCGGTCGGCGGCCGTATTTGCCGACAGCGGTGCTATGTAATTGAAGCGTCGGTGCCTCTTATTTGAATTTCATGCACCGACGCTCCTATTTTGGTATCATTTTGAACTGTTTTTGTGGCCCTGAGAACACGCTTTGCCTTATATAGGGACCGACGGTATCGCTTAGCTTGGACACAGACTTCTGCGACTACCCTGAACAGGTATATCATTCCCTTCACTGAAGCGATTGCAGAACTTCTTTCAAGAGCAGGGAAATGGTAAGACCTCATACATTTTATCGAAATCGCATCGTTTAGAGCGAGTTTTTACTATTTTCTTGCGGGTTTGGATGCCAAGCAGATATATAGTTCCCATATTTATTCTAAATTTGCTAAGATTTAGCGGTGAGGTAACGTTGACATATTTTTCATATTATGCACACCCCTGAAAATTGTGATAAGTTTATGAATGTTGAATAAAGGTATAAGGTAGAAAATATGAAATCGATAAAAGACGTATATAAAATAGGTAAAGGTCCTTCAAGCAGTCATACAATGGGACCGTTCAAAGCTGTAAGACATTATTTAGATAGTCACGAAGATACTGACCATCTGCACGTTACACTGTATGGATCTCTTGCAGCGACAGGCAAAGGCCATCTTACAGACACTGCAATCCAGGAAGCGTTTGAAACCTGGTGTCAGACAGATAAGGAAACCCTCGAGTGCAAGAACAGACGTTGCGGCAATGTCACAATCGACTGGAAGCCGAAGGAATTCCTTCAGGTCCATCCAAACGGAATGAAGATAGCATCGGTCAATTCAGACGGTGACCTCTATGACAGATGGACATACTACAGCATAGGCGGAGGAGACATCATCTGTATGGACAATCCGCTCGAAGGCGAAGCCAATGACGACATTTACGAAAAGACCACTCTTACGGAAATACTTAACTGGTGCAACTCCACAGGAAAGAATTTCTGGGAATACGTAGATGAGACAGAAGGCAAGGACAGCGGTGTATGGGAACATCTCGAACTTGTATGGAAGGTGATGCAGGAAGCTGTCGAGCGAGGAATAGAAGCCGAAGGTGCGCTTCCGGGCCATCTGCATATCAGAAGAAAGGCAATGAGCTACCACGTCAGAGCTTTCGGACAGGGAGATACATTCAAGACCAGAGGACTTGTATTCGCATTCGCGCTTGCAGTAAGTGAGGAGAATGCTTGCGGTGGTACCATCGTAACTGCTCCGACCTGCGGTTCGTGCGGTATTATGCCAAGCGTTCTGTACCATATGAAGAAAAGATATAATTTCAGCGACAGCAGAATCATAAAGGCCCTTGCAACAGCCGGTCTTATCGGAAGTGTCGTGAAGCACAACGCCTCCGTATCAGGAGCAGAAGTCGGATGCCAGGGAGAAGTAGGAGTGGCCTGTGCAATGGCTGCAGCGGCAGTAGCCCAGCTGATGGGAGGAAGTCCGTCACAGATCGAATACGCTGCCGAAATGGGACTTGAACATCATCTCGGTCTCACTTGCGACCCGATCGGAGGACTTGTCCAGATTCCTTGTATCGAAAGAAATGCATATGCTGCTGCCAGAGCAATGGATGCCGGTATCTATGCCCTGTATACTGACGGTCTTCACAGAGTCAGCTTCGACCAGGTTGTAAGAGTTATGAAAGAAACAGGAAAGGATCTTCCACCGATCTACAGAGAGACCAGCGAAGGCGGCCTTGCCAAAGCTCTTGAATAATTCTGTCACACACAATTCTAAACGAAAGCGGGATCTCTGATGAGGATCCCGCCAAAAAAGAAAATTTGAATTGTGTGTGTTAAAGAATATTCCTTCACAGGAACAATGCAAAGATACTAACATTTACCCCCCCCCATATATCATTTCAGGAGTCATTTCTATCACATTTGTCGGATTTTTAGTAATATTGCCATATATTTGCATTCTATGGACATTTCAATATACGACAATTATAGCGGAGCTGACCGCGACTTCAACTTTTTTCATATTGACGGCGAGTACAAAATGTGTGATTCATTACTTGCCATCATATGTCTGAGAGGCAAGGCAAGATTCCGCATCAGGCTCCGTGACTACGAAATAAGAAGGGGAAGTTATCTCCTTATCGGCACCAACGACCCATTCTTTATTGCCGAGAAAAGTGACGATTTCCGCATCGACGTCGTGCGCGCCGGAGACTCTATATTCGATTTATCATATGATGATGTCCTGAAGCAGAGATTGGAAAAACTGATCATCCAGAAACCGACAAACATAATAAGCAACAAGAAGCTGATGATGTTCCACATCATCCATTCTTATCTGAAGGTAATGATAAAGGAGCGTAATGACTTCTACCGGGATATGATTGTTTTCGAATATATCAAGATATTCCTTTATGAAGCTTGCCATATTCTGGATGACACTCAAAGTGAAGGTACACCGAAAAGCAAAGAAAGGAATATTACATCACATTTTTTCCATCTGATTGAGAACCATTATAAAGAAAACCGAAAGGTGGAATCTTATGCAGAAGCAATCGGAATATCTGCCAAACATCTGGCTTATGTCATCAAGAAGACTACTGGCAAATATCCATCTGAATGGCTGGAAAATTATGTACTGCTGGAGTCTAAAAAGCTTCTGCGAAATACAGATCTTAGCGTTCAGGAAATCAGCTATGACCTTAATTTCTCGACACCATCACATTTCGGAAAATTCTTCAAGAGTCAGACTGGAATGACGCCTAAAAAATTCAGAGACAGTACTTTGCATATAAGATAAACTATGGGAAAAAGAAAATTCGACACCTGCTTCTTCGAGCGCTATGCGCAGATCTGCCTTGAAACCATTCTTGGCAACAGCTACGCAAACCTCATCAACGAGGATAGGCCCGACCTCCAGAAACCTGACCACAGTCTCGGTATCGAGGTCACTCGAGCTATGGAATCGAGAAAAGATGTCGCACAAGACCTCTTGAGCGAAATGGCAGGATTCGAAGTCCCGTCTGATGCACAAGAAGATATTGACCGTATCATAAAGAGCGGTTACGGTTATGGTCTTCAGGAGGGACGTTACATCGGACATATAGAATACGAATACTGGCGTCTGGCACAACCTCTTCGCCGTATTATCGAAAGCAAGGTAAGCAAGGTGGGATCGGGATTCTACGGCGATTTCGAAGAATACGGACTATACATCTTCTGTAAGGACAATCTCACACCAGAAGAAGTCATCCTTACAATGGAATACACCAGTGACCTTCAGCGTCATCTGGACCTCAAATACTCGAAGATGTACCTCTCCCTCATTGACCGTCTCTATGTCTGCGACCTCAGTGACGTAGATCCGCGACACCAAACGACAAAATGCGCATCCCACGAAATCAGCCGTGGAATGCGCACCCTGTTCTTTATGCAAGCGTTATCAGACTAAAGATTCGCAGTCTGCGCAGCGACCTTGGCTGCAACTGCAGCGAAATCTTCAGTGCTGTCTGCGAAGAGGATACCGCGTGAGGAATTGATCAGAAGACCTCCGTGGTCATTGGATCCGTGAGCTATGACTTCTTCTGCAGAGCCTCCCTGGGCTCCGACGCCAGGAACGAGGAAGAAATTGTCAGGACAGAAGCTGCGGAGTTCCTCGAGCTTGTCAGCCTTGGTAGCACCCACCACGAACATCATATTGTCCGGTGTGGAGATTTCCATCATCTCTTCCATAACAGCCTGATAAAGCGGCTTGCCATCCTTTTGAGCATTCTGGAACTGGTATGCAGAAGCATTTGATGTCAAGGCAAGTACGATAGCCCATTTGTCCTTGTACTCAAGGAACGGAGTGACGCTGTCGGCACCCATATAAGGTGCGATTGTCACTGCATCGAAATCCATCTCTTCAAAGAATGCCTTGGCATACATCTTCGCTGTATTTCCTATGTCTCCCCTCTTTGCATCAGCGATAAGGAAGATTTCAGGATATTTCGTTCTTATATAATCCACTGTGGCATCCAGAGCACGGAGTCCTTCGATTCCGTAGCACTCGTAGAAGGCAAGGTTAGGCTTGTATGCTACACAATGTGCAGCAGTGGCATCAACGATGGCCTTGTTGAACTCGATTATCGAGCGTGCCTTCCCTTTGTAGAGTTCGCCCTTGATAGCAAGTTCGCCCTTGGTTGCCAATGCCTTGATATGCTCAGGCATCTTATTGAAATCCACATCCAGACCTACGCAGAGCATACTCTTCTTCGCCTGGATCTGCTGGTATAACTGTTCTCTGTTCATAATCAATAATATCTATAGAATAATGCAATTGCTTCCATTCCTGCGAAGAGCTGCTTCAAGAGGTAACTCTCGTTTGGAGAATGGATAGTATCTCTTTCAAGACCGAATCCCATAAGAAGAGGATCAATACCGAGAATACGCTGGAGATCGGCAAGGATCGGAATCGAACCGCCACCGCGTGAAGGGACAGGCTCGATACCATACACTTCAGTCATAGCCTTCTCAGCTGCCTTATAAGCTGGAGATGAGATCGGAATAAGGAAGCCGTCACCACCGTGATGAGGAATGACTTCCACCTTCACATAATCCGGTGCAATTGAAAGGAAATGCTCAGTAAAGAGTTTTGTAATGGTAGCACTGTCTTGATTTGGCACAAGTCTCATAGAGATCTTGGCGTGAGCTACAGAAGGAAGGACTGTCTTGGCTCCCTCACCGATATATCCGCCCCAGATACCATTTACATCCAGACAAGGACGAATACCTGTACGTTCGAGAGTGTTGTATCCCGTTTCACCCTTAACCTCCTTTATATCAAGAAATTCCTTATACTCCTGGAGATCGAACGGAGCACGTGAAAGCTTGGAACGATCCTCATCGGAAAGTTCTACGACATCATCATAGAATCCCTTGACAGTAATGTGACCATCTTTATCGATGAGTGAGGAAATCATATCGCAGAGAACATTGATAGGATTAGCGACTGCTCCACCGTAATGTCCTGAATGAAGATCCTTGTTCGGACCGGTAACCTTTACTTCCACATATGAAAGTCCACGCATTCCGCAATTGATCGAAGGCACTGACTCCGAAATCATAGTTGTATCGGAAACGAGTATGATGTCTGCAGCAAGACGCTCCTTGTTTTCCGATGCCCAGGCAGCGAGTGAAGGACTTCCGATTTCCTCCTCTCCTTCAAGGATGAATTTCACATTGTGCTTGAGAGCACCTTCACGTACCATAAACTCGAATGCCTTGATGTGCATAAAGAGCTGGCCTTTATCATCATTCGCTCCACGTGCATAGATGGCTCCATCACGGATTTCAGGTTCGAAAGGATCTGAATGCCAGAGTGCAATCGGATCCACAGGCTGTACGTCATAATGGCCATATACGAGCACTGTAGGAAGTGACGGATCAATCATCTTCTGACCGAATACCACAGGATGCCCTGCAGTAGGATATACGGCAGCTTCGTCAGCTCCGGCCTGAATAAGCAGTTCGACAAGTCTTTCAGCACAGCGCTGCATATCTGGCTTATGCTGCTCGAGTGAGCTGACCGAAGGGATTCTCAGAAGAGAGAAAAGTTCTTCGAAGAATCTTTCCTTATTGGTTTCAATGTATTGTTTCATAATGTGGTGTTATTTTGCTAGTTTTTCCTTTGCATAAGCGAGGGTAAGATTGAATGTCTTCTTTGAAGAAGACGGAGCCTCGTACATCGCGTCAGTCATAATCTGTTCGCAGATAGAACGGAGTCCACGAGCTCCAAGTTTGTTCTCGATGGATGTATCTACTATGAGATCCAGAACCTCTGGCTCTACCACTAGCTTGATACCGTCCAGTTCGAACATCTTTTCATACTGCTTCATCAGAGCATTCTTCGGCTCTGTAAGAATTCTCTTCAATGCTTCTCTGTCAAGATGGTCAAGGTATGTTATCACAGGAAGTCGTCCGATGATTTCCGGAATCAGTCCATATGAGCGAAGATCCTGAGCCTCAACATATTTCAAAAGATTGTCCTTATCGATCTGCTGCTTGTTTGCTGCTCCGAAACCGATAACCTGAGTGTTAAGTCTTTGAGCGATCCTGCGCTCTATTCCTTCGAAGGCACCACCGCAGATGAAAAGAATATTCTGAGTGTTCACGTGAAGGAATTCCTGCTCCGGATGCTTGCGGCCACCTTGCGGCGGAACATTCACCACGCTTCCTTCAAGAAGTTTCAACATTGCCTGCTGCACACCTTCTCCGGATACATCACGCGTGATGGAAGGATTGTCGCTCTTACGTGCAATCTTGTCGATCTCATCAATGAAAACAATACCTCTTTCTGCTCTTGCCACATCATAGTCAGACTCCTGAAGAAGACGTGAAAGAATACTCTCCACATCTTCACCCACATAACCGGCCTCAGTAAGTACTGTAGCATCTACGATAGTGAACGGCACATTGAGAAGTTTAGCTATTGTCTTAGCCATCAACGTCTTACCAGTTCCGGTAGGACCTACCATAAGGATATTGGACTTCTCAAGCTCGAACTCATTGTCAGCAGCGAGATTATTGTTTATTCTCTTATAATGATTGTATACTGCGACAGAAAGAAGTTTCTTTGCCCTGTCCTGTCCGATGACATACTGGTCCAGAAACTCGTGGATATCCTTCGGCTTATGAAGGGAATCCACCTTGCCCAGAGGCTTTGATGACTTGGCAGACTTATCAAAATCTTTAAGATAGTCGCCGGCCATCTTTACGCAATCGGCACATATGCAGGCATCGAGGCCCTGAAGAAGAAGCGGGACCTCATTCTCCCTTCTTCCGCAGAACATACAATATCTGGTATTCATATTGGATTTTGCCATATGTTATCTCTTCTTTGTCAGAATCTCATCGATCATACCATATTCAAGAGCCTCCTGAGATGTCATCCAGAAGTCACGGTCTCCGTCCGCAAAGATCTTTTCAAGGGGCTGTCCTGAATGTTCGGAAATGATGGAATAAAGTTCTTTTCTGGTCTTCTCGATTTCCTGAGCGGCAATGAGAATGTCTGATGCCTGGCCACGGGCACCTCCCAAAGGCTGATGTATCATCACACGCGAATGCTTGAGAGCCGACCTTTTGCCCTGAGCTCCCGCACAAAGCAGTACCGATCCCATAGAAGCTGCCATTCCAGTACAGATGGTAGCTACATCAGGGTCAATGATCTGCATTGTATCATAGATACTTAGACCAGAGTGGACCTGACCGCCAGGAGTATTGATATACAATGAGATGTCGCTTGAATTGTCGCTTGAAGCAAGGAAAAGAAGCTGGGCTGTGATAATGTTCGCAACATCGTCGTCGATCGGAACGCCAAGGAAGATGATCCTGTCCATCATAAGACGGCTGAAGACATCCATAGACGCCACATTGAGTTTCCTTTCTTCAATGATTGTAGGATTGATATAGCTATCGAGAACAGACTGATATCTGTGCATAGTCATTGAGCTGATTCCGTGCTCAAGAACTGCATATTTATTGAATTCCTTATTCATAGTATTAAAAAAGGCCGGCTTTGCGAGCCGGCCTGTAAGTCAAATTAATTCAACTCGCGGAATTTCTCTACTGAGATCTTCTTCTTCTTGAGTGTAACGACCTCACGCACAGCAGCGAATGTCTTCTCGTTCTCTACCTGCTCGAGAATTCTTCTTCCCTGCTCCTCCTGTGAGAGGATATTCTTTGCGAATGCCTCAAGCTGCTCCTCCGGAACATTGTTCATACCGTACATTGCGAACTGGTATGCAGCAAATCCCTTAGCGCTTGCAAGAAGATCAGCCTCCTCGATCTGTACATTGTACTTCTGCATAAGGTAATTGCGTACCATCTGCCACTTGTAGTCAACAATGAAGAGAGCCCAATCCTTCTCTATGTCCTCCATAGTGAACTTGCCGTCGTTTACGACATATACCCACCTCTTGAGGAAGTTCTCTGCGATCTTCACGTCAGCCTTCTCGAGGAGGTAAGTCTTTGCATCCTTTGAGAAACGGAAATCTGCCTCCTGAGCATACTCGGCACGGATTCTCTCCTCTACCTTTGCAT
>JAEIGA010004288.1_pt1 | contig 22067 bp, 20 predicted proteins | sample 9270691 | NCBI WGS metagenome assembly JAEIGA01 (sample SAMN17057246, study PRJNA624740) | gut metagenome | biome: biome; isolation source: fecal sample | host: Bos grunniens | place: China: Xizang | collected 2019 | reverse complement strand
TTGAATTTCTATGGTGAGATGCCTGAGTCATACACAGTTGTACTTAACTATGAGAACCCTCTGATCAAGAAGATTGTTGCCGACAAGAATGAGCAGACCAAAGCTGTAACGGATACATTGGATGCAAAACAGGTGGCAACACAGGCATCTTTGGATGAGATCAACAGCAAGAACAAAGAGAAAAAAGAGGATGAAATATCTACAGCAGACAAAGATGAGCGTGAGCGTCTTAATAAGGAACTTGATTCATTGAATGAAGAGCGTAAAGCGGCAATGGTTGAGTTCGCGGGAAAAAATACCCTTTTGAAACAGGTTGTTGACCTTGCCCTTCTGTCAAACAATATGCTTAAGGGAAAAGAGCTCCATTCATTTATCAAGAGAAGCCTTGATATATTGAAATAGGTAGGACTGGCCCGAAGAGTTTTCTCCAGGAATTTTTTGAGGTTAACCCAAATATTATGAGCAGCAATCCCTGTCAGATAACAGATTCTGGCAGGGATTTGCCTTTTAAAGGGGGATCGCCTCAAATCCCAGCCCCTCAATTGACTTTACAACCTCTTCGGTTTTGGCCTTGCCTTTGTATATTGCAATTCCTGAAGCCAAATCTACCTGCGCACTCTCGACACCTTCAGTTGCCAGAATTGCTCTCTCTACATTGGAACGGCAGTGGTTACAGGTCATTCCCGATACTTTCAATGAGACCTTTGACTCCTCTTTAGTCTGAACAGTTGATCTCTCATCTGATGATTCTTCTGATGATTCTGTCGGGAAGGTGACAGGGACATTTATATGAAATCTCCGGTATAGGGCATTGGCCAGAAGTATGAAGAGTAGTATTGTGCATGCTATATTGAACCATCCTGTCCCTTCTGAGGTATGGCAGGCCATTGATTGAAGTGGGGCTGTAAACCAATCTCTTGGCAGAAGATAATCTATTCCCAAACCAAAAGCCATCGCTCCGGTTATGATTGAAATCAGGTAGACAAGCATTGTCCTTTTGCCCATTACCTTGCTTATTACAATAATGGATGCAGCATTTACGGCTGGCCCAGCCATAAGCAGCACAAGAGCTGTTCCCGGTGAGAGTCCTTTAAGCATAAGTGCTACAGCAATTGGAATTGAACCTGTGGCGCACAGGTACATTGGAATTGCACAAACCAATACCAGTATCATGGAAAGAAGCGGTTTGTCAGCAAACAGCGCAAAGAATGAGTCTGGAACAAAGACGGTAATCAGTCCCGCAACCACCAAACCGACCATAAGCCATTTTCCAATATCCTGCATCATTTCAATATATGCATACTTAATGGCCTCACCAATCTTCCCGACAACGGATTTCCCTGCTTCAGCTCCGCATTTGCCGCCATTATTTTGGCAGAATCCTCCCTTGGAACCCTTCTCCGACTTTATTTGAGAACCGGCATTACTTTTTGCGTCTTTTGTAAATCTGTTTGTCAGAAATCCTCCAAAAAGTGCAGTGGCAAAGGCAATAATAGGACGTAACAGGGCAAATGGAAGCCCCATCAGCGAATATGTGGCAATAATTGAATCAACACCTGTCTGTGGTGTTGATATAAGGAATGAAACGGTGGCTCCTTTAGATGCACCCTCCTTGCGTAGTGACATTGCAGTCGGAATTACTCCGCAAGAGCAGAGTGGTAGAGGTACGCCCAACAAGGCTGCATTCATAACTGACTTGAAAGAATTTCCTCCAAGATAGCGTTTGTATAGTGCCTGAGGAACAAATGAGTGCATGACTCCTGCCAATAAAAATCCCAGAAGTATGTATGGCGACATCTGGTTTATCAAATTTAATATCTCTTTCATTACTCCATAATTTGGTTATAACGTAATATTTCTATGCTTCAGACTGCAAAATTGGGGCAGAACCTTTGCAATGCCATTGCATGTTTTTTACAACCTTTTTTGCCTTAAATTGGTTACATTTGCAAGCATAAATGCAAGGCAATGAAACAGAAGATAGAGGAAATGTTACAGTCCAGAGGAATCACTCCAACTCCCATCAGGATTCTGGTGTATGAAATTGTTTCAAAATATAAGGTAGCCTTCTCAATCAATGAACTTGAGGAGCTGTTGCAGACAGTAGACAGGAGCAGCATCTTCAGAACCCTTTCAACCTTTGAGGATTATGGACTGCTGCATGCCATAGATGATGGTGACGGTCACCGCAAGTACTGTTTCAGAACTGACTGTTGTGCCGGAGTTGCCTCATCACGTCCCCAGTGCCGGCATATACATTTTACATGCCGTATATGTGGAAAAACCTACTGTATAGAGCCTCAAAACAATGCCTTTCCTCCTCTTCCCGACGGATTTCTTGGAGAAGAGACCAACTACATCGTAAAGGGAATCTGCAAGAATTGCAGATAGATATTTGTTTTACGGAATTTTTTTCTACCTTTGGCATAGATTATAACAAAGGGGTGCCCTTGCGGGCTGAGATTATACCCTGGAACCTGATGCAGATAATACTGACGTAGGGATTGTGAATCTTCAATCTTGTAGCTATCTATTATTTGCGGCCGTCAAGGCCGTATTTCATTTGGAAATATTCAGGAGAAGGGCAGATTTGCTGTAAGGCCCCCGTAAAACGGATATCAATGAATATATATCTTAACGGAAAGGCCATTGAATGTAAAGCATCCAATATTGCGCAGCTTCACTCAGAACTGGGGTTACCCCCAATGGTGGCCATTGCTTTGGAGAACAAGGTTATTCCCAAAGCAGAGTGGGAGAGTACCCCCTTATCGGAGGAGTCTCATTTGGTAATAATAAGAATGGCTTGTGGAGGGTAGACCATGTGCAGGTATGACGAACAATCTAAAAGGTTGAAACTAAAAAGTTCTGCACTTCAGTTCATTACCCATTTTACTGAGCGCTATTCTTATGTTGATTCTGCCCGCATTGCGCTTGAAGGAGGGTGCAGATGGGTGCAATTGCGTATGAAGGAGGCCTCTGATGATGAGTTCATTGCTGTAGCCCGGCAGGTCAGGGAACTTTGTTGCAGCTATGGTGCAACCTTTATTATTGATGACAGGGTACACCTTGTAAAAGAGGTTGGTGCAGACGGTGTACATTTGGGCCTCAATGATATGCCAATCTCTGCTTCCCGACAGTTTCTTGGCCCCTCCTACATTATAGGCGGAACAGCAAACCGTCTTGAGGATGCCATTGCACATATTGGGGCAGGGGCAGACTATATAGGCTGTGGCCCGTTCCGCTATACAACAACCAAAAAGAATTTAAGCCCGGTCCTGGGGCAGGAGGGGTATATTTCAATTGTTGAAGGGATCAACAGCCACTTGGGTAAAATACAAAATTCCTGTACTGGATCGGGAAGGCTCTTTTCATCATGTGAAGGGAGCAGTGTATGCCGTTTTCCAATAGTGGCGATAGGTGGCATTTCTCTTACAGATATTCCACAGATACTGGAAACAGGTGTAAACGGTATTGCCCTATCTGGCTCTGTCCTTAATGCTGAAGATCCTATTCTGGAAATGCGCAAGATTGTTGCGGAGATAGCCGCAACGGGTGGACATGATTTGTATGCTGTCGGGAAATAAGTGAAAATCAATATAATGTATAATATGAAACCTTTAATTATTGCAGGAAGGGAATTTAACTCCCGTCTTTTTTTGGGAACTGGAAAGTTCAGTTCAAATGCTCTTATGCAGGAGTCAATTGTTGCGTCGGGTTGTGAGATGGTAACAGTTGCAATGAAGCGTATAGAGTTGGATGATAAAGAGGATGATATGCTAAACCATATAATCAGTCCAAATATTCAACTTTTGCCAAATACCTCAGGCGTGAGGGATGCAAGAGAGGCCGTTTTTGCAGCGCAGATGGCTCGGGAGGCCTTTGGAACAAATTGGCTCAAACTTGAGATTCACCCGGATCCGCGCTATCTTTTGCCGGATTCTGTAGAGACACTCAAGGCAACAGAACAGCTTGTTAAACTTGGGTTTGTAGTTCTGCCCTACTGTCAGGCAGACCCAACGCTATGTAAACGTCTTGAAGAGGCTGGTGCGGCAACGGTAATGCCGCTTGGAGCCCCAATAGGAAGCAATCAGGGGTTGAGAACGAGAGATTTCCTAAGTATAATAATTGAGCAGAGCAATGTGCCTGTGGTGGTTGATGCCGGAATAGGAGCTCCAAGCCATGCTGCTGAGGCTATGGAAATGGGAGCAGATGCTTGTCTGGTAAATACGGCAATAGCAGTTGCATCCAATCCGGTTGAGATGGCTATTGCATTCAAGGAGGCTGTAATCGCCGGCAGAAGAGCTTTTGAGGCCGGTTTGGGAGAACAAAGCATTGACTTTACAGCTCAAGCCAGTTCCCCATTAACATCATTTTTAGGTTAAGAGGTTATGAAAAAAGCAAAAATAGAGTATTCCCGTTCAAGGAAAGTTTATATGGAGGGAGAGATCCATCCTTTCATTAAAGTAGGAATGAGGGCTGTTGAGCAGTTGCCTACAGTAAGTTTCACAAAAGATGGAGAAAAGGTGCTTACCCCAAATAGGGAGGTATACATTTATGATACAAGTGGCCCCTTCAGTGATCCGGCTGTGGAGGTAGACCTTAAAAAGGGGCTTCCGAGGATGCGTGAAGAGTGGATTTTAAGGCGTGGTGGTGTAGAGAAGTTACAGATGCTCTCTTCTGAATATGGACGTTCCAGAATGGAGGATAAGTCATTGGACCATTTGCGTTTTGAGCACATTGAACTTCCGTATAGAGCCTGTAAAGGTACTGCCATTACACAGATGGCATACGCAAAGCAGGGAATTATCACTCCTGAGATGGAGTATGTGGCAATCAGAGAGAATATGAATTGTAGGGAGTTGGGTATTGAGACACATATTACTCCGGAGTTCGTAAGGTCAGAGATAGCTGCCGGGCGTGCTGTTTTGCCCGCAAATATCAACCATCCTGAGGCTGAACCAATGATAATTGGTCGTAATTTTCTTGTAAAGATCAATACCAACATAGGAAACTCAGCAACCACCTCTACAATTGATGAGGAGGTTGAGAAGGCCCTATGGAGCTGCAAATGGGGCGGAGATACCCTTATGGATCTTTCAACCGGTCCAAATATCCATGAAACTCGTGAGTGGATTATTAGAAATTGTCCGGTTCCTGTTGGTACAGTTCCTATTTATCAGGCTCTTGAAAAGGTTGATGGCAAAGTTGAAGAGCTCTCTTGGGAACTCTACAGGGATACCCTCATTGAGCAATGTGAGCAGGGTGTAGATTATTTTACCATACATGCCGGTATCCGTTTGGAAAATGTCCATTTGGCAGACAATCGTCTGTGCGGAATAGTGAGCAGGGGTGGCAGCATTATGAGCAAATGGTGTCTTGCACATAACCGGGAGAGTTTCCTTTATGAACATTTTGATGAGATATGTGACATCCTTGCCCAATATGATGTTGCCATCTCCCTTGGAGACGGATTGCGTCCCGGTTCAATTGCAGATGCCAATGACAGGGCCCAGTTTGCGGAACTTGATACACTTGGAGAGTTGGTGCTCAGGGCATGGGACAAGAATGTGCAGGCATTCATCGAGGGACCGGGACATGTACCTCTCCACAAGATTGCCGAGAATATGGAACGACAGATTGTAAAGTGCCATAATGCCCCATTCTATACTCTTGGCCCGATAGTTACAGATATTGCTCCAGGATATGACCATATTACCTCTGCAATCGGTGCTGCCCAAATAGGCTGGCTTGGAACAGCAATGTTGTGCTATGTAACACCAAAAGAGCACCTTGCGTTGCCTGATAAAGAGGATGTGAGACAAGGTGTTGTTACCTACAAGATAGCTGCCCATGCTGCAGATCTGGCCAAGGGACATCCAGGGGCCCAATTGCGTGACAACGCTTTGAGCAAGGCCCGTTTTGATTTCCGTTGGAAAGACCAGTTTGACCTCTCCCTGGATCCGCAGCGTGCAATGTCATATTTCCATGCAGGACGTCATACAGATGGTGAATACTGTACTATGTGCGGTCCAAATTTCTGCGCAATGAGATTGAGCAGGGATATCCGTCGGGAGTATGCTGATAAAAAGTAACAGGCAACAGATGCCGTAAATATGGATATTAAATTTTATTAAGATGTTTTCAGAATATTTGAAAAGTATTTCGTGGGAAGAGACAACCCGTGCAATATATTCAAAAAGAGAGGATGATGTGAAGAGGGCTTTGTCAAGGAGGAGTTGCAGTGTTGATGATTTTATGGCACTCATTTCACCTGCCGCTGAGCCCTATCTGGAGGAGATGGCCCAGTTGAGTCTCAGATATACAAGAGAACGCTTTGGAAAGACAATGAGTCTTTTTATTCCGCTATACCTTACCAATTCTTGTACAAACTCATGTGTTTATTGCGGATTTCACGTGAGTAACAGGATGAAGCGTACTGTTTTGACCTTTGAAGAGATGGAAAATGAGTATAGGGCAATAAAGAGATTGGGCCCTTTTGAAAATCTTCTTCTGGTAACTGGAGAGAATCCTGCTGTTGCAGGTGTAGAGTATCTGGCGCGGGCTCTTGATCTGGCAAAGCCCCATTTCAGCAATCTCAAGATTGAGGTAATGCCTCTGAAGAGTGAAGAGTATGCCTACCTTACTGAGCATGGACTCAATGGTGTTATCTGCTTCCAGGAAACCTATAACAGAGAGCGTTATAATATTTATCATCCTCGGGGAATGAAGTCAAATTTTGAATGGCGTGTCAATGCTCCCGACAGGATGGGTCAGGCAGGAGTCCACTCTATAGGAATGGGAGCTCTGATTGGTCTGGAGGAGTGGCGTACCGATGTTACAATGTTGGCTTACCATCTGCGCTATCTGCAGAAGCATTACTGGAAGACAAAATACAGTGTCAATTTCCCACGTATGAGACCGGCGGAGAATGAGGGTTTCCAACCAAATGTTGTTATGACAGACAAGGAACTGGCTCAATTGACATTTGCCATGCGCATTTTTGACCATGATGTTGATATCTCATATTCGACACGTGAGCCTGCAGCTTTCCGTGACAATATGGCAAGACTTGGTGTAACTACCATGTCTGCGGAGAGCAAGACTGAACCTGGTGGTTATTTTTCTTATCCTCAGGCATTGGAACAGTTCCATGTAAGTGATGAACGCACCGCTGTTGAAGTGGAGGCAGCTCTTCGTGGATTGGGACTGGAACCGGTATGGAAAGATTGGGACTCATCTTTTGATATGATAGCAAATGGAGAGAAGAGGCAAAATATCTGATTCCGGCTTGAAGGATATTTGTTACAACAGCTACCACAGATATGACAGACAGATTATCCTTCCTGAAATAGGGAATGATGGGCAAGCTCTACTGGCTGCGGCACGTGTACTTGTTGTTGGGGCCGGAGGGCTTGGTTCTCCGATTGCCCTCTACCTTGCTGCTGCCGGTGTGGGTACAATAGGAATTGTTGACTACGATACGGTAGGATGGAGCAATCTGAACCGACAGATTCTCTATCGGGAGTCGGATATTGGCCTGTCCAAAGTATCTGTAGCAGCGCAAAGACTACGGGAACTGAACAGTTCAATAAATGTGGTGGAGCACTTTGGCAAATTGTCCTCTTGTGATGATATGAAACAGGCAGGACAAACTCATCTGCCGGAGACTTTGTGTAGTAGAGAAGAATCTGAAGGAGAGCCTCCCCGCAATACAAGCCCTTTGGATGTTTGGAGATTGGTTAAGGGTTATGATATTGTGGTTGATGCATGTGATAATCTTGCTACCAGACATCTTGTGGGCAATGCTACAGCAAAGTTCGGTATACCATATATTTATGGAGCGATTGATGGTTTTTGCGGACAACTCTCTGTTTTTAATTATGGAGAAGGTGCTCAAAGAAAAAGATTTTCTGATCTCTGGCCGGAAGATTCGGTGTCACAAGAAGAAGTTTTGCCACCGGAACAACAAGCGTCATCTGCTTCTGGATTACCTGTTATTGAGTTATCTGCTTCAGAGTCATCTGTTTTGGAGTCGCCTGCCTTGGTTATGCCCTCTGTGGGAGTGACTGCAGGAGTAGTTGGAACTTTGCAGGCCGGCGAAGCCATAAAGATAATATCCGGTTATGGGGATGTTTTGGCCGGGCAGTTGCTCACCATAGATTTGCGGACTCTTGAAATTTACAAACTCAATCTCTGAATAATTCCCGCACCATAAATTTTGCGAAAAAAGTGCTCAAGTGAGCCAACTTGGCTGGAAGCGAAACTGGGCACAAAACGAGGAGAGTAATTATTATTGATGGTTAATTTACAGTATGAAACTGATAGTCATTACGGCAGAGCACTTTTTCAAGGAAGAGGCTCTATGGATAAATGAACTTATGGCACAAGCCTATGGCCGGGAACCTGCGCAAGATTTTCAAGGATATGGGCTAACAGGTGCGCAGGAAGAGGCACATCTGCAGGGCGGTTGCACAATGTTGCTTCATCTGCGCAAACCAAACTCACGCAAAGAGGAGATGGAGCAGCTGATAGAAGAAATTGATAACCGTTTTTATAGCCGGTTAGTATTGCATGACCATCTGCATCTTGCAAATAAATATAATTTGGGAGGTGTGCATCTGAACTCAAGAAATGAGCAGCAGTATAATGGAATGGTTACTTGTAGAGCACTGAAAGGAGCGCAAACAATTCACGCACTCCCGACAACCCCGGCAAATGCTGATGAGGAGAGTCGTTATTGGAAAAATTGCAGAGTAAGCCGATCCTGTCATTCGTTGGAGGAGGTTGCAAGGTATAAGGAGTGGTGCAGTTATGTTACTCTTAGTCCAGTTTTCAATAGTATATCCAAGCAGGGATATAATGCTGCATTCTCACAGGAAGAGCTTGTGAGAGCAAAAGACCTTAATATTATCGATGAAAAAGTTGTTGCCCTTGGAGGTATTGGCCCTGAGAATATTGCACAGATAAAGGAGCTGGGATTTGGCGGTACAGCTGTATTGGGTGCAATCTGGAAAAGCCGGACTCTTGATGAGGCTCGGATGAATCTAGAACTTTTGGTAAAAAACTCCAAATAAGGAAATTCCTGCCAGGACTCTCAGTGTGATAACCATAACTATAATGGTAAATAAACAGTAGGGTGAAAAACTCTTAGAAGGTAAAATGTAAGGAGAAACAAGACTGGCAGGGCAACAAAACTGTGAGGAAAAAATGTCGGGTCAAAAATAAAGATGTAGGAATATAAACTGTCGGGATAAAAAGAAAAGTGATATGGAAAATGTATATAAAGTTTTGTCAATAGCGGGATCTGATCCAAGTGGCGGAGCCGGTATTCAGGCTGATATTAAGTCAATTACCTCTTTGGGCGGGTATGCTGCAACTGCAATTACCGCCATTACTGTGCAGAATACATTTGGGGTCAGGAGTGTGTTTGCTGTTCCGCCACAGGTAGTGGCAGAGCAGATTGGGGCAGTTATGGAGGATATAAGGCCACAGGCTGTGAAAATTGGTATGGTCAAGGATAGTGAGATTGTTGGGGTTATAGTTGATGCAATCAGAAAATATTCTCCACAAGTGGTGGTATATGATCCGGTTATGGTAGCTACAAGCGGAGACAGACTTGTAGATGATGAGGCGTTGCAAATTATTGAGAATGAGCTGATACCTCTATCTACCCTAATTACACCAAATCTCAGGGAGGCAGAGGTGCTTCTTGGGCGCAGGATTGCAGATTGGAACAGGGGAAAGGATTTTTGTGCAGCAGCAAGTATTAATGAGTCTGTTGCGCAAATGGAGAGCGGAGCAATTGAACTTAGTGACAAGTATGGAACAGGGGTGCTTATAAAAGGAGGCCATCTTGAGGGTGAGCTGATGTGTGATGTGCTTTGTGTTGCATCTCATTTGAATCTTTCTCACAGATTGTTCCATTTTGTTGACAAACGTATAGTCACTTCCAACCTTCATGGAACTGGCTGTACTCTATCCTCTGCAATAGCAACCCTTTGTGCAAAGGGTGTGGTTGAGGGTGGTTATGACCTTGTAAAAGCAATAGGGCTGGCCAAACAATATGTGACCCGCGCCATAGATGCAGGACGCAATAAGGATATAGGTCAGGGGAACGGCCCTTTATGGCATCTGGTTTAGTAACCCCCAATCGCTGATCTTTTTGATTGGTTTGTTGAAAACGTATACCAGAAGTGTTCCAACAGATATGCCGGCAAGGTTGGCAACAAAATCAAACGGGTCTGTATCTCTATAGAGAGTAAGCATCTCCTGTGACGCTTCTGCCAAAGTGGCAAAGAAGAGACCGCTTATAAGGATTATTGAAAAAGTGTATCTCTTGTAGATATTAACTCTGCTGCTGTAGTTGAGAAAGAGCCATGCCACGAACGGGTAGGGGAAGAACATTGTAAAATGGATATACCTGTCGAGCCTTATGCCCAAAAAGTATTTGCCCAAATCAAGGTCAGGGCCAGATGAGAAGTTATACAGACAACAGAAAAATACCAATGCTATGTAAATGAGCATCAGAGCTGTTACAACTATATATGATTTTATTTTTTTCATTTTATGTGGTGTTTGGCAGCCGCTTTTCAGTCGTCATTCTGCTGGGATCCAGCTGTCACGACATATCCTATGCTCAAAAGGAGTGCCAAACTCTGCCGGCACTCCTTCCTGACTTTAATTTAACTTAAATGAAGCACATTCTGATGCTATTTTCCTCTGGCAATAGGACTTGATGCACTCTCTTGTGGAGTATATTTGCCATCGCCGTAGTACCTTATCTTTGAACCTCCGGTAGCCTTAAGTGAAAGAGTCTCATCTGCATGAACTTTTATGTAGCTTGCACCTGAAGCACCGGCAGTTGCATTCATTGATTTCATATCCTCAGCATCAACTTCAGATGCCCCCGAACATTGGATCAGGATCTCGCTGCACCTTCCGGCAAGAGTTACTTCAGATGCTCCTGAACACTCAATGGTTACCTTATTAGTCACATTACCGTTGAACTCAGCCTCTGACGCTCCGCTGCAACCAAGAGACAACGACTCTGAATTGCCGTTCAACTCTAACTCCGAAGCTCCGGAAATGTGACCGCTAGCTATTGTAAAAGAGCCTGAAACAGAGGCCTCTGATGCACCACTTATAGAGTATGTGAACTTTTCTGCATTAATGTAGAGAACATCTTCAATCTCAGATGCACCGCTCATTGAGAGCCTGAAGTTTTTTGTAGAGAATTCTCCATTTGCCTTTAAAGATGCCGCTCCCGACAGATCTATCCCCTTTATCTCTTCCATCTCCACATTTACAATAATCTTTTCATCATCCTTGAGGCTCGTTCCCCTTATCCATAAATTCTTTTTTGGAAACTCTGTTGAGAGATTAAGTGTCTCCCCTGATACAAAGATCTTAAGGTACTCCTTGAATCTTTCAGGATATATCACCTCTATGGTATTTGAACTACCTTTAGTTACATTTATCTGGTAGGCATACTCTGCATCAATGGAGGTAAAATTGGTAAAATTCATCTTCTCAGAGAGATTCTGTGCAAGCGCTGCACTGCAACTCATTATTGCAATTGCCAGCAGTAGTGTAAATCTTTTCATAACTATTGTGTTTTTATATATTCTTTGAAATTTGTATCTGTTCTTTTGACTTGAATTTAAGGCTGCGTTTTCTTTCTCCGGCTACTCTTCTTCGATGGTCTGTTCTGCCAACAGGTATGTCTTGATCTTTTTAAGCCCTTCTGTCTTCTGTTTGTAGTACTCCCTGAGTATTCTGGCCTTCTCCCTCTCAGAAAGTTCTGCAGGAAGCTGTTCATCCAGTGGCACTGCTTCAAAGGTAACTCTCTTTGATGCTTTTATTGCCTCTTTTGCAACATCAGGATTGCTCTCTTCGCTTAGAGAAATAATCTCACTCTCCAATATATGCATCAGTTCTGCGTAGTCTATATTATCTTCTTGTATACCAATGGTTTCACTCTCTTTTGGTGTAAGCAGGATCAGAGATAGGGCTATGACTGCTGCCATTGATGAAATTGCCGCCACCAGTTTGTGGAATTTTATTCTCTTGCCAGATTGTCTGTTGTTGCCAATCTGCACTATTTTTCTTGCCCCGCTCTTCTGTTCGCCCTCAAGTTTATTGAGGAATCTCTCCTTGTGACCCATTGGCATCTCTGAATCGTTGAAAGAGTCAATATTTTCTTTTATATATTTTTCAATATCATTCATCGCCTTTTCTTTTATATGTTTTCAATTTTTCCTTTTGTACTCCCTGTTTGCTTCAGGTGCTTTTTGCTTTCAACTCTCCCTGCCTTGGGATCTGTTGTGCAGTTCTGCCAATCTTTTTTTTGCCCTCATGTACTGGCTTCTGACAGAACTCTCCTGCAATCCTGTTATCTGTGCAATCTCTTCGTAATCATACCCCTCAAAAAGATGGAGTGATATTATTAGCCGATAGCCGTCGGGAAGGAGATGGAGGGCCTTTTTTATTGAGTCTACTGTGTATTGTGGCGGCTCTTTGCCATTGGTAATCTCCTCTCCACTGCCCTTCTCCTCTGCGGTTTCAGCGGCAATCTCCTGCCGGAAGAGGGCTTCACTTTTTTTCTTTCTCAACTTGTCTATGGATATACGTACGCATACGCTTGTGAGCCAGTTCTCTATCTTTTTGATCTGCTCCTTGTCTGGCAGCCTGTAAAGGCGCAAAAATGTGTCGTGCATCGCCTCTTCTGCATCAAAGCTGTCTGCTGTTATACGCAAACTGGTAAAATATAGCTTTTTAGCATAGGTGTTGTATAGTCTTTCTATGTCAAGTCCGTTTCTCTGCATCTCAAGTTGGGGAGTCTCTGTTCAATCAGTTTTTATCTTGTCGTTTTCTACCTATAAGACGTGCCTTTTTGGTGAATGTTGCATATTTATTGAAAATAATTCTGTAAATTTACTCACTAAACGGTAAAATATAGAGATTATGAACAATTCAATATTTTCATTCCCTATTCCGGCAAATGAGCCGGTAAAGAGTTATCTTGTTGGAAGTCCGGAGAGAATTGCACTTGAGGCAGAGTTGGAAAGGCAAAGTTCCACTGTTGTTGAAATTCCAATGATCATTGGAGGCAAAGAGGTGAGGACTGGAAATACAGGCAATGTGGTAATGCCTCATAATCATAAACATGTTTTGGCAAAATATCATAAGGCATCAGAGAAGGAGGTGCAGATGGCGATTGATGCAGCTATGGCTGCCCACAAGGAGTGGAGTGAGATGGATTGGCAGGTCAGGGCATCAATCATGCTTAAGGCCGCTGATCTTATCGCCGGAAAATATAGGGCAGTGATCAATGCTGCCTGTATGTTGGGCCAGAGCAAGAACATATATCAGGCAGAGATTGATTCTGTTTGTGAACTGGTTGATTTTTTGAGATATAATGTGGCATATGCCTGCAAGATATATGCAACACAACCAAAATCTGCATCAGGACAGATAAATTCTGTGGAATACCGTGCCTTGGAGGGATTCATCTTTACTGTAACTCCTTTCAATTTCACTTCAATCGCTTCAAATCTGAATATGGCTCCCGCGATAATGGGTAATACAACTGTATGGAAGGCCTCTACAACAGCATTGCTCTCAAACTATTATGTAATGAAGGTATTTATGGAAGCAGGTCTTCCGGCTGGTGTTGTGAACTTCCTGTGCGGACAAGGTTCATTGATAGGAGGTGTTGTCATGGATTCTCCAGATTTTGGAGGAATCCACTTTACAGGATCGAGTGCAACATTCAATGCCCTTTGGAAACAGGCCGGAGAGAATCTGCATAAGTACAAGACATATCCAAGACTCGTAGGAGAGACTGGTGGCAAGGATTTCATATTTGTACATGAATCTGCCGATGCGGAGGCTGTCGCAAATGCAGCATTCTGCGGAGCATTTGAATTCCAGGGACAAAAGTGTTCTGCAGCTTCAAGAATGTATGTGCCGCGCAGTTTGTGGCAAGATGTGCTGGAGGGAATAAGAAGACGTGCTTCTGAAGTTACAATGGGAGAGGTTATGGATCCTATGAACTTCATAAATGCTGTCATAGATGAGATCTCATTTGACAATTGTGCATCATATATTGAGTATGCAAAGGCTTCATCTGATGCCAGAATAGTTGTAGGCGGAGGTTATGACAAGACTGTCGGATATTTTGTTGAGCCTACAGTTATAGAGACTTCAAATCCTCACTTCAAATCGATGGAGGAGGAGATATTTGGCCCTATCCTTACTGTTTATGTCTATGAAAATGACAAGCTCAATGAGGCAATAGGCTATTGCGAGTCAACATCGCCTTATGGCCTTACAGGTTCTGTTTTTGCTCAGGACAGAGTTGCTGCCGACAAAATTACCCAGGCTCTGAGATATTGTGCCGGCAACTTCTATATAAATGACAAGCCAACTGGGGCAGTTGTAGGCATGCAGCCGTTTGGCGGTTCGAGGGCATCTGGAACCAACGATAAAGCTGGTGGTGAGTTCAACCTTATCCGTTGGGTAACTCCAAGGACTATCAAGGAGACATTGGTCTCTCCAACTGATTACAGATATACATATATGAAATAGTTTTGATATGAAGCAATTTTACTCTTCCCATGCTCTGGAATGCCTCTTGCAGGAATGTGTTTGACAGAACAGAAGATTGTAATTTTGGAAGATAGAGATTTGATTGTAACACAATATTAAATATAAGATAAATTATGACAGCAAAAGAATTGCACGAACAGGCATTTGTGCTTGATTCACATAGTGATACCCCATTGGCGATTATAAGGAACCAGGATGTCTCAAAAAGAAGGAAATTGGGCCATATTGATTTTGACCGTCTCAAGGAGGGTGGCGTTGACGGCGTCTTCTTTGCCGCATACACTTCAAATTCACTTGCACCGGATGAGGCTACCAGAAGGGCATTGCAACTTATTGCCCTTACCCACAAGGTTTGTGACGAGAATCCAAAAAAAGTGGGCTTGGCTACTACAGTACGTCAGGCGCGTGAACTTAAGGCACAGGGCAGAACTGCTATATTCATTGGTCTTGAGAATGGCTCTCCAATCCAAAAAGACCTCTCGCTTCTTTACCTTTTCTACAAGATGGGAGTGAGGTATATGACACTTACACATGCAGGAAATAATGAGATTTGTGACTCTTGCGCTCCAAAGGAAAAACGCTGGAACGGCGTGAGTCCGTTTGGTATTGAGGTAATTAAGGAGATGAACAGATTGGGTATGATCATTGATGTTTCGCACCTTTCTGACGAATCTTTCTATGACTGCCTGAAATATTCAAAGGCTCCAATTGTGGCGACACACTCTTGCTGCAGAGCCCTTTGCAACCACCCGAGGAACATGACAGACCAGATGATCAAGGATCTTGCAGCTGCAGGTGGTGTAATCCAGATCAACTTCTACTCATCATTCCTTGATCCGAACTACTCAAAGGTTGCCGGAGATTTGTGTGATGAGTTTGATGAGGCTCTGATTGATTACCAGTTGCATCCGCGCTGCAAACGCAGGAAAGAGAGATATGAGAAGGCTCACGATGCGTTGTATTCTACACCAAGACCTTCATACAAGTTGTTGGTAGACCACATTGAGCATGTTATTAAACTTGTTGGAGTAAAACACGTAGGTCTGGGTTCTGATTTTGATGGTATAGAGTCACCTCCTGCAGGTTTGGAGGATGCTTCAAAATTTGGTGTAATTACAGAGGAGTTGAAGGCAAGAGGCTATTCCGATGAGGATATCAAGTTGATTTTGGGAGAGAACTTCTTGAGAGTCTTCAATGAGGTTGAAAATCTTGCAATGAGGTAGGTATTGATAGAAGTCAGCACCACTTGCTGCCGGTGGACACCGGCAGCGGTGAAGTGCGGTAAATGATATGGAGTTTTAACTTATTGTCGGGAGTATGAGTAAAATAGCATTGGTTACTGGGGCAACCGCCGGAATAGGGGAGGCTGTTGCCGTTTTGCTTGCAAAAGAGGGGTATGACCTCATTATTACAGGACGCAGGGAGAGCAGGTTGCAGGAGTTGGCAAAACGCATTGTGGCAGAGAGTGGTGTAAAGGTATTGCCGCTGAGTTTTGATGTGCGCTCGCTTGAGAGTGTTGAAAAATATCTTGGCAATCTTCCACAGGAGTGGCGCAGCATAGATGTGCTGGTGAACAATGCAGGTCTTGCCGTTGGTCTGAATCCAATTAATGACGGTGTTATTGATGATTGGGAGCGTATGATAGATACCAATATCAAAGGGTTGCTATACGTCTCAAAAATTGTCTCAAATCTTATGATTGAGAATAAAAAGGGCCATATAATTAACCTCTGCTCAATAGCGGGTAAAGAGGTATATCCCAACGGAAATGTCTATTGCGCAAGCAAACATGCGGTAGATGCTCTTACAAAAGGTATGAGGATTGATCTGCTTCCTTATGGTATCAAGGTGTCGCAAATCTGTCCGGGAGCAGTGGAGACCGAGTTCTCCCAGGTGCGCTTCAAAGGTGATAATGAGCGTGCTGCAAATGTTTATAAAGGCTTTGTTCCTCTAAGTGCAAATGATGTGGCAGATGCCATAATGTATATGGTCAAATGCCCTCCACACGTAAACATAAACGATATGGTAATAATGCCGGCGGCACAAGCCAACTCATCAATCTTCAATAAGAAACTGTAAAAAATAGAGACGAAGATTATAAAGAAAAAAGTCCATGCATTTTTGTATGGACTTTTTAATTATTCACACTTTTTGGTGTGAACACGTATGTCATTTCCCAATTCTTTATCTTTTCTCTTTCACGTGGAGTTTTCAACTCATTGGTTATTTGGTTTATTTACTCCAACAGACCTGCCTCTTTTACAATGGCATCAAGTTGCTCAACCATTTGCCAGCGGCTGTGGTCATTTCTGTTCTCAAATACCAATACAAGAACTTTCTTCTCAGGGAAGCGGCCTGCGTAAATCTGGTATCCGCCGTTGTCGCCTGTGTGGTACACCTTTCTTGGCATGCCGGGTTTCTCCTCAATGAACCAGCCGTAACCGTATGAGGTGTATGGTCTGTTCTGGTAACTGCTGAATGTGCTGCCGCTTACAGGTGTGATAGGAGAGTGTGCAATCTGTTTCAATGAATCACTGATGATAAGGTTGTCTTGAAGTGCTTTCTCCCATTTTACAAACTCATTGATTGATGTATAGATACCACCGTCTGCTTTGGTTGCAAAGAATGACTCTTCCATGTAGTCATACTGTTTCCACGCATTGGTTGAGTCCTCAGGAATGTAGCCGTGTGACATTCTTGGTATATTGCGCTCTGCCTCAAAGTAAACAGTCTCAGTCATTCCGCTTGGGTCAAAGATATTCTGTTTCATATACTCCTCAAAACTCTGGCCTGAAACCTTCTCAATGATTGCGTAGCAAAGTTGGAATGTTGGGTTCTGGTACTCGTAATTTGTACCAGGCTCAAAGTTGATCTCCTCAAGATCTTTGAAGAACTCTATAGACTGCATATCAGTTGCAGTAAGTACAAAGTGTCTGTCATCTCTTGGTCTGTTGTCTGGCAGACCTGAACATTGTGAAAGGAGATGCTTGATCCTGATTCTCTCAAAGAACTCGCCCTTGAATTCAGGGAAGTACTTTTTAATGTTGTCTTCAAGGCTTAATTTTCCCTCCTGGTGTAGTTTTAAAATTGCCATTGCAGTAAACTGTTTTGATACAGATGCAATGTTGAAGAAGGTGTTTGCATCAATAGGCGCTTTAGTCTCCATATCTGCGATTCCGTAACTCTTTGCAAAGAAAACGTCATCTCCTTTCATAATCATTACGCTACCTCCAGGCTCACCCTCATTGTAAAGTGAGTTGAACAAAGAGTCAATTTTTTGAGCGGCAACCTCCTTTGGATTACTGCTGTTCTGATTACATGACATCATAAAAAATGGTGTTAGAAGAACTGCCAATATAATAGCCGCTCTTTTTGTTAAATGCTTGATTTTCATAGTATGTAATATAATTGTTATATTTTGAGCAAATATTTTTATTTATATAACAATTTTGTTATATCGCTTATAATATAAGTAGTTATAATGTTTGGGGCGTTTCCTTGTTATCTGTTGCCGTTTAAATCATTCTGCAATTTCACTCTCATAAAATTGAGGGCATTTGATGTAAATCTCTCAATGTTGAGTTTGCGGGAAGCATGGAACTGAAGCCTCTTCGTGAGAAGAAAATCAGGACCTGATATGGCAATCCACACAGTCCCGACAGGATTGACTGGGGTGCCACCGTCTGGTCCGGCAACTCCTGATGTGGCAATGGAATAGTCAGTTCCCATTAATTTTTTTACACCCGAAGCCATCTCTTTTACACACTCCTCACTCACTGCTCCAAACCTCTCAATGGTCTCTCTCTTAACGCCGAGTGTATTTATTTTAACGCTGTTGTCATATGATATTATACCACCATAAAAGTATTGGCTGGCGCCAGGTACCGATGTCAGAAGCGATGCTATTGAGCCACCTGTGCATGACTCTGCAGTGCTTATTGTTGCCCCCTTTGATTTGAGCATTCGGCCAATTGCCGCCTGAAGGGAATCTTCACCCACTCCGTAAATTGCATCACCAATTATAGCCTCAAGTTTCCTGCTCTCTTCCTCCAATTCCCCCTCTCCCTGCTCTTTGTCAACACCATAAATTGAAAGTCGCAATCTTACTCCCAATGTGGGATTAGGCAGGTATGCAAGATGCAGATTATCAGGTAGATTGTCTTCCCACTCTTCAATTGTCTTGGCAAGTGTCGATTCAGGAATGCCGAATGTGCATATTGTTTTATGGAAAATATTCTCCATCTTATAGTGCTCCTGAATAATCTTCAGTACTTTAGGAAGTGCCGCTTCAGCCTCAAACGGAACACCTGGAAGTGAGAAGAGAAGTGCATTGTGACCATACTTCTCAGCTCCAAATTCAAATAACATACAAGGAGCGGTACCACACTCATTTAGAATGACTTTACAACTGTCTGGCACATAGGATTGTGCAATATTCAAATCACTCATCTCCACACCGCGTGCGGTGAGAAGCCTCTCAATAATTTCATACTGCTCCTGATTCTTTACAAACTCTTTGGCTCCCGACAGTTTGCCGAGCGTCTTTTTTGTAATATCATCTTTGGTAGGTCCAAGGCCACCTGTAACTATAACAATGTCAGTCTTTTCGAGGCATCTTTCCAGTGTGCGTACAATCTCATTCTCATTATCAGAGGTAGATGTCATTTCATTGACCTTAACGCCAATGGAGTTAAGTGCAATTGAGATCTTTGACGAGTTGGTATCAACAATCTGGCCAATGAGAATCTCATCGCCAATGGTACAGATAGAAGCGGTAACCATATTGTTATATTAAAAATAATCAGTTGATTATGAGTTTTTTACAAGATATTTATTGATCTCCTTCACAAATGCTGGTCCATTGTATATGAATCCTGAGTAAACCTGGATCAATGAGGCACCGGCGTCAAGCATTGCTTTTGCCTTTTCAGGTGACATGATTCCGCCTACTGCAATGATAGGAAGTTGGCCGTTGGTTCTCTGACTGATGTATTTTACAAATGAGAGGCTCTTCTCAAATAGGGGAGCACCACTCATGCCACCATCTCCAATTGCTGCAACACTCTCTTTATCAGTAGTAAGTGGCTCTCTGCTGCGGGTTGTGTTTGTGGCAATTACTCCATCAAGACCAGATACAAGAACAAGGTCAATTATCTCGTCAAGGTGTTTCTGCTCAATATCCGGAGATACCTTCAATAAAATTGGACGGTAGTCATCATAGTACCTTCTGAGAGCAAGCAATCTGTCAATTATCTCTGACAATGAGTTTATATTCTGTAATTTGTCGAGATTCTTGACATTTGGACATGATACATTAAGAACGAAGTAATCTACAAAATCATACAAGAGTGCAAATGACTTTTCATAATCTTTTGGGGCATCTTCATTGCTGACATTGCTGTTTTTGCTCAAATTTCCTCCAATTACGCAGTTGGGTTTATGTTTCTTGATATATTCAACAGCATACTTCACACCATTGTTATTGATACCCATTCGGTTTATAATTGCCTGATCTTTAGGAAGTCTGAAACATCTCGGTTTGGGATTTCCGCCCTGTGCTTCAGGTGTCAGGGAGCCAATTTCGACAAAACTGAACCCCAGGTTTGCCATAAGGTTATAGGCATCTCCATTCTTGTCAAAACCTGCAGCAAGACCAACCGGATTCTTGAATTTTATACCAAAGACCTCACGTTCAAGTTTAGGATTCTGATAGTTGAAAATCATCCTCATCAAGTGTCCCGAAAATGGAATATAACTTACAGCCCTCAATCCAGACATTACTATGCCGTGGATGCGCTCAGGTGAAAAAAGAAAGAGAGCGGGCCTTATAAGTTTATACATAGCAGTAATCATACTCTTATCAGTTAAAAATCTCCTGCAAAATTAATCAAATTATATCTATACCTATATATATATTTATAACTATTTGCCAACACCCAATGGGTAAAGTTCATCAAAACTTCCGTCGTTGTAGAAGACTATAACCCTTTTTACGCTCCTTTTTTTGCCATCATTCCCCTTGCTCGCTCCATTTATTTGATTCTCGCGGCGATATGGATTGTGATTTTTTGAAATATTTGTCTCATTATCAGGCAAATACCGATCATTTTGTCCGTTATTGCCATTTGACTCCCAAAAATCGGATTTTTCATTTATTCGGCCTGCAGATTCCATTTCATTGAAAAAATCTCCATTTGTCAAAGATGAAGAGTCTTCTGTTTCCATTTCATCAATCTGATTGAGATTTATTATATTTTCAGACTTGGTATTATCGGATAAATAATCAGAATCAGTAGAATTTATAGAATTAGGAATATTGTCAGTTTTTATATAATTTATATTGAAACTATCTATTGATTTTGAATTATTATCTTTATGTAGAATATCTGTGTTCTGAATATTTTTCTGATAAGAGTATTTTTGCTCTGAAGGTTCCCCTTCAATATGAGGAAAAATTTCGTTTTTGTTGAAGTCCGCATTTTGAAAATAGGGGGATCCTACTTGAGGTGTTGTTTGTCCTGGGAAGTTTGCGCCTCTTGAAAATTCACTGTTTTTCCAATGTCCGGAAGATTTTTCATCATGAAATTTTGAGCCATTTTTCCATTGGTCGGAAGAGTCTTTTTCTTGAAAATTTGCTCCATTTCCAGAGAGGGTTGCGACCGGATTCTGACCTCCCGTATTGACAAAATTGTTCATCTCTTTATATGGTTTTCCCTTGCCGGTAAGGAACCAGTCTGCGCTTAAAGATGGAAATTTTATGAGCAGCTTTTGAATGAAATCAAATCCTGGTTTGTTTCTTCCAGACAGTATATGCGACACTCCCGAGCGCTGCACGCCGAGAATATCGGCCAGTCGGGCAGGGGAGAGGTTCTCAAGGTCTAAAAATTGTTGTAAACGGTTATTCATAAATGTAAATCTTGTTGACTACAAATGTAAGGATTTATTTTGTAACATTTGTAGAATGTGTAATTATTTTTATCTGACAAATTCCCGCAATAACTACGATGCGATACTTTTTTAATTTATAGTTTAAGTATATGTGTAGTAGTGCAAATAGCAGATTTTCAGTAATATAAAAAGTGATTATACAGATAGCATGCCCCTGTAGGGTCACTCTGGGGCGTAATTCTGATTCGCACAGGGTTAAGTCTGCTTGATTTTTACTTCATATAAAACACGTAACATATTGGGAATGAGTATTGTAAAAACAAAATACTTTGCATTATAATCTTAGGTTATAAATATATTTTACAAAAGTGACAATGTTCAACTCATCTGTAAATATGCTCAAATGTAGTTTAAAAATATAAACATAGTGATTTACTTATGTGAATTACAATTGTAAACAAAAATTCAATTTTAAACGATTTTTTCTTATAGGTACATTTATATACCTTTGCAGAAAATAATTGATTGTGGAGCCTAAAATTAAGATTCAGGATTTCTCATATAATTTG
>JAEIGA010004287.1_pt1 | contig 22075 bp, 17 predicted proteins | sample 9270691 | NCBI WGS metagenome assembly JAEIGA01 (sample SAMN17057246, study PRJNA624740) | gut metagenome | biome: biome; isolation source: fecal sample | host: Bos grunniens | place: China: Xizang | collected 2019 | reverse complement strand
TGAGATAACGGCGCATCTACTGCCGCTAACAAATTATTGTAGCAATGGGCAGTACATCTAAGTACAGCCCATCGCTTCAAAATTTGCCGAGCGTTGTATCTGCACCATTCTATCAATAAAATCCACCACTCTGATTTGCATATAAAGTAAATTGGGCAATGAAAATTTTGATTATCAACGGGGCGAACCTCAATCTTTTGGGGCGTCGTCAGCCTGAGATATACGGTCGTGAGAGCTTCGAGGACTACCTCGAGGCTCTTCGCGCACGTTACTCAGAGCATACCATCGACTACTATCACTCCAATATCGAGGGTGAGATTGTCGATGCCTTGCAGCGCACCGAGGATGTCTACGACGCTGTGGTGCTAAATGCTGGGGGATATACCCATACATCGGTTGTGATACGCGATGCCATTGCTGCTATCGCAACACCTGTTGTGGAGGTGCATATATCCTCTATCCTCGCACGCGAGGAGTTCCGCCACGTCTCGCTTCTTGCTCCTGTTGTGCGTGGCTCGATTATGGGCTTTGGTATGGAGTCCTATCGTCTTGCCGTGGAGCATATCATCGGTTAGCATATGGCTGAGAAGAGGTTGGAGAGCAAGGTTGCCTCGGGCATAGCGTGGAGTTTCTCGGAGAAGCTCCTCACGATGCTTATACAGATGGTCGTGAGTATCATCGTGGCGCGAGAGCTTATGCCAGAGGACTTTGGCATTATGGCTATTTTGACCTTCTTTACCTCCGTTGCCTTAGCCATTGTGGATAGTGGCTTCTCGCAGACCCTTATCCGCAAGCAAAACCCCTCAGACCAGGAGTATAAATCTGTTCTTGGCTTCAACGTAGCAGTGGCACTCATTCTCTACGCCGTGCTACTTGTTGTAACCCCGTCTATTGCTAATTTCTACGGTCATAGCGTGATTGCTAAGGTTGCACCGGTCCTATTCTTGGTGCTCCCGATAAACTCGTTGTGCGTGGTGCAGACGGTGATGTTTACTAAGGAGTTTCGCTTTGCTCTGCTCTCAAAAGTAGTATTTATATCGTCGCTTATAAGCGGTGTCGTGGCTGTTATAATGGCAGTCGCAGGGTGTGGAATATGGTCTTTGGTGGCGCAGCGACTCTTGATGATGGGTATTAAGGCGGTTGCCTTCTGGGCAATGCGCCGTTGGCATACCGATGCCCGATTTAGCCTTGATGCCCTAAGGGCGATGATGCCATTTAGCCTGCGTCTGCTTGCTACCGATTTGATTGCCTCTATATATAATAATGTAGCGCAGCTCTTTATCGGCAAGATGCACTCCACAACAATGTTGGGCTACTACTCTCAGGCGCAAAAGCTTAAAGACCTACCCGTGACCTCTACCGTGCAGGCGGTGCAGGGTGTTACCTATCCTGCGCTCTCGGAGCTAAACACCGATGATAAGAAATTTGGTGATGGCTACGAGCGTATTGTGCGTATGCTTGGCTTCGTACTCTTTCCCGTGATGCTTGGCTTTGTGGCTATTGCCGAGGATATGTTTATGCTGTTGCTTGGCGAGAAGTGGATGCCTACGGTGCCATACTTCGAGATTTTGGCACTCTCGGGTCTCTGCTATCCGCTGGCTGTTGTTGCCTACAATGTATTGAAGGTGCGAAGCGACGGACGTGTTATTGTCGGCTTGGAGGTTGTTAAGCGTGTTATAATGACCGCGGTGCTATGCTATACCATCCCGCGCGGTGTTATGGCTGTGGCGTGGGGTATGACGGCGATGGCAGGTGTAGAGTTTATGCTTAATAGCGCTGTTGCTGTGCGCCTTGCTAAGGTTGGCGCAGTGCGCCTTGTAGGGGCGTTGTTGCCATCGTTTGCTATCGCTGTGGCGATGTACTTCGCTATCGTCGCTATAATGCCTTATATCGCAAATATGGGCATTGGTCTACGCCTTGTGTGTGAGATTCTCACGGGTGGCGTGGTCTATCTATTGTTGGCTGTTGTCCTCCGCCTAAGGGCTTTGACGGAGGGTGTGAATATCCTACGCTCGCTGCTTACTAAAAGTGCGTAAAGCCCTTTAATTCTAACTCTGTGGGCTTGCCGCCCTCTAACCACTCTACATACTCCGTGTCGGTAATCTCGCCAATCTTGGTGAGTGTAGTCCCCGTAGCCTCATATAGCCCCTTTGCAAGGCTCTCGAAGCTCTCAGGCGCAACGGTAAGAAGTAGCTCATAATCCTCGCCTCCCGTTGTGGCGTAGCGTATATCGTAGTCGGTAGGGATTGTGTTAAGCTCGATGCGAGCACCCACCTTAGATAGCTTTGTTATGTGGTTTATGTCTGATGCTATGCCATCCGAAATATCCATCATGGCGTGTACCTCCTCGCGACTACCTAAAAATGCACCCTCGCTGACACGTGCCTGCGCTCTGCGGTGAGCCTTAGCAGCTGCGGTGTTAAGGTCGCCAAACATAATGTCGACCAAGCCCTTAGATGATATGCCGAGCTTGCCAGTTACACATACTGCATCACCTACCTTTGCGGCGCTACGGCGCTTGATGTTGGCTAATGGCGCACGACCTATGGCAACCACGTTGATGGCAATCTTATCGCGCGAGGCTGTGGTATCGCCACCTACTAAGGCTATCCCTTCTCTGCTGGATGCCTCGTAATATCCGCGCATAAATTGTTCGCTCCACTCGCCCTGTGCCGACTCTGGAAGGGCGATGCTTAGAAGCGTTGCCACGGGCTTAGCACCCATAGCCGCAACGTCTGAGATATTGACCATAAGGCTCTTCTCGCCCACCTCCTCGGCAGATGATGCGCCACGCAGGAAGTGTATATCCTCGATAAGCATATCCGTAGTCATTACCAACGCCTCATCGCCCATAGGTAGCACTGTGCAGTCATCGCCAATAGGTTCAAACCCAGAGTGGGGTAGTGTGCCAAACATCGCGGCAATATCTCCGATAAATCCAAATTCACTCTTTTTCATAGCGCAAAGGTAGATAAAAAAAAGAGTGAATAAAAAGAGTATTTTGTCGTTCTTTGTTGATATAACAGTGCATCTACTTTCGCTAACGAATTATCTGCACTATTCTCTCAACAAATTGGCTTGCCCCAGGAATGCTCATTTACGCTTAAGTAAACTCCGCTTTTTTGGGCTTCGCAACGCCTAAAACTACATCTTTTTATTCACTCTCTTAGGTTAATGAGGCTGACTAAGTTAATTTTTAGTCAGCCCCTCTAATTAATATTCGTATATAGCTTTAATCAAGCTGCACACGTATTACTGCACGTACAGAGAATTTTGATGACTTGAATGGCTCAAGGCAAACAACACTATCCTCCATAAAGGCGATTAGTTCAATACGGTCTGCTGCGGTCTCATTAGATGAAGAGTAGTAAGTCGAAACGAAAGGCATACCGCCATTATCGGTAAGGAGCTTGTTGTATGTACCTACACTTGTGCTGTCGAATTTGTGTGTACCCTCTGAGATAGCATCCCATACCCACTGTAGCTCAGTAGAGGATGGCATATACCAGCCCTCGCCGTGCTCCATACACCACTTAAAGGCTGGGTAGTTGTTGATATCACGAACGCCACCATCAGCCTTAGAGTATGTTGGATCGAATGGGTCGTAGGTATTCCAATCGCCCTTAGTACTTATGCAGTTACACATAACGTTCTCCGTAGACCACTGCAAGTCAGCCTCGTCAATAGAGAAGAAGTATGCATAATTGTTCTTGATAGCGTATGCAACACCCTTTGAGCCGTTAATCTCGTAGATCTTACCAATCTCGTAGGTATAAGTTGCATTTGGATCGTATGCATCAACGCTTACGGTGTTAGAGCGGTTAGTCTCCTCGTAGATAGCGTAGAAGTTGTATGTGCCAGGAGTTGTTGTTGTAAACTCGCCATTTTCTACTACAAGGCCAGCAGTGGTCTTGATTGTGCAAGATGCTGTTACATCCTCCTCGCCGTATGTTGCAGTAAAGACAACCTTATCTGAGCCATCAGCCTTAACGCGCATCTTCGATGCTGAGAGCTCCAATACCTTCTGTACAGACTCGTATGGAGTTGCAGTAACGTTGAATGGTGCAGAGGTGCGACCATCGAACTCAGCAATAAACGAGTAGTCGCCAGCAGTGATTGTGTAGAATGTGTTACCCTCGATTACCAAGTTGTTGTTAACCTCGGTGATAGTGCTTAGAGAGGTTACATCCACATCTTTGTACATAACGGTGAATGTTACGGTGTCAGTGCCATCTGCTACGATGCTCTGCTTGTCGCCAATTAGCTGGAATGTTGGTGCTGCAACAGTGGTAGCAGTAACCTTAACGCGCTCTGAGCTCTTGTTGCCGTAGATAGCGGCGAACTCATACTCACCAGCCTCGGTTGTAGTAAAGGTATTACCCTTTAAGAATGAGTTGTTGTTAGTGCATACAATCTGTATGTCGCTATTGCTCTTTTCGTTTACCAAGGCGGTAAATGTAACGGTATCAATGCCGTCGGCAAGAATCTCGCTCTTATCGGCAGTTAGTGAAATCTTAATCTCCTCGTTGTTAGGAGTCTCGCCAGTCTGCTCGCACGCGGTGAAACCGAGTGCGAGAGCTGCGATAGCAAATATCTGAAAAAATCTCTTCATAATCTTAAAAATTACTCTGCGTTATCAAAAATATCAGGAGTTACATGAACACCAAACTGTGTTGGAGTACCCTCTGCATTAAGTACCTCGAAGAAGAATGCATACTCATCCTTATCTACACCAGTGAATGATACAGTAGCGCCATTTGCGGTCTTAGCAGCAGCCAATGTCTCTGCACTAACAGACTTGCGGAATAGGAAGTATGCCTGAATCTGTGACCAGTCGTTAGGATCCCAGTATTTTGCGAATTCGTAATTTCCCCACAACTGTACACCAGCCAACAAGTCTGTAGCCTTATCGTCGGTCTTAACAAGGAACTGAACATCGTACTTAAAGCCGCTCTTTACAATCACTGGCTCAGATACCGATAGTGATGCCTTGCTATTTGCTGATGGAGCCTTTGTTGTGAACTCTACAGCGATATAGTTGTAATCATAAATGTCTGTAGGGTCTTTCTTTGTAGGGTCGATATAGAATAGCGCCACAACATACTCTGTGTTATTCTTAAGAGGCTCATAGGCTGAGATTCTGTTTGAACCAATCTTGCCAAGTTTGTCAGTCTGGATAATATCACGAAACTCATATCCTTGCTCTTCAGCAAGATTATTAAGACCGTAGCAGCAACGCATTACTACAGTATTTCTGCCTTCCTCAACATACTCGAGGTAGTTTTTTTTGAGCATTACGTAGTATATCCAATGTGTATTCTCGCCTCTAACAGGAGTTACATCAAGAGAGAAGTCTTTGAGTGAAGTCTCAAGATTTGCTGTGAGGAACATTGATTCTGGGTCGATAGCTGGAGCATCAGGAGTGCTGAAAGCATAGCGGAACAACTTTACATCCTCCTCCATAAAGTGTACATTCTCCCAATTCTCGAAGTTAAATGCCACCACAAGGTAGTCCATCTTTGGGCTTAGTGAGCAATTACGTGTGCACTTGCCACTTGTGATGTAGTCACCACTATTTGGGTTCTCAATGATATACTCGAAAATCTGGAAGTCGTCGTCGTAGATACTGAAAGCATCAAGCTCCATCTTGGTAAGAACTCGGAAGTAGTAGCGGTTAGTACCGTTAGGTGTCGCAGTCACCTCAGCAGAGTATGCTGTGATATTCTTAACATCAAATGTTACCTCAAACTGATCCGCTGGAAGTGCAGGAGCCGGTGCTGGCTTTGAAGTTGCATCGTCATTGCCACAACTTACAGCAAATAGCGCCACAAGCGCAATGCTAAAGATTGATAGAAGTCGTTTCATTTGGTAAAATAGTTAAATAGTTAATATTATTAAAATTTCTTATTCCTATGGATAAAATACATCCAGCGCAAATATAATAAATTATTCCGTAAGAGGCAATATCACCAATAAATATAGACATAAAACACATAAATATTTAACAAAATTTGCATTTTCATCTACTTTTTATTAACTTTGTATCGTAAACGGAGAATGATAGTCTATTTCTGTGGTGAAATAGACCATTCTATAAAATGCTAAACTAATGAATAGTAAGACTCAGCGACTCTCGATAATTAGAAAGATTATTCGTTCGGAGTATATCTCTTCGCAGGAGGAGCTTATCGCTCGCCTTGAGGAGTGTGGTGTGCAGGTGACACAATCTACGCTCTCGCGAGATTTGAAATTTATGCAGGTTGCCAAGGTGCCTCATAAGGAAAAAGGCTATGTTTACGTGCTTCCGAATAGCGCAATTGCAGATCATCAGATATCAACAAATATCACTGATAACATCACGCAGGTAGCCATCTCTGGTAACCTCTGCGTTATAACCACAAAGCCAGGTTACGCAAGCGCGATCTCTGTTCCTATTGATAGCAAGGGTATTCCAGAGATTCTTGGTAGCATCGCAGGTGATAACAATATCATCCTTGTCCTCCGCGAAGATTTCAGCAAGCCGAAGTTGATGGCGGAGTTGACGATGCTGTTTCCGTCCATCGCCAACCTTTAATTTCTTGTGATAAGGGGTACATCTTCGTCCCATCCCAAAAGTAAGACCCCTCGGGCTGTACTACGTGTACTATCCCGAGGGGATCTTCTTTTGCGATAGAACAAATCTGACCCCTTCTCCCAAGAAATTGGGTTGTGGTGCTTGGGAAAGTTTGTGTTATGAGTTCCGATGGGTTCCGATGAGTTCCGATGAGTTCCGATGAGTTCCGATGGGTTCCGATGAGTTCCGATGGGTTCCGATGGGTTAAGATGTTTTTATTGATGATATCGCTCTGCTCATAGTAACTCATAGTAACTCATAGTAACTCATAGTAACCCATAGTAACCTATTGTAACCTATTGTAACCCATTCGACTGCGCCTTTTAGCTCCTTACTTTTCACCTTTCAGTTTTCACCTTAAAAAAGAGCTTGGCACACAGCCAAGCTCCTTAAATCGTTATCGCATCATCACCAGATGGTGGTCGGTGCTTCGAGTGCCGACGTAGTCGAAGAACTCCTCGGCTGGTGAGCACATATCCTTAGATGTCTGGAATGGCTCGCCGTAGTAGATAGGGCTGAGGTTGCCATCCTCATCCTCGGCGATACCGGCAAAGAAGATAGAGAAAGGCTCCTCGCCCTCGAAGATGCAGTATGGCATATCCATCAATGTGCGTGAGGATGTTGGGTCGTACATTAGCAGGTCTTCAAGGAATGCCTCCTCGCTTAGCTCAACCTTCATCCAATCCTCGTACCACCAGAAGTATATCTTGTCGGTAGGGGCTGTAGTCTTAGCCTCTACAACAGCAACGCAAAGAGAGTCGCCAAACTTTCCAGCGTAGCTGCTATCCAAAGCGATAATCTCCTCTACGTCAAAGAGTTTGATAAGCTCGATGCTCTCGATTGAGATTTTGCCCGCATCTGCATCGGTAGTGGTAAAGTCGTGGCGGAAGAGCTTGGTGCTTGGGAGGTTGTTCTCCACACCGAATGCCAAAATCACATAGTCAGACTTTGGCATAAATGGGAAAATCTTCTCGCGGTGGACACCCCTCAATATAGCTGGTTCGAACGTCTCCATAATAGCGAGCATCAACTCATACTCACTCTCCGCGGTTGGAACCTGATTCTTGCCAAGCAATACACAAGCATACTTCTCGTTGTCGTTTGATGGCGTTACGGTAAGATATGCATCGTATGGAGTGATGTCCGTTACAGCGATGTCGATAGTAAGGTCACTGGTGCTGAAGTTCTGAGTGGTGAAACGCTCGATTGTAGGGAGCGATGAGATGATAGGGGTCTTATCATCGCTAAGCGCGAACACAAGAACTACATACTCTTTATTTGGCTCTAAGCGGGTGTCGAACTCCACCTTGCCCTTATGGCATAGCTCCGATACGCTGCTGCCAAGTGCTATCTCCTTGTCGAACTCCTTAAGAAGTGTGTTGCGGTAGTGTGCTAAGTAGTCGTTGCTAAACTCCATACCATCGTACAAATAGTACTCGTCGGTCTCAGGCACGATAAACGAGTAGTAGTAGCCGTTATACTCCTTAGGGTCGATAGAGATAGTCGATACGTTGTCTACAACGGTAACCTCTACGGCAAAATCTACGCTGATACTCTTTGGCGCAGTGGTCTTAATCTCGGTGTAGCAAATCTCAGTTGTTGCCTCGTAGAAGTCGCCCTCGAACTCTACGCCGTAGCAATATACTACATACTCGGTGTCGGGATTGAGGTTGATAGCGCCATAACCAATCTTATCGCCCTTAACGAGCCAGCCAGCGTACGTAAGCAGGTCACGAACACCCATACCCTCTCTCTCGGCAAGCATTGAGAAGTAGGCGTAGTCATCCTCCAAGAGCTCATCGCGGGTGTCGATACCGTTGGCCGTGAAGTGCTTCTTCTCGCTGAGGAATACGATATACTCCTGCTCCTTGTCCTTTGGTAGGATGTTGAGCTTAATAGATCTGTGCTCGGCAGTGTTGCCACTAAAATCAAATGCGGTGCTCTTAGGCTGAGGAGTGTTGTCACCACTCTCGGTACAACCAATGAGCGAGAGTGCCATTAGTAGCACAGCAACATTCAAAAGTAGATTTAAGGATTTGATTTTCATTTGATAGAATTTTTATAATAGGTCATTAGTTGGTTTATCTGAGGGCAAATATACGAATATAATCTAAAATAGAGGTTATTTGTCGAACTATTTACATAGGTGTAATCGTATATTTTTGCATTTGGGAGAACAACGACACACATTTTTTCATATTTTTGTACTCTGAGAAGTGTGCATTAATCGAAACGAGATGCCCATACTTAGTGTATTTAAGCTAACACAACGATAATATGAGGGAGAACTACGCAGCACAGATAGCTAAGAGTACAACCGAACTTTTCGATTATATTTCGCAGCGTACAACCGAGGAGCAGCTACAACGCATCATTGCCTCGTATCACTTTGCGGCAGAGGCGCACAAGAAGCAGAAGCGACGCAGTGGTGAGCCATACATAACACACCCGATTGCGGTGGCTTCGATTCTTGCCCGCGAGTTGGAGATGACCGATAACACCGTTATCACAGCCTTTCTGCACGATGTGGTCGAGGATACCGACCATACGGTGGAGGAGATTCGCGAGCTCTTTGGCGATGACGTAGCCTTCCTTGTAGATACCGTTACAAAGCGTAAGAAGGATAGCTACGAGCACTCTAAGCAGGTGGATAACTATCGCCAGATTTTGGAGTCGGTGCACTACGATATTCGTGCCTTGTTGATAAAACTTGCTGACCGTCTGCATAATATGCGCACGTTGGAGAGTATGCGCCCCGATAAGCAGATGAAGATTGCTGGTGAGACCGACTACTTCTACGCCCCTCTTGCCAACCGTTTGGGTCTATATCATGTTAAGACGGAGTTGGAGAATCTCTCGTTCCGCTATCGTTGCCCTCGTGACTTTGCCGAGGTGGAGCAGCGACTTAGGGAGGAGCGTGAGCGTGAACGCGAACAACTTGAACTCTTTATAGGCAAGATTGAGCAGGTGTTGAGGGATGCAGGCTACGATGCTCGTATCGAGATTCGCTACCGCGAGCCATATAGCGTATGGCGCAAAATAAAGGCTAAGAGTAGTGATATTAAGCATATCGACGGCAAGCACTACATCCGCATTATCTATCCTAACCCAACGGATGTCAGCGAGAAGGCTATGAGCCTGAAAATATACTCGGTGCTAACTGATTACTTTAAGGAGAAGCCTGGTAGCTTGTGCAACTATATCGACACTCCAAAAGAGAATGGCTATCAGAGCTTCCACGTTAAGCTCCTCTGCCAGCAGGGTGGCTGGGAGGAGGTGCATATCTCCTCGGAGCGTATGGTGCGTAACTCGCGTCTTGGCTGTGTGGCAGAGAGCAGCGAGGCTAACGTTGCGATGTGGCTCGATAAGTTTAAGTCGATACTCCAGGAGGTGGCGCACGACAACCACGATATAGCCTTTATGGAGGGCGTAACGTCGACCTTCTACAACGATGATATTATGGTATTTACGCCTAAGGGTCGAGGCGTAATCCTTCCGAAGGGTGCTACTGCCTTGGACTTCGCCTTTGAGATACATAGCCAGATTGGCGAGAAGGCGGTATATGCACGTATTAACGGCAGGTTGATGTCCTTGCGCACGGTGTTGCATCGTGGCGATAGAGTAGAGATTGGTACTGCTGAGGATGCTAAGCCACACCCCGACTGGCTCGACCACGTATATACCTTCCGCGCGAAGAGATATTTGAAAGGCTACTTCGCCAACCTCCCACGCTTGGAGTATGAGCGATGCCCACACTGCCATCCATTGCCAGAGGATGAGGTTATAGGATTTGTAAAGAGTGACGGCAATACCGTTTTGCATAAGCGTTACTGCCCAGATATTATTCGCCTTGCCTCGGAGTATGGCGACTCTATCGTGGCGGCTACGTTCGATGCCAACCCTGCCTTCTTATATCCTGTAAAGATTCGCGTGCAGGGTATCGACCGCTATCACCTTATGATTGACCTTATTGACTGCATTACCAACGAGTTGCATCTTACGATGACCTCGCTTGCAACCGAGAATATCGACCGTATCGCGATATGTAATATCGAGTTTATGGTGCAGTCGGTAAGTGAGTTGCAGAGGGTAATACGCAGTATCTCGGCGATTGATGGTATCGACGAGGTTACCCATATTGAGATGTAAGCAAACTAATAATAACGTAGAGAATGAAAAAACTATCAATTTTTGTTGCATTGGCTCTCTTCCTCGGAGCCTGTGTGAATGACCCTACGGGGGAGTTGTCTGGAACGACAACACCAAGTAGTAAGATTGTCAATGTGGATGCTGAGCCAGCATCTGGTCGTTTGATGGTACGCCTTGCGGAGGATGTTGATGCCGAGGTGTTTGGCGATATTGTTGACATTGCTGTTGACGTAAGACCGCTATATCCACGTGGCAAGAATAGCGTTAAGAGCTCGTTAGATGAGTGGTATCTGCTAAAATTCGATGATAGAGCAGATGTGAGGGCTATCGCCGAGCGTATCGCATCGGATGACCGCGTTCGAAAGATTGAGTTTAGTGTTCGCATCAAGCACCCTGAGTATATGCGTATGGAGGCTCCTGCAAGCCGTCCAGAGCCTACACGTGCTAATGATTTGCCATTCAACGACCCAGAGTTGTCTTGGCAGTGGCACTACCACAACGACGGTAGTGTTGGCTACTACTCCGTAGCAGGCGCAGATATTAACCTGCTAAATGCGTGGAAGTATTGCACAGGTGATAGCCGTATTATCGTAGCCGTGATTGATGGCGGTGTGATGTATAGCCACAAGGACTTGGCTGATAATATGTGGGTTAACGAGGCGGAGAAGAGTGGTAAGAGTGGCGTTGATGACGATAATAATGGCTATGTGGATGATATTTACGGCTTTAACTTTGTTAGCTATAAAGGTAAGGTTACGGCTGACTCGCACGGTACTCACGTTGCGGGTACTATCTCTGCGGTAAATAACAATGGCTTCTCTACCTGCGGTATTGCTGGTGGTACGGGCAATGGGGATGGTGTACGCATTATGTCGTTGCAGATTTTCGAGGGTGAGGATGGTTGCCATTCTGAGCAGATTGCCGAGGCATTTGTGTATGCTGCGGATAATGGTGCTGTATTGGCGAATAACTCTTGGGGTTACGACCCAGGTGCTTTAACTAACGATAGCGATTTTGAGCGTTGGGATAGCGTGATTAAGGATGCTGTTGAATACTTCGAGTCCAACGCCAAGTTGGAGGGAGTTATAGATGGTGGTGTAGCCATCTTTGCTGCGGGTAATGAGGAGACAAGTGTGGCTGGCTATCCAGGTGCATATAATAAGTATATCTCGGTCTCGGCGATGGGAGCATCCTATAAGGCGGCATTCTATACCAACTATGGTCCAGGTGTAAATATCTGCGCTCCTGGTGGTGACTTGACAGATGGCACGGTGCTCACCATCTCATCAACATCTACCACCGAGAAGGATGGATATGAGTATATGCAGGGTACATCTATGGCAACGCCACACGTAACGGGTTGTGCTGCGTTGGCTCTATCTTACGCTGCTAAGAGGGGTAAAACCTTGACCTCTACTGAGCTAAAGAGTTTGATTCTTACCTCGGTGCACGATATAAACCAATACCAGACTACACGCGAGGAGTTTAATTTTGACACAGGTAGTTGGGATAATGCCGATATTTCATACTATAAGAACCAGCTCGGCACGGGCTATATTGATGCCCATTTGCTGCTTATGCAGATAGACTCTACGCCTTGTTTGTACTTCCGTACTGGCGAGCAGGGTCAATATTCGCTTGACGGATACTTCGGCGATGGCGCAAAGGATTTGACATATCAGGGTGTTGAGATTAGCTCTTCGGTTATGGATGAGCTTGGCATTACCACCAACCCAACCATCACAAATGGTGAGTTGAAGATTACCTGCTCGAAGCCGGGTGTAGGTCGCATCAAGGTCAAGGCTATTGCTGGTGGTGATAAGGTTGGTGGCGGCAACTCGATGGGTGGTATGGCTATCGAGCGCGAGTTTGAGATTGTTGTTCGTGGCGCTGTTGCCACAAATGGTGGTTGGTTGTAAACCTAAATAAGGAGTAGGATTATGAAAAAGTATCTTTATATATTGTTATCGGCTTTGTCCCTCTCGATTGTTGGTTGCGAGGATGTTGATACGCAGACTATGCCAGATGTAACCTTCTATTTCGGTCGGGTTACATCGCTAACTACCGACTCTACGGCAACGGTGGAGCTATCGGCATATATGACCGTAGACGAGGTCTACTACCCAGATGCAGCGGTCTGGATTGAGTATTGGAAGAGTGGCGATGCCGAGAATGTCACGACCCTCAGAGATTATGAGGTTGGCGATAGCGTGCGTAAGCAGATATTTACAATCACCGACCTTGAGCCAAGCACATTGTATTTGGGAAGAGTTACTATCGATGCAGGTCGGCAGTATGGCTCAATGAGCGAGATTTTTAGCTTTACAACCAAGCGCAAGGAGGCTATCACCTGCAATGCCGAGGTTGTGGCTAATGGCTTGAAGGCGGTTGTAAACCTTAGCAACCTATCCTATCTTTTGAATGATGAGGCTCAGAAGATTGCCTTCGTAAAGGTGGAGTATTCGCGTTTGGGTGCTGAGGCGTGGAGCGCTGTTGAGATTGCGGGTAGCAGCATTAAGAACGGTAAGGCAACGCTCTCTATCCCTAAGAGTGGCGATAGCTATCTCGAAGAGAATACCGCCTACACCTTGCGTGTGACCATTACGCCAAGCAACAGCAATCTAAATGCCCTCACCAGCGAGGATTTTAGCTTTAAGACCACCTACGCCGAGATTACAGCTACGGTGGCAGCGCCACAGCTATCGTATAGCGACGAGGGTATTCGCATCAAGATGGGCGATGTGGCGGTATACTACGATGGTGTGGCATCCGATAACTATACCCCATATATCTATTTCCGCACTCAGGGCACTAACCTCTGGGAGGAGTACACCCCTCAGGAGGATAAGAGTGTTCTAATCCCCGTGGAGCAGTTGCAGGAGGATACCACCTACGAGGCGAAGGTTTTGGTTGTTGCGGGCTCTCAGAGTCAGGTGCGCGAGTCGGCTGTTGCTACCATCAGAACCCCTAAGCCAGAGGTTCCTATACTTCCAGAGCCTCCTGTGGGTGGCGATACATCCTCTATCGAGGGTGTATGGCATCTAAGCTCGTGGCGCGGTGCTACGCCATCGTTCGAGGTATATATGGAGATTACTGCTACGGGCGGTATTACCCTCTACCAGCGCATCGAGAGCCTCTATTGGGATGTATATCAGAGCACTGCTACCATCTCGAATGGCGTTATTAGCGGTGTCTATACCGATAAGGTTGCGTGGGGTGCATCCTATAACCTCGCTGTTGCTGGCGATACGATGACCTGGACCGCGACAAACGATAGTGCGGATGTCTCTATCTATACCCGCTCGGAGCTTCCAGCCTCGATGCCAACTGCGCCTACACGTGCGGTAGTGCCATCGGAGCGTTTCTTGTAGCGAGAGCTAATATATTCGCTCTCTTAGATGGGGTTGGCTAAATTAGCCACCCCTTTTGTTTATATTTGCCAAATTATTTGCTGGTCTAAAAAATTAGACCTATATTTGCATAGACAAAAAGATAAAACAGAGAGAATAATGCCTACGATTTTTGAGATATTTGGACTTCGTTTCTTCTTCTACTCTGACGAGCATCTACCTATTCACGTTCATATTGAGTATGGCGGTAACGATGCAAAGGTTGAGATTGCCACTCGCAAGGTGGTTCAGAATAGAGGCTTGAAGCCACGAGAGTTGAAAAAAGCAACGCAGTTGATAGAGATGTACGAGCAGGAGATTATCAAGGCTTGGCACGATTATTTCGACAAAGAGTAAATGAGTGTTTATTAACTATGGAGAAGATTGTTAAAATTTCGTTTTGCGGTAACGATATATGTGTCGTTACCGATAGCGGGAAGGAGTACCGCAAGGCGTTAGAGTTCTTCCCCACCCTCAAAGATGCAACGCCACCTCAGCGTGAGCAGTACCAGATTAACAAGTTTGGTGACTCTGTGCGTTGGGCGGAGATAGACGAGGATATTCACATTGCGAGCCTTACAGATGGCGCGGAGCCTGTTGAGAATGCCATTTCTGCGGCATTTCGCAAGTTTCCTTTTCTTAACGTGTCGGAGGTAGCTCGCTCGCTTGGTATGCACAAGAGCCTACTCTCGAAGTATATCTATGGTACAAAAAAGCCATCTGAGAAGCGAGAAAAGGAGATTCTCGATGCCTTACGAGAGTTTGGTCGGGAGTTGGCGCAGATTTAATACATCTTTTATTCACTCTCTTAGGTTATGAGGGGACTGGCTAAATTACTTTTTAGTCAGCCCCTTTTGCATTATTGTCCGTTGTGTTAGTTATCCTCGTTTTGTGGCTTCTCGCTCTGTCGAACGCCTAACAACTCCTCGATGAAATTCTCCAAGGATAACTCTGTTGACATTCCTATCTTTTGGCGGAAGCGGTGGCGTAGCATCAATACGCTTCGTGGTGCAATGGCCAATAATTCGGATATCTCCTTATTGTTTTGTTTTAGCGCGATAAGCATCGATAGTAACTCCTCGCGACGTGTTATTGCTGGCACCTTCTCGCGTAGACGGTGTAGGAATAGCGGATGCAGTAACTCGAAGCATTGACGGAACTTGATCTCTCCGCTCTCCTTAAGGATAAATGGTGTCAACGTCTCCAACTCTTGACGGTTGTCGTTGTCTTTCAGGAACTCCTTGATCTCGGTTGTTATCTTCTCCTTCTCGACATTCGACTGATTTAACTCCTCGATAAGACGGTTAAATCTCTCGTTTGTCATCTTTAGTTGGATGGCGTGGCGTCGCTTTTTGTTTATCATTAGCGCGATAACAATCACTATGACGATAACCGATATCGATAGACCGATGAGATACCATAGACGCTGATTTGTCTGTTGTAACTGCACCAGTTTCAACTCCTGATTCTTCTGTTTGGTATGTAGTCCTACGATGCTCTCTATAATGTTAAACTTTAACTTCTCCTGATTGAATGCCTGTTGCTCCTGAAACATCAGTTGCGAATACTGCTCCACCCTCTTATGATTCTTCTTCGATATGTAGTGGCTTATAATAGGCTTGTAGTCCATCTTGATGTTAATAGGGGAGTCGCTACTACTAAGTAGGGTGTAAAGGCTGTCCAACATCACCTCTGCCATATCCTCCTCGTTGAGCCTTAAATATGTCTGCGCCAACTGATGATATGCCCTTGCACGATTTGTGGCTGTGGCTTGCTGTGTCACCTGCATAAGTTCCCCAATGCCCATATTTAGAGAGTCGCCACTCTTCTCTGTAAGATAGTGACCCATTAGGAGGTTTACATCCACCATACCGCTGTTATATGGCAGATTTTGGCATATTATGCGTGCCTTCTCGGTATAGTAACTTACCGAGTCCCGCTCTCCGAGGTTGAGCAAAGCTCTACCTTTGTTTATATACGTCTGAGCAGAGATCATAGAGTTTTCTTCGCTCATACCCCTCTCCACCGCTACCGCCTCGGATGCGTATAGGTTGGCATATTCGGGAATATCCCAGTAGAGGAAGAGATCCGTAAGCGCGTGTAGGCTGTTTAGCACGCCCAATACGTCGTTTAGTTGCTCCGACTCATCCTTGCTTTGGTTTAGTAGGATGAGAGCCTCGTTTAGGTGTCCATTACGCTTGTATAGCGAGCCTAACATCGCCTTTACCCACTGCGCTCCAGAGGTGTTCTTGCATAACTCTGCTTGTGTCAAAGCCTCTTGACACCAACTGATAACCTCCTTCTGATAGTCGGGGTTGCTATAGAATACCGCTGCGGCATAGGCATAGTCGCGGAAGTAACGCTCGGGCGTAGCACGATAGAGCGGTAGGGTAAAGACCTTTAGTATGGTCTGCTCTGCCTCCTCCATATTCTCTGTACGCGATAGCGCATAACCCAAGATAGAGTAGTAGTCTCTCAAACACTTCTCCTGTAGAAATCGTGAGCCATTCAAAACCTCGCGCAAGGTAGATATACAAGCTTCCGCCTCGCCCTTGCTTTGGTAGGTGTTCATCAACTGCACCAACGACTCGGTGTAGAAGAATAGTTGCTCGGCGGTGATCTCCTCTTCGGAGGTTGGTTGCGATAGAATATCCTTGTATATTTCTATTGCTTTGTCATACTCTCCGTTGCGTTGCAGACCTCTTGCTTGTTTGAAAAGAGTCTCGTTGGCAAGTGCGCTACAGCATACCGATATTAATAAAGGGAGGATGAGTGTTGTCCTGCTCCAAAGGGGTAATTTCATATTTTTCTCTGTTTTTGATAGATATAACCTATTTTTTTTGTAGACAGTTTGTAGACTTTTACGTGTTTTTGTAAATCTCTTCAATGCAAAAGTATGTAAAACTGATGTAATGACCAAAATTTATGTGTTTACATTTCGGTTTACATTCGTAAAAATATGGGGGGGTAAATGGTTGTAGTGCAAAATGTAGGATATGGTTATTTGACTGTTTCTATATATTGGCGTAAATTCGCGAGTCAATTATAATAATAAAGTATTACTACTAAACAGACTCAAATGATGAGACTCAAATTGAGTTATTGCCTGCTTCTCGTTCTCCTTATTCTTGGGGGTGGCAGGGTATCTCTCCAAGCACAGGATTATGCCGTTAAGAGCAACCTCCTTGCTGGGGCTATTGCAACACTAAATCTTGGTGCGGAAATTGGCGTTGCTCCCAAGTGGACAATCGACCTCTCGGGTAGCTATAATAATTGGAGCAAGGACGAAAATGTGAAGTGGAAGCATTTTCTCGTTCAGCCTGAGGCGCGCTATTGGTTTTGCGACCGCTTCTCGCGCCACTTTGTAGGAGCGCACCTTATAGGTGGCGGTTTCAATTTGAGACGTATCAAAAATAATCTCTCGATATTCGGAACAGACTTTTCGGTGCTAAACAATCTGCGCTATCAGGGCTTTGCCTATGGCGCGGGTGTTGCCTACGGCTTTGCCTTTATGCTCTCGAAGGGTCTCAACCTCGAACTCGAAGCGGGCTTTGGTTACGCCTATCTCGATTATGATGTGTTCAAGTGTAGCGGTTGCCAGCGCAAGGTGGGTAGTGGCACTCACCACTATGTTGGTCCAACTAAGGCTGCTGTTAATCTCGTATATGTTTTCTAAAAAATAGAGCTATGATTAGAGTTATCTCCTTAATTGTGGCAGCCCTCCTTACGGTGTCGGCTGGCTACTCTCAGGATTTGCCAAATGTCGATGTCAAGGACTTCACGTTGGAACTTAAAGATGGCTACTTAAATGTCGATATTGATTTTGACCTCTCTAAGCTCGACATCAAGACCACGCAGGTGGTGGTGCTAACGCCGAGGGTTATAAAGGATGCCGATACCTTGATGCTCAAATCTATAGGTGTATATGGTCGTAACCGCAATATCTACTATCAGCGTAACGAGCATATCAAGCCTACACACCCTGGCGATATAGACCTTAGCGTGGCTCAGGCGCAGGATGTTGTAGAGTATAGCTCACAGGCGGTCTTTATGGATTGGATGAATGGCTGCCGTGTGGAGCTTCTGCGCAGAGACTATGGTTGCTGCTCTCACTCCGAGGTTGTTGCCCAGAGCGAGCTTGTGGGTAAGTTCCCGCTCGACCCATACTTCCCCGAGCTGATATACCTGCGTCCAGAGCACGAGGTGGTTAAGATTCGCGAGATTAGTGGCTCGGCATTCGTCGACTTCCCCGTTAGCCAGACCGTTATCTACCCAACCTACCGAAACAATGTCGAGGAGCTGGCTAAGATTACAGGTACTATCGACTCTGTTAAGCGTGATAGCGATATTATCATCAAGTCGGTATTTATCAAGGGTTTTGCATCACCCGAGAGCCCTTACAGCAACAATACCCGTCTGGCTAAGGGTCGTACCGAGGCTTTGAAGGTCTATGTCGAGAATATGTACCACTTCGGCGAGGGCTTTATTACAACCGACTACGAGCCCGAGGATTGGGCAGGCTTGGAGCGCTATGTTATGGCATCGACGCTCGAGCATAAGGAGGAGATATTGGAGGTTATACGCTCCGATAGAGAGCCAGATAAGAGGGAGTGGGTTATCAAGTCGACCTGGAAGGAGGAGTATCGCTTCTTGTTGGATAACTGCTATCCTGCGTTGCGACACTCGGATTATACCATCGAGTATGAGGTGAAGAGCTATGCCGACCCTAAGGAGATTGAGCGAGTTCTGCACACCGCGCCCCAGAACCTATCGTTGGAGGAGTTCTATATCCTTGCCCAGACCTACGAGTCGGGTAGCGACGAGTTCAACGACCTCTTCGAGACGGCAGTACGTATGTACCCTAACGACCCCGTGGCAAACCTTAATGCCGCAAACTCGGCAATCCTACGTAAGGACTATCGCGGAGCCTTGCGCTTCTTGGATAAGGCTGGCGACCTGCCAGAGGCAAAGTATGCGCGTGGCGCGTTGGAGGTATATATGGAGGACTTCGAGGCTGCCAAGCCATACCTTATGGAGGCACAGAAGCTCGGTGTAGCAAAGGCGGAAGAGGTGCTAAAGGAGATTTCGAAGAATAGAAATGTATATAGAATGTCGGATAGAAATAACTAATTAATAATCAATAATTAACAAACAAAAAATAATTACAAAACAAACAACAAACAAATTTTTTTTCAATCACTTAATTTTCAATTTTTATGAAAAAGTATTTATTTATTGCACTCGCAGCAATGGGTTTTGCTGCATGCGCAGAGAAGGATGAGATGGGCAATAAGCCTATCAACAATGGTGAGGTGGAGAAGTCATACGTGGCTATTACACTCGCATCTAACGAGGCTACTCGTGCAGAGGACGAATTGGATAAGGTCTTCGGTGATGGCACAGATGAGGAGAGCGCTGTTGGTTCTGCTTACGTCTTCTTCTTCCGCGATGGCGTGGCTTTCCCTGTATCTTACTCTGATTCTGATAAGACTACAACAGAGGGTGGTACTTGCAACTACTTGTCATTGAACAACTTGAATATGAAACCCGAGGCAGATGACACAAACAGCGTGTCAGACTACTCTGATGAGATTTTGGTTATTGAGAACTACCGTGGTGAGTATCCTAACCAGATTGTAGCAGTTCTTAATTGGGTGCCTACTGCACCTTCTTATAGCATTGCGGACCTCCAGACACAGTTGCTTAACATTCAGAATAGCGATGAAAAGTTTGTTATGTGTAACTCAGTTTTTGCAGACGAGGCAACTCCAAAGCAGACTATAATCGCAGCACCTATTACTGAGGCAAACATCGGTACTAAGGAAGACGCTGATAATAAAAGACTTGTGCCTGTTCAGATTTATGTTGAGCGTCTTGCTGCTAAGGTTGTATTCCAGCACGATGGTGTATATGCAACAGGTGAGACGGTTGTTGATAGAACAAATGGCGCAAATGAGGAGATTGCGGTTTCTGCTAAGGTTCTTGGTTATGAGCTATTTGATGCATACTACGATTCTTGGTTGGTAAAGAAGATTGACCCAGAATGGTCTAACACTGTGCTTGGTTTCATTTGGAACGACTCTCCTAACTATCGTAGCTATTGGGCTGACTCAGAGACTGGCCGTACAGTTTTCGAGTTCCCTGCAACTAACTCATTTGAGTGGAATACTAACCCAGGTGAGCAGTACTGTGGTGAGAATACTCGTGGCGTTGTTGGTGGTGTTAATGACCGCACAAAGGTTGTTGTTAAGGCTCAGCTTGTAAATGCGGCGGATGGTGTGACTCCTGTTGAGGTTGTAAACTGGCTTGGTCAGACTTACGTTAACGAGGATTATCTTAAGATTGTTGTTGCTAACACACTTAACGAGAAGTACTTCTCATCAACTGACGAGAAGACATATGTTGGTCTTATGCCAGAGGATTTGAGGTGTGTAGAGCGTAATTCTAATGCTGAGAAGGCATACTATGTAGATTTCCAGCTCTCTACTAATGCTAATAATTTTGGCATTTACAAGACTTGGTATATGAAGTCTGCTGATGGCACATATACAAAAATTGCTAGCATTGATGCTATGAACGCAGAGCTTTTGGAGGTACACCCAGCATTGGTTTACAACGATGGTATGACATACTACTACACTGATATCCGCCACCTTGCAAATAATACAGATAAGGTTGGTGCTTACGGTGTTGTTCGTAACCACGTTTACGTAGTAAATATTGACGGCATCACTAGCTTCGGTACTCCTATTTACAATCCTACACAGGATTTCGTAGAGGTTGAGACTCCTGAGGAGATTTACACTTATGTATCTGCTAAGATTAACATCCTCTCTTGGAGAATGGTAGAGCGCGACTACGTGCTTGAGTAAAAAACTACCCTTTAACATCCGAAATGAAAAGATTTCCTTTTATAATATTTGCCGTGTTGGGCTTGATGGGATGTTCTGAGAAGGCGACCGAGCCAGCGCCCCCTGTAAACAAGGGGGAGCTGGAGAGGTCGTATATCTCGGTGACCCTAAGGTCTGACGATAGCACTCGTGCGGGCGAAGAGTTTGAGTATGGCGAGGCTGAGGAGCGTTATGTTGAGAATGTTCACTTCTTCCTATTCAAGCACGACCAGACCGCCTTCCCTGTAAATGGTACGGGTGGCAAAAACTATCTCTCGTTCAACATCGAGAGTGGTGGCACGCAACCCGACGAGAGTGGCGCGGCAAATGAGGGTCCAAACGTCTCAGATGTTAAGGATAAGGTACTTATATTCGATAATTACAAGGGAGAGTATCCCGCATACATCGTTGCGGTGTTGAATTGGGATACAAGACACATTCAGCCATCATATACGCTAAGTGCTCTCTACAATACTCTTGCTAACATCCGTAACGATAATAGACATTTCGTTATGAGCAACTCGGTATATGCCGATATGCAGGGTAGGGCTATCTACGCCACTCCACTCACGATAGAGAATATCGCAAAGTCGGAGTCGGAGGCTAAGGCTAACCCAGTGGAGATATACGTAGAGCGTCTATCTGCTAAGGTTGAGGTTGTGGCGAATGGTAATCTCGCTGATAAGGAGGCTACATACGACATCGAGACATCGGTAGGCGATGTTGCGGTATATGCCAAGGTGTTGCGATGGGAGCTCTACAACGAGTATAACCACTCTATCTTGCTAAAACATATCTCCCCTGAAAAGTGGGGTATGGCGGGCGAGATAGGCTTCCTCTGGAACGACCCTAACAGATACCGTTCATATTGGGCGGCATCCTACGTGGGTGGCTTCCCCGAGGATAACCACTTCAACTGGGCGGATGGTCTTACTCCTAATGCAGATGTAGCCTATTGTGGTGAGAATACCCGCGCTGTGGTCACCGACTCAGAGGGTAAGATTACCTCAAACCCACGCACTAAGGTTGTGGTT
>JAEIGA010004286.1_pt1 | contig 22079 bp, 22 predicted proteins | sample 9270691 | NCBI WGS metagenome assembly JAEIGA01 (sample SAMN17057246, study PRJNA624740) | gut metagenome | biome: biome; isolation source: fecal sample | host: Bos grunniens | place: China: Xizang | collected 2019 | reverse complement strand
AGTATCAATATAGAAAGGTTTATCGGTTTTGTTTTCAACCTTAACTCGTCTTGTGATTACACCATAATCGTTGAAAACTGTGTAAATAAGTGTTACAAGCACACCTGTAACCTTATCTTCAGTTAATACTTCAAGTGTGTCTGCTTCAGTTTCGTCGTTTACATATGTTGATGGCATACCGGGGATAGGCTGTTTGCCACTATAAATTTTATGACTTACATATCTTAAATCTGTAACCTTGTTTCCGTCAGCATTTTCAACCGCAAAAGCAGAAAGACGGAAATCACCGGCACCAAAGGTTGAATATTCAAGCGGTGTAACGTCAGGAGAAAAGTTAAATACCTTTGCTGTAGGGCTGTCGGGGCAGAATGACGCAAAATCTGCTCTTTCTCTTAATTCATCAACATCCGTATCAGGAATTGTTGCACCATAATAGTAATGAACAAGATAATTGCCTTCAAAAACTCTGAATATATATGTAGATGTTTTGGAGTCTAATTTGAATGTTTTGGTTTCTTCAATAAACTTAATTGCCATTTTTATTCTCCTTTGGGTATATTGTACACGCTTACACCTTGAATAACAAAGTGGTCGTTGCCAATTTGTGTGTTTACTACTTCCAATTTTATTGCGGATGATGTTGTTTCGGCTACTGTTATGTTATCGTTCAAAATATGTTTTCCGGTATAAATGAGAGTAGTTTTACCATCAATTTCAGCATAAATGTTATATTGCCTGATCGTTGCAGTTTTTTCAGTAATAAATATGGTGTTAAAGGTTTGTGGTTTATCGAAACGGAATTCGATATAATCGCCTTGCTTTCCTTCAAAAGCGCCTAAAGATGCCTCAACAGTGTCTGTCTGGACACCTTTTACTATCACTGTTTCAGCTCCTTGAATAATGTCGGTGATTTTTTCTTTTTTATTTTTACTGCATCCGGAAAGTAAGGTAACAAGTAAACATGTTGCAATCAACAGAGTAAGGATTTTATTCGTTTTCATCAGAAAGCACCTTAACCTTTTTTAATCTGTCAGGAATTTTGAGTTGCTGAGGACAATGTGAAACGCATGCACCGCATTCAATACAGTTGTGGGCGCGTTTTTCTTCAGGGATTTTTATGTATTGTCTTTTGAAATCGTCGATATCTCTTGATTTGTTGTATTCATTATATGCAGTGAAGCAAGCAGGAATATTAACGCCTGCAGGGCAATGCTCAACGCAATATTTACAATCTGTGCAAGGTATCGCAAAATTCTGCCTGAAATAGTAATTTGCCTTTTCAATAGCAACTTTTTCTTCTTCAGTAAGAGGTTTAGCTTCGTTGAATGTTTTTAAGTTATCCTCGACCTGTTCATATGTTGACATACCGCTTAAAATTACCATTACCTGAGGTAATTCATTAACGTATCTTAAAGCATATGAAGCATAGCTAGCATCGCCTAACTCGTCAAAAACGGCTCTTGCTTCAGGATTTAATTTGTGAAGTGATCCACCGCGCACTGGCTCCATAACAATACAAGGAATGTTTCTTTCTTCGAGTGCTTTGTAATATGCTTTTGCGTTGTCTGCGTCCCAATCATAGTAGTTTATCTGTAACTGAACAAAATCCCATTTGTATTTATCAATAAGTTCAAGGAAAAACTCTAAATCACCATGGTATGAAAAACCTAAATGCTTGATTCTCCCAAGTTTTTTCTGCTCGGTAAGATACTCGTATGACCTATACTCTTCAAAGGTTTTCATAATATCTCTGTTTACTGCGTGAAGAAGGTAGAAATCAAAGTAATCAACACCGCACTTTTTAAGCTGACCTTCAAAAAGCTCCTCTGGAGAGATTTTGTTGTCTCTCATATATGAGCCTGGGAGTTTTGTTGCAAGGTAAAAGCTCTCGCGTGGGTATCTGCTGAGTGCTTCTTTTGCGAAGCTTTCTGAATCACCGCCGTGGTAAAAATATGCGGTGTCAAAATAATTAACCCCGTTTTTAAAAGCAAGGTCTATAAGACGAAAAGCTTCCTCTCTATCAATAACATCATCGTCTTCTTTAATTTTTGGTAATCTCATAAGACCAAAGCCAAGTTTGGAAATAGATTTACCTATAGAATCAAAATTACTGTATTGCATAATATAACCTCCGTTAAAGGATAGTTCAATTATACAATATAGTATATATTTTTACAAGAATTTATTAGAATACAGTTTCAATTATTTTCTGTGCACCTTCCGGAGAATATCTGAAGTAATCAATATGGTTGTCTTTTATAAAATATTTTGGTTTTTCTTTCTTGTATTTTGCTTGGAAAGAGTCAACAATTATTAACTTAAATTTCATTTTATCAGGAATAATGCTTTTTATGTAAATGCCTGCATAATCGCCTTCTTTTACTGCGTCAGTGTATTCTGCGAGACCTGAAAGGTTTGGTGCTAACTCAACAAAAATTCCATAACTTTCTACACTTCTGATAATTCCGCTTACTGTTTCCCCAACCTTAAAATTAGCGGCATTTTCTTCCCATGTACCTAAAAGCTCTTTGTGAGAAAGGTTGACTCTTCCGAATTCATCGAAACTTTTAATTACCACCTTGATTACATCACCTACGTCAAATCGTACATTCGGGTGAGGTATACGTGAAACGGAAATATTATCAATGGGCAAAAGACCATTTATGCCACAACCAATATCACAGAAAGCGCCAAATGCTTCTAGGTGTGATATTTTTACATCTAAAATATCACCTGGAATTAATGTGCTTAGATACTCATTTATAAATGTCTCTTGCATTCTTTTTCTGCTCAGTATAGCTTTTTGTACACCGTTTATATTCTCGAATCCTTCAATGTAAAACCTTACAGGTTTATTTACCCTTGATATTATTGCAATATCCTTTGTTGTACCTTCCGTTATACCTGTTGCGCACTCTTCGCGTGGGATTATCCCCTCAATAACACCCAAATCTATATGCAGGTTATGATTACAGTCGCAATAGGAAACCCTTGCTTCAATAGGAATTTTATTTATATACGCTTTTCTGAAGTTTTCAATATTTTCTGTAAAATACTTATTATCTTTATCCTCAATTAAAAAACCTTCGGGTAAATAAGATATCATTTTGTTATCACCTTTTTCATTTATTTTTATCTTTCTCTTTAATTTTATGTAATAGTGTGGTATAATATCTCTAAATATTGTAATTTGAGGAGGGGATTTTATGGATGTTCGTGTTGGTGATGTTTTAGAGATGAAAAAACAGCACCCTTGCGGTGGAAAACAGTTCTATGTTTTACGTTCAGGTATGGATTTCCGTCTTCGATGTCAGGGTTGTGGCAGAGAGTTCCTTATTCCTCGTTCAAAGGCAGAGAAAAATATTAAAAAGATAATCAGGGAGAATTCTGATGATTGATAAATTAACCCATGTTGAAGCAAGGTTTGAAAAGGTAAACGAACTTTTATGTTTACCTGAAACAGTTTCTGACCAGAAACTGTATGCAGACCTTATGAAAGAACTTAAAAACCTTACTCCTATAGTTGAGGTTTTCAGAGCATATAAAAAAGCAATTGATGATGGTGAAGCAGCAAAGCTGATGCTTTCTGAACATCCTGAAAAAGAGCTTAAAGAAATGCTTGAAATTGAGGTCGAAGAGTGCAAGGAAAAGGCTGCTATTTTTTCCGAAGAATTAAAAATTCTTCTTTTACCCAAAGACCCTAACGACGACAGAAACGTTATTATAGAAATTCGCGCAGGTGCAGGTGGTGAAGAAGCTGCTTTGTTTGCGCATTCTCTCTTCAGAATGTACTCGATGTACTCTGAGGGCAGAGGTTGGAAGCCTGAGGTGCTTTCTATTAATGAAACAGGTCTTGGTGGCGTTAAAGAAATTAGTTTTATGATAACCGGTGAAGGTGCATACTCCCGTTTTAAGTTTGAAAGCGGTGTTCACCGTGTTCAGCGGGTGCCTGAAACAGAATCGGGCGGAAGAATTCATACGTCAACGGTTACCGTTGCAGTGCTACCAGAGGCCGAAGAGGTTGATATTGCTATCGATCCTACAGAGCTTCAGATAGATACATTCCGTTCAAGCGGTGCCGGCGGTCAGCATGTTAATAAAACTGAATCAGCAATAAGAATTACTCATTTACCAACAGGTACTGTTGTTGAGTGTCAGGATGAAAGAAGTCAGCATAAAAATCGCGAAAGAGCAATGAAAATCCTTCGTTCACGTCTTTTGGAAGCCGAGAGAGAAAAACAGAATGCAGAGATTGCTGATGAACGTCGCTCTCAGGTCGGGACAGGCGATAGAAGCGAGAGAATAAGGACTTATAATTTCCCGCAGGGAAGAGTAAGCGACCACAGAATCGGTCTTACTTTATATAGAATTGAAGCAATTATGAACGGCGATATTGATGAGATTATAGACGCTCTAATTACAGCCGATACAGCAGAAAAATTAAAACAAAATTGAGGAATATCCGTGAATACAAAGCTTGTTAAAATTTCGGTTAATGATTCAACTGAAAAATATACTGAAGCAGCCTGCCTTTTAAAAGACGGGCAGGTTGTCGGTATTCCTACAGAAACTGTTTATGGACTTGCAGGTAATGCTTATTCTGAAGACGCAGTGAAACGTATTTTTGAAGCAAAAGGAAGGCCGCAGGATAATCCGCTTATTGTTCATATTTCAGAATTCAGCGAGCTTTATGAGCTTGTAAGCGAGGTGCCTGAAACCGCCAAAGCTCTTGCAGATGCTTTCTGGCCGGGTCCTCTAACAATGATTTTACCTAAATCAGATAAAGTTCCTTTGTGTGTTACAGCAGGTTTAAATACTGTTGCTGTAAGATGTCCTGCTCACCCGATAGCCAATAAACTTATTAAAGTTGCAGGTATACCGCTTGCAGCACCATCCGCCAACCTTTCAGGTAAACCAAGTCCAACAAAGGCTGAGCATGTTTACAAGGATTTAAACGGAAGAATTCCAATGGTAATTGATGGTGGCGAGTGTGAAGAGGGTGTTGAATCTACGGTTATTACGCTTGCAACACCAGTACCTAAACTCCTGCGTCCAGGTAACATTACGTTAAAACAGCTGAAATCAGTCCTTGGTGAGGTTAGCGTTGATGACGCAGTTCTTAATCCTTTAAAAGAAGGTGAGAAAGTTTCATCACCGGGTATGAAATATAAGCATTATTCTCCTGATGCAAGCGTTGTTGTTGTAAAAGGAAGTTACGATAAATTCAAAGAATATGTAAATCTTAAATTCTGTGATGGTACATATGCCATGGTTTTCAAGGGTGAAGGTGAAGGCATAAGTGCCCCTGTACTTGAATACGGTTCTGTTGATGATTATCGTCAGCTTTCCCACGCATTGTTCGATTCACTCAGGTATCTTGATGAAATAGGTGCAAAAAGATGCTTTGTAAGATGTCCTGATGAAGAAAATGACGATAACCTTGCTGTTCTTAACCGGTTGCTTCGTGCTGCATCTTTTGATGTTGTAAACCTTGATAAAAAAACGCTTATTGGTTTAACAGGTAAAACAGGTTCAGGTAAATCAACCGTAAGCGCTTTATTCAAAGAAAATGGCGCATATGTAATAGATGGTGATGTTGTTGCCCGTAGGGTTTTAGTTGAAGATAAAACTCTTTTAAGTAAGCTTGAAAATGCATTTTCGGGTATACTTAATAGTGATGGCGCTTTGAATCGTAAGGCTCTTGCTGCAAAAGCTTTTTCTTCGCCTGAAAATACAGATAAACTCAATTCAATAATTCATCCTGCAATAAACGATTATATTCATAATGAAGTTAAGCAAGCTTTTGAAAATTATGATGTTGTTGTAGTTGATGCCGCGGCAATAATCGAATCAGGCTTTGCGGATGAATGTGATTTTCTTCTTGTAGCTCATGCTCCTTTTGATGTTCGTAAAGAACGTATTTTGAAAAGAGATAGTTTATCAGAAGAAGATGCACTTATAAGAATGAATGGCCAGAAAGATGATAATTTTTATCTTTCAAAGGCAGATTTCATAATAAATAATTTCCCGCCTTATGACTTGAATGAGGAATTCAAAAAGGCAGAAAAATTCATATATGGAGGACACTAAAATGGATATCGATGCACTAAAAAATGAACTTTGCTATAAACCAAAGCATGCTTCTGCTGTTGTAGATGAAAGCATTATTATTGAAGCTGATGCTTTTGCAGAGGGTTATAAAAATTTCCTTAACAATGCAAAAACAGAAAGAGAAGCAACAGAGGCTGTTTTAGCGGAAGCTAAAAAGAATGGATTTGTTGAATTTGATTGCCATAAAAAATATAACGCAGGTGATAAGATTTACTATGTAAATCGCGGCAAAGCAATTATCCTTGCAGTTATCGGTAAAAAGCCTCTTACAGAGGGTGTTAAAATAGCTGCTGCGCATATAGACTCTCCACGCCTTGATTTAAAACCGAATCCGCTTTACGAAAGTGATGAGCTTGCGCTTTTTAAAACCCACTATTACGGCGGTATAAAGAAATATCAGTGGGTTGCGATTCCTTTAGCTCTTCATGGTGTAATTATCAAAGCTGATGGAACTAAAGTTGATGTTAAAATTGGTGAAGAAGAGGGCGATCCTAAGTTCGTTATTTCTGATATTCTTCCTCATCTTGGTGCTGAACAGGGCAAACGTACTCTTTCTGAAGGCATAGCAGGTGAAGAGCTTAATGTTATTGTTGGCTCTCGTCCGTTTAAAAACGATGAAGGCAGTGAGCTCGTAAAGCTTAATGTATTAAAGCTTCTTAACGAAAAATATGGTATTAAGGAAGCAGATTTCCTCAGCGCTGAGCTTGAGGTTGTGCCTGCATTCAAGGCAGATGATATTGGCTTTGACAGAGGTCTTATCGGTTCATATGGCCACGATGACCGCGTTTGCGCTTATCCTGCGGCTATGGCAGCTTTTGCTGTTGAGAACCCTGAATATACTGCAATAAGTGTTCTTACCGACAAAGAAGAAACAGGTTCTGAAGGCAATACAGGTCTTCAGTCAAGATATATGGAAAACTTCATTGCATATCTTGCAAAAGCTAACGGACTTGAAGTTTTTGAGGTTCTTTCAAAGAGTGAGTGTCTTTCTGCAGACGTTAATTCAGCTTTCGACCCAACATTTAATTCTGTTTTTGAAAAAAATAACACCTCCTTCCTTAATAAAGGTGTGGTTATTACTAAATATACAGGCGCAAGAGGTAAGAGCAGTACAAGCGATGCAAGCGCTGAGTACATGGGTAAAATCCGCAGAATGCTTGATGAAGATAATATTGTATGGCAGATTGGTGAGCTTGGCAAAGTTGACGCAGGCGGGGGCGGTACAGTTGCTAAATATATCGCAAATCTTGATGTAGATGTTGTTGATTTAGGTGTTCCCGTTCTTTCAATGCACGCGCCATATGAAGTTGTTTCAAAACTTGATTTATATATGGCGTTTAAAGCCTTTTCAAAATTCTTTAATCAAAGGTAATTTTTATGAAAAAATTTAAGAAATTAATTTCAATTATTCTTGTTACCATAATGTTTTGTGGTTGTCTTTTAACAGAAGGCTTTGCAGAGGGTGAAGCTCTTTTAGGTGATATTGATGGAGATGGCAAAATATCCACTAAAGATGCGCGTAGCGTGCTTCGTATGGCATCTGGTGTTGATCCTGAAAATCTTGCTTTGGCAGATTTAGATGGTGATGGTTTTGTTTCTGTAGAAGATGCTGTAAAGACTCTATATGAAGCAACCAATATTGGCGGTGTTGTAATACCCGATAAAAATGGAGAAAACTATCTTTCAGATGAACCAGATAACGAATTTATAAAGATTATTGCCAAAGCATATGATATAGATGAGGAAGCTCTTGTAGCTATCTACTCTGTTCCTGATAGTGGAACAAATTATGTATTACAGTTTGGTAATAAAGGAACATCTTTTAATAAAAAATATCCGAAAAACGCTGATAATCTTGTTATGGTGTATCATATTGGTATTGCTCCCAAGAGAGAAATAAGTTATACCGATGGCAAGCTTACAGGGGGAAAACACCATAATTGTACGGCGTCAGAGGGTTGGATGGTTTTTGGTTTAGTAAAAACTGAGGTTATGGCACAATATCCAACATATTTTAATTAATTTATTAAGGAGAATATAAATGAGTGACAGGCAGAATGTTGATAAGAGATATATTTCACCTTTAATTTATACAGTTTGCAGACCACTTTTAAAATTCGTGTTTTATGTGGTTTTCTGGCCAAAGGTTAAGGGTAAAGAGAATATTCCTAAAAAAGGTGGCGCTGTGCTTGCAGGTAACCATGTTTTTGTTCTTGACCCGTTTTGCGTAGGTTCAGGAACAAGAAGATGTGTTCACTTTTTAGGTAAATATGAAATTTTTAAATATAGGTGGTCCAATTGGCTTTTTAAACAAGCTGGCGTTATCCCTGTTCATCGCCAGAGAAAAGACCATGCTGCTCTTGAAGCTGCCGAAGATTATTTAAAGGCAGGAGCCCTCATTGCGCTTTTCCCCGAAAGTACTATTATTAAGCCTGAAGGCATCAGAATTTTACCATTTAAAATGGGCGCTATAAAAATGGCTTATGACACAGGCTGTCCTATAGTTCCTTTTACCGTTAATGGTAAATACATACCTATTGTTGGTAAAATTTCAATTACTTTCCATGAACCGTATTATGTTGAGTCTGATGACCTTGAAGCAGAACGCGAAAAGCTTATTCAAAAGGTTTGTGCAGGTCTTAATCCACTGTTAAAGCCTGAAGAAAGACAATACACTAAATAACCATTAATTTAAATATTAAACTCTGCCTATTATATAAGGCAGAGTTTTTTACTTTAATAACCAATAAATTAATCCATACAAACTTGCACTGGTGCAACCGTATACAATAACAGGTCCTGCAAGATTGAATATTTTTGCGCCAACCCCTAATATAAAGCCCTCAACTTTAAATTCAATTGCAGGGGAAACCATTGAATTTGCAAACCCGCTTATTGGTACCGCTGTACCTGCGCCTGCGTGTTTTGCAATATTATCAAATACACCAGCACCCGTTAGTATTGCGGTTATTACTATAAGCGTACCTGATACTGCAAGCTTAGTTTCGTCCTCATTAAGATTTGTCATACCGTAAAGTAGTTTTAGAACTTCGCCGAAGCAGCAAATACCACCACCAAAAATAAAAGCTTTAATGCAATTTTTTAAAATAGGCGATTTTGGTGTTGTCTGGTGAACTAGTTCTTTATACTGATTTTTGTCCAACTCTATCCCTCTTAAAATTTATTGTATAAATATTTTTTTCATCTTATTTTAAAATATACATTGATTAATTAAATAAAATATTGTAAAATAATTGTAGTTCCTGACACAAAGGTTATTCCTGACTGAAAGGTTCGGCTATGATGATATAAACCAAAGTTTGATTTTGCCGCACCTTGTCGTAGTGCGGCATTTTTTATTTGGAGGTTTTTATGAGTTCAAGAGTAGGCGTTTTAAGTATAATTGTTGAAGATGGTAATTCCGTAGAAAGCTTGAATTCAATTCTTCATACATATGGCGAGTATATAATAGGCAGGATGGGGATTCCTTATCGTGAAAAGGGTATCAGTATAATTAGTGTTGCTATTGATGCACCTCAGGATATCATATCATCTTTAAGCGGTAAAATCGGTAATCTTAAAGGCGTCAGTGCCAAAACAGTGCTTTCGAATGTGGTGAGTAATGAATAAAATAATTGAATTAATTGATAAGCTCTCTGTTTCCCATTCACTTAGTGTAGAGGAATATGCTTATCTTATAGAGAACAGAACAGAAGAAGCTATGCTTTATCTTAAAATGAAAGCAGTTGAAGCTCAGAAATCAGTTTATGGTGATTCTGTTTATGTCAGAGGACTTATTGAAATAAGTAACGTTTGTAAGAACAATTGTCTTTATTGTGGTATACGTGCAGAAAATAATAATTGTCAACGATACAGGCTTTCACCGGAAGATATTTTTTCATGTTGCGAAGCAGGATATGAAATAGGCTTTCGTACCTTTGTTTTACAAGGTGGCGAAGACGGGTTTTATACCGACGAGGTTCTTGTTCCTTTAATAAAGAGAATCAAAGCTTCATATCCTGATTGTGCTGTAACACTTTCTTTAGGGGAAAGAACAAAAGATAGTTATCAGGCTTTATATAAAGCAGGTGCAGATAGATATCTTCTCCGCCATGAAGCTGTAAATGCTGAGTTGTATAGTAAACTCCATCCTGATAATATGAGCCTGAGAAATAGGTTGCAGTGCCTTAATGATTTAAAAGAAATCGGTTATCAGGTTGGTTGTGGCTTTATGGTCGGCGCTCCATTTCAGTCCGTTCAGCATATAGCAGAAGATTTGAAATTTATTGAAGAATTCAAGCCTCATATGTGTGGAATCGGTCCGTTTATCCCTCATAAAGATACAATTTTTAATAAAGATAATAAGGGAAGCGCAGAGCTTACTTGTTACCTTCTTTCAATAATAAGAATTATGAATCCTCGAATTCTTTTACCTGCTACTACAGCTTTAGGAACAGTAGATGCAGACGGAAGAGAGCAGGGTATATTGTCAGGTGCAAACGTAATAATGCCTAATCTGTCGCCTGCAAGTGTCAGAAAGAAATATGATATTTATGATAACAAATTATCCTCAGGTGCCGAAAGTGCAGAAAAATTAGATGAACTAAAAATCCGAATGAATAAAATCGGTTATAAAATAGAAATAACACGCGGCGACGCAAAAGGAGAGTATTGATATGGCAGTTTATAATCCAAAGTCATTAAAAGCAGAAGAATTCATCAATGACGGTGAAATTCTAGCTACAATAGAATATGCTGAAAAAAACAAAAACAATCTTCAATTAATTGAAGAAATTCTAGAAAAGGCGCAGCCTAAAAAGGTTGGTAACGGCTATCAGTGCACAGGTCTTACTCATAGAGATGCTGCTGTGCTTCTGGCTTGCGATAGACCTGAAATAATTAAAAAATTATATGCTCTTGCAAATGATATAAAGCAAAAATTCTACGGTAACAGAATTGTTATGTTTGCACCTTTATATCTTTCAAACTATTGTGTGAACGGATGCGTTTATTGCCCTTATCATATGAAAAATAAGCACATTGCTCGTAAAAAGCTTACTCAAGAAGAGGTAAAAGCAGAGGTTATTGCTCTTCAGGATATGGGACATAAGCGTCTTGCAATTGAAGCAGGAGAGGACCCTAAAAACAACCCGATTGAGTATATTCTTGAGTGTATCAAAACAATTTACAGCGTAAATCACAAAAACGGAGCAATCCGCAGAGTTAATGTAAATATTGCCGCTACCACAGTTGAAAACTATCGTAAACTTAAGGATGCCGGTATCGGTACATACATTCTTTTCCAGGAGACATACCACAAGGAAAGTTACCTTGAGCTTCACCCTACAGGACCAAAACATGATTATGATTATCATACGGAAGCTATGGACAGAGCGATGGAAGGCGGAATTGATGATGTAGGTCTTGGTGTGCTTTTCGGTCTTGAAAAATACATGTATGAATTTATTGGACTTCTCATGCACGCGGAGCATCTTGAGGCTGTTCACGGCGTTGGTCCTCACACAATAAGTGTTCCGAGAATCAAAAGGGCAGATGATATTGATCCATCTGTATTTGATAATGGTCTTAGCGATGATATGTTCAAAAAAATCATTGCTTGTATTCGTATTGCTGTCCCGTATACAGGTATGATTATCTCAACACGTGAGAGCGAAAAAGTTCGTGGTGAGGTGCTTCATATGGGTATTTCTCAGATAAGCGGTGCATCCCGTACATCTGTAGGTGGCTACACTGAGGAAGAAAGACCACACGATTCTGAGCAGTTTGATGTTTCTGATCAGCGTACACTTGACGAGGTTGTTCGTTGGCTTATGGAAAATGGTCATATACCATCATTCTGTACTGCTTGTTATCGTGAGGGGAGAACAGGTGACCGCTTTATGAGTCTTTGCAAAAATGGTCAGATTCTTAATTGCTGCCACCCTAATGCATTAATGACTTTGACCGAGTATCTTGTGGATTATGCTTCTGATGCTACTCGTCAGGTAGGTTATAAGCTTATTGAAGAAGAACTCAAAAAAGTTCCCACAGATAAAGTAAGAGAGATTGCAAGACAGAATATAGAAGATATTAAAAATTCAAATCGTCGCGATTTCAGGTTTTAAGGTGTGATTTTATGAGTTTGAATTTAACAGCATCTGCAGAAAGAGTACACATTGGCTTTTTTGGTTTGCGTAATGCAGGTAAATCAAGTGTTGTTAATGCGGTAACAGGGCAGAGCCTTGCAGTTGTTTCTGATGTTAAAGGTACAACAACTGATCCTGTTAAAAAGGCTATGGAGATACTGCCTATAGGCCCTGTTGTTATAATTGATACACCCGGTATTGACGACGAAGGCGAATTAGGAGAAAAAAGAATTGAAAAAACTCTTGAGATTCTCCGCAAAACAGATGTTGCTGTGCTTGTTGTTGACTCAATTAAAGGAAAACAACCAGAAGACGAGAAGCTTATTTCTGTATTTAACGAAAAAAATATTCCATATATCGTTGCGTTTAATAAAAGTGATTTGCAAAGTGTACCATACGAGTTAAAAGAAAACGAAATTATCGTTAGTGCTGTATCAGGTGATGGTATAAATGCGCTTAAAGAAAAAATAGGCGTACTAGCAAAATCGAAGGTAGAGCAAAAGTTTGTTGTTGCAGATTTAATTGAGGAAGGGGATATTGTTGTTCTTTGTATTCCTATCGATGAATCTGCGCCAAAGGGTAGAATAATTCTTCCTCAACAGCTTACTCTCCGCGAGATTCTTGACTGTAACGCTACTGCAGTATGCTGTCAACCATCAGAATTGGCAGATATGCTTTCTGTGTTGTCAAATAAGCCTCGCCTTGTAATAACAGATTCACAGGTTTTTGGTGTTGTTTCAAAAATTGTGCCTGAAGATATTATTCTTACATCATTTTCTATTCTTATGGCAAGATATAAAGGTGAGCTTTCAACCTTAGTGGATGGTGCAGAAGCTTTAGGGAGAATCAAAACGGGAGATAAAATTCTTATAAGTGAAGGCTGTACACATCACCGTCAATGTAATGATATCGGTACGGTTAAACTGCCTGATTGGATAAGGAAATACACAGGTGCAGAACCTGAATTTTCATTTACTTCAGGTGGTGAGTTTCCAAGTGATTTAAGGGACTTTTCTCTTGTTGTTCATTGTGGTGGTTGTATGCTTAATGAACGAGAAATGAAAAGCAGATTAGAAATTGCTGCATCACAAGGTGTTCCTGTTGTTAACTATGGTGTTGCAATAGCTAATATGAATGGTATATTAGCTCGAAGTCTTGAAGTATTTGAATTAATGTGATTTATCTTGCTATTTATTTTTCCGTATGTTAAAATTTAATTGACATAATTTTCTAAGGAGATTTTCTATGAAAAAATTATATTTTATAACAGGTAGTCAGGATTTATATGGCGAAGAAACCTTAAAGCAAGTTGCTGTTGACAGTAAAGAAATGGTTTCCTATCTTGGCGAGAAAATGAATAAGGTTGAAATTGTATGGAAACCTACAGTTCGCAGTAGCGAAGAGGCAGAAGATGTTCTTATTGAGGCTTCCGCTGATAAAGAGTGCGTTGGTGTTATTACATGGATGCATACGTTTTCTCCTGCTAAGATGTGGATTAAGGGCTTACAGGCTCTTACAAAGCCGCTTCTTCATCTTCATACTCAGTACAATAGAGCTCTTCCTTATAAGAGTATTGATATGGATTTTATGAACCTTAATCAGTCTGCTCACGGAGACCGTGAATTTGGTTTCATTTGTACTCGTTTAGGTATCAAGCGTGAAGTTGTTGCTGGCTATTATAAAAATGAAGGCGTTATCAAAAGAATCCAACGCTTTGCGGATGTTGCTTGTGCAATGAATTGCTCTCATAATCTTAAGGTTGCAATGTTTGGTAACAATATGCGTGATGTTGCAGTTACTGATGGCGACAGAGTAGAAAGCGAAATTCGTTTTGGCTGGAATGTTAACTACTATGGAATCGGAGATTTAGTAGAGTATATTAACGCTGTAACTGATGTTGAGATTGATGCTAAGCTTTCTGAACTTCAGGAAAAATATACCATGGCTACCGATAATATTGACGCTGTTAAAGAACAGGTTAAATATATTGTAGCTTTCGAAAAATTCTTTGCTGATAAGAAAATTGGTGCATTTACAGATACTTTTGAAGACCTTCATGGTCTTAAACAGCTTCCTGGTCTTGCTTCTCAGGAAATGATGTCAAAGGGTATCGGTTTTGGTCCTGAGGGAGATTATAAAACAAGTGCTTTGATGGCTGTTCTTTGCAATATGGCAGAGGGTAGGGTTGGTGCAACTGCTTTTCTTGAAGATTATACATACGACCTTACTGAAGGTGAGGAGCTTGAACTCGCTTCCCATATGCTTGAGGTTAGCCCTGTTTTTGCTGCTTCAAAGCCTGAAATTCAGGTTCATCCTCTTGGTATTGGTAGCAAAGCAGACCCTGCAAGACTTGTTTTTGATGGTATTCAGGGTAAGGGTATTGCTGTTTCTATGATTGATATGGGTACTCATTTCCGCCTTGTTTGCGCAGATATTGAGCTTACAAAACAGCCTGAAGAAATGCCAAAGCTTCCTGTTGCAAGAGTTATGTGGAAGATTCTTCCTGATTTTGCAAATGGTGCGGAAAAATGGATTTATGCAGGTGGTGCCCACCATGCAGTAGTTTCAACAGCACTTACCAAAGAGGATATTGAACTTTTTGCAAAGCTTACAGATACAGAGGTTGTATTTATAGGTTAAAATATATTAAAAACTCACAAGAATGTTTATTTTTTGTGAGTTTTTTTGCGTTTTAAATCAAATTTTTGTGAATTGTTGTATTGATTGTCAAAACTTTCGACAAAAATCAACAAATTCACAAGAAAAAGGTGATTCTTCAACGGGCTAATTTATATTTATTTTGTTTAATGTAACGATATTTGTCTCACTATATTGAATAAATTTGCTGTTAGTGGTACAATTTAGTCACTTTGTAGGAGGTGTTCCGAATGATAAAAAATTTGTCTGTTTTATTAACAGACGAAAAAGATGAAGCAACACAAAAACTTGCGTCTGTATTGCGGAATAATAAAATGGACGTTAAGCTGTGTTCCAAAAACGGAATTGAATTGTTGCGGATTTACGAAGAATCATATCCCGATATTTTAATTATGGATGCTTTTTTGCAACATGTTGATGCTATGGGTGTTATTTCACGCCTTAATGCCAAAGATCCCGTAAAAAGGCCACTCATTGTAGTAATGTCGAGTATTGATAACCCTAATTTTCAGAGAGAAATAACCAAATGCGGCGTTGATTATTTCTTTCTCAAGCCTATCGAGCCTCAATTGGTTGCTGAAAGAATTTTCCAGCTTTCGAGTTGGAAAAGTGTAGGTGTTGGCGCTCGTTACGAAGAGCGGAAAGATTTGAATGTTGTTATTACAGAAATTCTTCATCAAATTGGTGTCCCTGCACACATAAAGGGGTATCAATATGTTCGTGAAGCTATACGCCTTACGGTTGAAGATCCTGAAATGTTGAATTCGGTTACAAAGGTTTTGTATCCGACTGTTGCAAAGAATTTCAAAAGTACATCGTCTCGCGTTGAAAGAGCAATCCGTCATGGTATTGAAGTAGCATGGGATAGGGGAGATGTAGATGTTTTGAATTCGTATTTTGGTTACACAATTCAGTCTCAACGCGGTAAACCAACAAATTCAGAGTTTGTAGCAATGATTTCAGATAAAATCAGGTTAAAAAGATACGTATCCTGATAAATATATAACTGACTTAATGTTTCCGTTAAGTCAGTTCTTTTTTTATCTTATCGCGTTGTATATTATATATATAAATATAATATTAATTTTAGTTATTTATCTATTTACAAGCGTTTACATTTATTGTAAAATAATATAGATAAATTATACCGTGTTTTGCGGTTGAAAGGGGAAATATTATGGAACCCGTTTATAAACGACTTCTTCTTAAAGTTAGTGGTGAGGTTCTTGCAGGCGATGCAGGCCATGGGTTTGATTTTAATGTTATCAACGATGTTTGTCTTAACATTAAAAAAGTTACAGATAAAGGTGTTCAGGTAGGCATTGTTGTTGGTGGCGGTAATTTCTGGCGCGGACGCAGTAGTGGTGATATGGACAGAACAAGAGCAGACAGTATCGGTATGCTTGCAACTGTTATGAATTCTCTTGCTCTTCAGCAGGGCTTCCTTGATATAGGAGTTGAAGCGCGAGTTATGTCTGCAGTGCAGATTACAGGTGTTGTTGAAACATTTATGCGTGATAAAGCTGTTTCTCACCTCGAAAAAGGCAGAGTTGTTATTTTTGCAGGTGGAACAGGTAATCCGTTCTTCTCAACAGACTCTGGTGCAGCTCTCAGAGCAGCACAGATTAATGCAGACGTTTATCTTAAAGCCACTAATGTTGATGGCATTTACGATAAAGATCCGAATAAGTTCAGCGATGCTGTGAAGTTCGACAGAATTACTCATAATGAGCTTCTTGAAAGACATCTTGCTGTTATGGATACTGCAGCTGCAGCTATCTGTCAGGAAAACAATATTCCGATTCTTGTTTTCAATCTTAATGACCCAGAAAATATTAACAGAGCGGTTTGCGGTGAAAATACAGGCACTGTTGTTACAAATTCATAATTAAACTTTAAATAAATTCCGGAGGTATTTTTATGGAATCAGTATTCAGTTTAGCAAAAGAAAAAATGGAGAAAACAATTTCTTCTCTTAAGTATGAGTATAATGGTATCAGAGCAGGTCGTGCAAACGCTGCTGTTCTTGATAAGGTTCAGGTTGACTACTATGGTTGCCCAACACCAATCAACCAGATGGCAGCAATTTCTGTTCCTGAAGCAAGAATTCTTGCAATTCAGCCATGGGATGCTTCAACTCTTTCTCTTATTGAAAAGGCAATTCAGGCATCTGATATTGGTATTAATCCTTCAAATGATGGCAGAGTTATCCGTCTTGTTTTCCCTGCACTTACAGAGGAACGAAGAAAACAGATTTCAAAAGAAGTTTCTCAGTTTGCTGAAGATGCAAAGGTTGGTGTTCGTAATATCAGAAGAGATTGCATTGATAAAATCAAGGCAAAAAAGAAGAATTCTGAAATTACTGAAGATGATCAGAAATATGCAGAAGAAAAAATCCAGAAGATTACAGACGAATTCATCAAGAAAATTGATGAAGTTGCAGATGCTAAAACAAAGGAAATAATGGAAATCTAATTATGGCAAATAATTTACCTGAGTTTGATGTTTTACCTCAGCATATTGCTTTTATTATGGATGGTAATGGTAGGTGGGCAAAGCAAAGAGGGCTTGAACGTAGCGAAGGCCATAAGGCAGGCGCAAAAGTTTTTCGTCGCATAACCGAATATTGTGCGGATATCGGCATTAAGCATGTAACCTTTTATGCTTTTTCTACTGAAAATTGGAATAGGCCAAAATCCGAGGTTCAGGCTCTTATGAAGCTTTTCAAAGAATATCTTCTTGAAGCAGACGATAGAGAGCGTGAGAACGATATCCGTCAGTCTCGTATACGCTTTATAGGCGAAAGAGAAGGCTTGCCAAAAGATTTATTAAAGCTTATTGAAAAGGCTGAGAAAAAATCAAACAAGTATAGTAAGATTACTGTTAATATCGCTCTCAATTACGGTGGCAGGGCTGAAATTACTCATGCAGTAAAGGAAATTGCCCGTAAGGTTCAATGCGGCGAGCTTTCTGTTGATGATATAACAGAGCAAACCGTAAGCGAGAATATATATACCGCAGGTCAACCTGATCCTGATATTATTGTCAGACCAAGTGGTGAATATAGGTTATCTAACTTCCTTCAGTGGCAGTCAGCATATTCTGAATTCTGGTATTCAGATATTTTGTGGCCTGATTTTACTGAAGAAAATGTTAACGATATTATCAGAGATTTTCAAAAAAGAAATCGTCGATTCGGCGGTGTATAATTAAATTTCGAAAAATCCGTTTGCTTTCAGCATACGGATTTTAACGGCTTTTCGAGGGATAATATACATTATCATTTCAGGTGGTTTTTATGAAACAAAGAGTTATAACAGCGCTTTTATTTGGAATAGTATTTATCGGCGGAATGCTTTTGATGAATACTTTCGTTTTCCCTGTTTTTGTTGCTCTTCTTTCAGGAATAGCAGTTTGGGAAATTGAAAAGGCAGTTGGATTGAAAAATAAGTTTATAATTGCATCAAGTCTTGTTGTATCAATAGTTGTTCCGTTTATTGCTCATTTTGACATTTCTGTTCCTGTTGCTCCAATAGGTTGCCTTTATGTTGTACTTATATTTATTTTTATGCTATTAAAATTTGAGAGTACTAAATTTGAACAGGCAGTAATAGCAATTTTTGCATCCGTTTGTGTTCCGTTTTCTTTTTCCCTTATGATAATTTTCAGGGATATTGACAGATATATAGAGGGTTTCACTAAAATAGACGGTATCTTCCTCGTCATCCTCTCTTTCTTTGCTGCTTGGATGACAGATACATTCGCATATTTTGTGGGAAGTAAATTGGGTAAACATAAGTTATGCCCTAAAATCAGTCCTAAAAAATCTGTTGAGGGTGCTATAGGTGGCGTTGTTGGAGCAATGCTCTTGAATTTACTGCTTCTCTTTGTTTTCAAACGCTTCTTCTTTGAAGGCGAGAGCATTATATCTTATCCTGCAATAGCAATACTTAGTGTTGTTCTTTCGGTTATCAGTATGTTTGGTGACCTTGCAGCATCAACAATAAAACGCAATTTCGGAATTAAGGATTTCGGTAAACTTCTTCCCGGTCACGGCGGTATAATGGATAGATTTGATAGTGCATTATTTGTAATGCCTGTTTTATACGCATCAATTTGCCTTGTTAATAATTTATAAAGGTGTTTTATGAAAAGAATTAATTTATTAGGTTCAACAGGTTCAATAGGGCTTCAGACTCTTGATGTTGCAAGAGAGCATGGTTACAAAATAGAAGCTCTTACTGCTTATTCAAATGTTGATATAATCGAAAATCAGATACGTGAATTCAAACCAGAATACGCTGCTCTTGTAGATGAGAAAGCTGCAAATGATTTAAAACAAAGAGTAAAAGATTTACCTGTTAAAATTCTTAGCGGTATAGAAGGCGTTTCGTTCTGTGCTTCAGAGGCGAAAGGCGATATAACGCTTAACTCTGTTGTTGGTATGGCGGGTCTTAAGCCTACTCTTGATGCAATCAACGCAGGTAAAACAATTGCTCTTGCTAATAAAGAAACACTTGTTGCCGGTGGTAAGCTTGTTACTGATGCCGCAAAGAAAAACAATGTTGCAATTTTGCCTGTTGATAGTGAACATTCAGCAATTTTTCAGTGCCTTTTAGGTTCTCCAAGAAATCATGCGCTTAAAAGAATTGTTCTTACTGCTTCAGGTGGACCTTTCTTTGGTAAAACTAAAGATGAATTAGAGAAGGTTACTCTTGCTGATGCTTTAAAGCATCCAAGCTGGTCTATGGGACAAAAAATTACCATAGATAGTGCAACAATGTTCAATAAAGGTCTTGAACTTATTGAAGCTGTATGGTTATTTGATGTTAGTCCCGATATGATTGATATTGTTGTTCATAGAGAGAGTATAGTTCATTCTCTTATTGAATATAGCGATAATTCTGTTATTGCGCAGTTAGGTCATCCTGATATGAGGCTTCCTATTCAGTTTGCGATAACATATCCTGATAGATTCCCTTCTCCTGAAAAACAGCTTGATTTGTGGGAAATTGGCAATCTTAGTTTCTATAAGCCTGATTACGAAACGTTCCCTTGTATGGACATTTGCCGTAACGCTATTAAAAAAGGCGGTTTATATCCTGCTGCAGTGAATTGTGCTAATGAAGAAGCTAACCTTCTTTTCAGGCAGGGTAAAATATCATTTACAGATATCCCAAGGCTTATTTCCGAAGCTGCAGAATATACTGAAAATAAACCCGATTATACATTAGATGATGTATACAATACCGATTCTCTTATGAGAGAAAAAGTTCGTGAATTAGCGAATGTTTGATTTTTTTTTTGGTGGTGTACCTGTATTGGATAAAATTTTAGCTCTTTGGAGTAGTATGTGGCCATACCTTCTTGCAATATTCTTGTTTGGCTTGCTTATAGCTATTCATGAATTTGGTCATTTCTCTTTTGCAAAACTTTTTAAAGTTAAAGTTAATGAGTTTGCTTTAGGCATGGGTCCTAAAATAATTTCTAAGAAAAAGGGGGAAACAGCATATTCCCTAAGACTTTTGCCTATAGGTGGCTTCGTTAGTATGGAAGGTGAGGACGAAGATAGTGCAGATGAAAGAGCCTTTAATAAAAAACCTCCATATCAACGTTTTATTATTGTTGCAGCAGGTGCGATTCTTAACTTGATTTTGGGCGTTATTGTTGTTGGTATCTGCCTTTCTTGCAGCGACCTTGTTGGCACAAGAGTTGTTCACAGCTTTTTTCCTGACGCAACAAGTGAAGCTTCAGGCTTGCAAGCCGGAGACGAAATTATTGAAATAAATAATACTCCCGTTTATTCATACAAAGGTATTGCATTCAACCTTGTCCGCGATACAGATAACAAAATAAATATGGTTGTTCGTAGAGATGGCGAGAAAGTTGAATTGAAAGGTGTAACTTTTCAACAATTCGAATATGAAGGTAGGCAGTACATCTCTCAGGACTTTATTCTTGTTGGTGAAGAACCGTCTTTTTCAAATGTCTTGAAAAATGCATTTCTTGATTCTGCTTCTATTGTGCAGATGGTAAGACTTAGTGTTGTTGATATTTTTACTGGTAAGTATGGTATGAAAGATGTTTCTGGTCCTATAGGTACCATTTCTGCAATCGCTCAATCAACAGCAGAGCCGGAAGCTTTTAAAGATAAAATTTTAACTGCACTTAACTTCTTATCGATGATTACAATAAATGTTGGTGTTTTCAACCTTCTTCCTCTACCGGCTCTTGATGGTGGCAGACTTTTCTTTATTTTTATTGAAATGATAAGAAGAAAACCTATTCCTGCAGATAAAGAAGGTAAGGTTCATACAGTTGGTCTTGTGCTTCTTCTTATTCTTATGGCGGTAATAACAGTCAGTGATATTATAAAACAGTTTTAATGGTGATTAATATGCTTAGACGTATAACAAGGCAAGTAAATGTAGGTAATGTTAAAATCGGCGGAGATGCTCCTATTGCAATTCAGTCAATGCTTAATGCTCCTGCAGAAGATTTTGAGAAAAACCTTTCTCAGCTTAAGGCGTTAGAGAAAGTAGGCTGCGAAATTGTGAGAATGGCTGTGCCTAATATGGAGGCAGTTAAGGTTCTTAGTAAACTTAAAGAGAATTCATCAATACCTTTGGTTGCAGACATTCATTTTGATTATAAATTAGCTCTCGAAAGTCTTGCGGCAGGTGTAGATAAAATCCGTATTAACCCAGGTAATATCGGCTCACAGGATAGGGTTGCGGCGGTTGCTGATGCTTGCGCTCTTAAAAATGTTCCTATAAGAATTGGCGTTAACTCAGGCTCTGTTGAGAAAGAATTGCTTGAAAAGTTTGGTGGGGCAACGCCTGAAGCTATGGTTGAAAGCGCCTTCCGTCACGTTAAAATGCTTGAAGACTGTGATTTCTATAATACAGTAATTTCAATAAAATCATCAGATGTTGAGAATATGGTTAAAGCCTATTCTTTAGTTGCTGAAAGGTGCGATTATCCCTTGCATCTTGGTGTTACAGAAGCAGGTACAGAAAGAAACTCTCTTGTTAAATCATCAATTGGTATCGGTTCACTTCTTCTCAAAGGTATTGGTGATACAATCCGCGTTTCTATAACTGATTCTCCTGTTAAAGAGATTTATGCCGCAAGAGATATTCTTAACGCAATAAATCTCAGAGT
>JAEIGA010004285.1_pt1 | contig 22083 bp, 19 predicted proteins | sample 9270691 | NCBI WGS metagenome assembly JAEIGA01 (sample SAMN17057246, study PRJNA624740) | gut metagenome | biome: biome; isolation source: fecal sample | host: Bos grunniens | place: China: Xizang | collected 2019 | reverse complement strand
TTGCGCACAGCTCGTTGGGTAGGTAGTAAGCAAATCCCCATTCTTGGCATCAACACTGGGCATCTTGGCTATCTTGCCGACATTACTGTTGATGAAATGATAGGTGCTGTTGACGATTTGAAAAATGGTCTTTATAAGGTTGAAAATCGTGCGTTGATTGAGGTTACAAGCACTCGCAAGGAGGCGATAGTTGATTGGAATTATGCTCTCAACGAAGTGGCTATCATCAAGCAAGATACCGCTTCGATGATTGAGGTGGAAACAATGGTCAACGACGTTGAATTGGCTACATATAAGGGCGACGGATTAATCGTATCGACACCTACAGGTAGCACAGGATATAACCTCTCGGTGGGTGGTCCTATTGTAGAACCTACTGCGCCCAACTGGATTATTTCGCCTATTGCTGCTCACTCGTTGACGATGCGTCCACTTGTGGTGAGCGATTCGCGCGAACTTACTATTACAACTACGTCGCGTGCCACAAACTATCGTGTGAGTCTCGATGGTCGTTCGGTGACATTGCCTGTTGGCTCTACTATAAAGTTGCGCAAAGCTCCTTTTGTGGTAAAGGTGGTACAACGCCTCAAACATAATTTCGGCTCTACACTTCGCAATAAGTTGCTATGGGGTGTAGATAAGAGATAAGTGACTGATTAGAAAAGGAAAAGTGTAAAGGGAATGATTGTTTCGGGGTTAGAATTTAATTATCCTCCGTTGGGGATTGTGCACGTTACTGTGCGTTATAATTCGCGTCACATTTCGGCGCGTTGGCGTGAGGGTAAAGTATATCTAAATGTGCCTTATGGAGTGAGTGAGGAAGAGGTGATGAAGGCTCTTGCTTCGTTTGTGCCAAAGTTGATGGATAAACGTCCCAAAATCCTATATTATGATGGGCAAGTGCTTGAATTTGAGGGATTGACAATTACGATAAAGCACCAGTCGCATTCACCTCGTCAGATTATTGCACAAGCACATCTACCTCACTCAGTTATAGAGGTGGGGAGTGAGATGGATTTCAACAATAGCGATGTGGCGCAATCGGTGAGCAAAATGATGTGTCGCATAGCCCAACGATTGGCTGCGAATATACTCCTTCCTCATGCTCGGGAACTGGCTCACTCAGTAGGTAAAACCCCTGTGGGGTGGACCATCTCAAATGGTCATCGCGTGTTGGGGAGATGTGGTTCAGATGGTGTTATTGCGCTGTCGTATGTATTGGTGTTTTTGCCTCAACAATTACGTGATTATGTGATATTCCATGAGTTGGCACACCTATCAGAGATGAATCATAGTGCTCGATTTCATGAACTATGCAACCAATATTGCGGAGGTCGCGAAAGTGCGTTAATCGCTGAGTTGCACAAATATCAATGGCCTATATATAAGTGATTTATTGGGGTTGAAGGTGCTGATTTTTGATGATGCCCTGTAATCAATAAGAAAAACCACCACGTCTAATAAAAGTGCAACGTAGTGGTTTTATTTGTTATATCAACTATCCTATAACCTTAAATTGACAATCGGCGAAGGGTGTTGAGGAGATCGCGGTTGATAGGTTTATCGTTTTTAATTGCTTTGGTAAAAGGAACATATACAATTTCATCGTTCTTAATACCAATCATCACATTGCGTTGGTCGTCGAGCAGGGCATCAACGGCTGCAGCACCCATGCGTGAAGCAAGAATGCGGTCGCTTGCTGTAGGCGAACCACCACGTTGAAGGTGTCCGAGAATAGATACACGCACATCATAACCTGGATACTCGTTTTTCACGCGTTCGGCAAGTGCCATTGCTCCACCAGTAACTGGACTTTCGGCTACAAGCACGATTGATGAGTTTTTGCTCTTACGGAAACCGTTTTGAATCAATTCAGCCAACTGGTCAACTTCGGTAGAAATTTCAGGGATAATAGCAGCCTCAGCACCCGATGCAATTGCCCCGTTGAGGGCAAGGAACCCAGCATCACGTCCCATAACCTCAATGAAGAATAGACGCTCGTGAGAAGTTGCTGTGTCGCGAATTTTGTCGACACATTCCATAATAGTATTGAGGGCAGTATCATAACCAATTGTAAGGTCGGTGCCATAGAGGTCGTTATCGATTGTGCCAGGAAGACCAATGATGGGGAAGTTGAACTCATTGGCAAAGATGCGAGCACCAGTCAACGATCCATCTCCACCTATCACTACAAGGGCATCAATGCCGTGTGAACGGAGAGTCTCGTAGGCTTGTTGACGACCTTCGGGTGTTAAAAATTCTTTGCAACGAGCAGTTTTGAGAATTGTACCACCCATTTGTATGATGTTTGACACGTTTTGTGTCTTGAAATCAACGATTTCGTTGGTTATCATACCCTTATAACCACGATAAATGCCCTTAACTTGAAATCCAGCGAAGATAGCCGAACGAGTTACGGCACGTATAGCTGCATTCATGCCAGGAGCATCACCTCCCGATGTGAGAATACCTATGCATTTAATATCTGCCATATCTATATGTTTTTTATGAGTCACAAATTTATAATGCAAAGATAACACAATTTAGTTCATATTTTGCAACTCAATTTTCATAATTAAGATTAAGAATAATTGTTTTTAACTCAAAGTTGCCACTTTGATCACTAATTATGCCATTGATATTATGTTTTGTGAGTTAAAATTACCTATCTTTGCGAAGAAAATTACAAATACGTTGACTATGCTTAAGAAATTATTTCAATACGGAGTTCCCTTTGTTATCAGTGTTGGTCTATGCTACTTGTTGTTTACAGGTATAGATTTTAATGAAATGATAGCCACTATCAAAAATGAATGTAACTTTTGGTGGATAGGATTGGCACTCCTTATAAGCATATTTTCACATGTGTTTCGTGCTATGCGTTGGGATATTCAATTGCGTGCGCTCGATGTGAAAGCTCCACTCATGACATTGGTATATAGTATCTTTGGCACTTATGCTGTAAATCTCGTATTCCCACGATTGGGTGAGGTGTGGCGCACAACCTATGTGTCGCAACGACAAAACGCCTCGTTTACTACAATTTTTGGTTCGATGGTAGCCGATCGCCTTGCCGATGCAGTAGTTGTAGCTTTGCTCACTCTCACCACATTCCTTCTTGCAAGTGGTGTAATTACTCAATATCTTGCTCAAAATACTGCATTATACAATAGTCTAATTGCTTTGTTGTCATCACCTTGGTTGTGGATTGCGATTGTGGCAATATTAGCAGTAGTGTGGTGGGTATTTGCGAAGAAACGCGAAAACAAATTTGTAGCAAAAATTATAGGGTTCATTCAAGGTCTTTGGGTGGGATTTGCATCAATAGCCAAGATGAAAGGTAAGGGCAAATGGTTGCTTTTGACTTTAGCAATATGGGGATGTTATTTCACTCAATTATTTGTAGCATTCTTTGCTTTTGAAGAAACTACTGCCGTAGTTGAAAACCATGGGGTGTTGGCAGTATTAGTGTGTTTTGCACTATCGAGTATTGCAATGGGTGTTCCCTCAAATGGTGGTATCGGACCATGGCAATGGGCAGTAATCTTTGGGTTGAGCATCTATGGAATGCCTACCGATGGGGTGTCATTAGCATTTGCCAACCTTGTGCTCGGCACACAAACATTGCTCCTCATCATTCTCGGCATCATCACATTTACAGCAATCGCCCTCGAAAAACGCCGCAAAGTAACAAAATAATATATGCGGAATTTAATGCATTATGCATAGTGCAGTGCATAATGAGCGTCATTAAAGCATCTATTCAACCCAAGTGTGTTTTTCATAATACCCTAACACAGAAACATATAAACTACCTTAAAAACGTAAAAATCGTCAGTCTATTGACGATTTTTATATCTTTATTGAAATAAATCTTCTAATACAACTTCATTTTGAATAGTATTGCTATACATATTTCGTTTAACACCATAAGTAGTTACCATCGTTAGATGTAAAGCCTTTCGTGTTTTTGTAGTAGAAGAGAATACCGATTTTTTTTGTCTAAGTTGTGCATCGTATTGTTTTGTTATCTCATATTCATCAATAGAAAATTTCATTTCACACAAGTTGATAATTTGGTCTTTTCGGTCGAGTATCAAATCAATTTGTGCTCCATTTTCGGCAGATGTGTCTTTCCATGAAGAAACAGATGTTTGTACCCCTGAAATTCCTAACGACGCTTTTATTTGCTTTATATGATTCAAACAAAGCATCTCAAATGAATATCCTGCCCAACTATTATGCTGAGGAGTGTTGATTGTATTAATCCAAAAATTTTCGTCGTTGTATCTATTTGATTTAACAAATTTGAAATAAAATAATGTATAAAAATCAACCAACTGATACAATTTATCTCGCTCTTTTTTGCCGAAAGCTATATACGATCGTATAAATCCACAGTTTTCAAGATTTTTGAGAATTGTAGTAAGACCTCCATTTGTTAAAAGTTTAGTATAAGCAATAATCTCATTTCTACTTAGTCCTTTATTCTTTTTTGATAAAGCCTCTACTATTTTAATATAATCTTCGCTATTTTTGAAAAGAGCGGCATAAAGGTTTTGAAACTCATTTTTTAACAAAGAATTCTCTCCAAAAAAGAGTAAATCTATATTTTGAGCTACACTAAACTCTTTTTGCATCATACTCAAATAATATGGAATGCCACCCATTGCCATGTAACACTCTGCAATTTGATATTGAGAATATTCCATTCCTCTTGAAAGGAAATATTCTTGGGTTTCTTTTAAGGTAAAAGGTTCTAATCGCATTTTATAGGTTAAGCGATTATGTAATCCACCATGGTTGTTAATAATTTTGTCAATCATCCACGATGTTGCAGATCCACATACTATTAACATAATATCATTTCGAGCCGACGCCCAACCATTCCAAAAATGTTCCAACGCTTGCACAAATTGCGAACGAGGAGTGTCAATCCATGGCAATTCATCTAAGAAAATCACCTTTCGCTCCTCGGTTGACGCTTCAACTAATGCAATTAATTGCTCAAAAGCCTCCAACCAAGTTTTAACTATTGGCAAATTTTGTTTTGATTCGCGTTTGATTGTAAGGTTAAAGTTTATGAGTTGCTCTTTAGTTGATGCATTTGCTAATCCCGATAACTGAAATACAAACTTATTCTTAAAAAATTGACGAATAAGAAATGTTTTGCCCACGCGTCGGCGACCATAAACAGCTACAAACTCTGATTGAGATGAATTATATAGACGACTTAGAGTGTCTAATTCATTTTTTCTGCCTATAATTTGTTGTTCCATAATTTCTATAATTTGCCACAAATATATAAAAAAATACACTTATGGCAAAATATAATCATATAATCTGCCATAAGTTGATAAAATTTCCCATTTATGGCAGATTATAACTATAGTTCTTACTAGGTATTGTGGCTAAGTCACTGACATATTCCTCAAAAATCTCTTCCTCTCCAAAAAGTGGGGAAATACCTTTGTTGCATTATGAATTAATTATGCTATCGTTGGCTGTGCCTTAGATAGGCTGCGCCTTGGCAAAGCAAGAACTAAAATTTCATTTTATTCTTGCAATTGCGCTCGGCTTGCACTATCTTTGCAATTAATTGGAAAAATTGACAACAATGGGAGTTAAAAATCAGTCGGAGGAGACGCTAAGAGCTACAATCGAGGCGTTGTCTTGCAAAGAAAACATCAAAGATGTGTGTCATCTTCGCCAGTATGGCGAACCATTGCCCTCGCAGCAATCGGTAGCTCGCATTGTGGACCTATGTAGAGGTCTAATATTCCCTGGATTTTTTGGAGATAGCGATGTGAACCGCAATAATGTAACGCATTATGTGGGGATTCGTTGTGAACAATTGCGTGAGGTGCTTGTGGAGCAAATCACAGCAGGATTGTGCTTTAATGCTTCTAAAAATCAGGATTTTAACCTCGGTGAAGTTGCGCAACAGGCTCAAGTAAAGGCCGATGCTTTTATTGCTAATCTTCCTGAGTTGCGTCGCTTGCTTTATACCGATGTAAAGGCTACATATCTTGGCGACCCTGCTGCAATTTCAACCGACGAGGTGATTTATTGCTATCCTGCCATTCGTGCAATTAGCAATTACCGCATTGCTCATGAACTTGTGAAACTCGAAGTGCCTATCATTCCTCGCATGATTAGCGAGCAGGCACATAGTGAAACGGGTATCGATATCCACCCTGCAGCTACGATAGGCGAGGGATTTACTATCGACCACGGCACAGGTATCGTTGTAGGCGCTACGGCAATTATCGGTAATAATGTGAAGTTATATCAAGGTGTAACGCTCGGTGCAAAGAGCTTTGACATCGATGCCGACGGAAATCCTATCAAGGGTATTCCTCGACACCCTATTATAGGCGACAATGTAGTAATTTACTCCAACGCATCAATTTTAGGCCGCATCACTATCGGTGCCAATGCGGTGATAGGTGGTAACATCTGGGTTATCGAAGATGTTGCCGAAGGGGAAAAACTCGTTCAAGCCAAAGCAAATAATTTTTTAAGATTCAAGCAGTGATGAATGAAAATTTTGAAATGGTAGCCAAAACCTTCCAAGGATTGGAAGATGTGCTTGCCAAGGAGTTGACCGACCTCGGTGCCGAAAATGTGGCTGTAGGTCGTCGTATGGTATCGTTTGAAGGAAATCTTGAGACTCTCTATAGAGCAAACTTATGCTGTCGCACAGCCCTTCGCATTCTAAAACCTATTTATAAGTTTATTGCTACCGATGCCGATAAACTTTATGATATGGTTAAGGAGTATGATTGGACAAAAGTGTTGTCGCTCGACAAAACTTTTGCTATCGATGCAGTGGTAAATTCAAATGAGTTTAAGCACTCTCGATTTGTGACTTACAGAGTAAAAGATGCTATCGTTGACTTCTTCAAAGACAAATTTGGACCCGATAAGCGTCCTGGCGTGCAACTTCAAGAAGCCGACGTGGTTATCAATGTTCACATTGCTGGAGATAGAGTGACACTCTCACTCGACTCATCGGGTGAATCACTCCACAAGCGTGGATATCGTGTAGCACAAACCGAAGCTCCTATCAATGAGGTGCTTGCTGCAGGTATTATCCTTAAGAGTGGTTGGAACGGACAATGTCCATTGGTTGACCCAATGTGTGGTTCGGGTACATTCCTTGTTGAAGCTGCGTTGATTGCTGCAAATATCAATCCTGGTATCTATCGCAAGAATTTCGCGTTTGAACAATGGCCCGATTTTGATGAGGAATTGTTTGACTCTCTCTACAACGACGAGAGCGAAGAACGCGACTTTAATTATAAAATCTATGGTGCCGACATCTCGCCTAAAGCTGTGGCAATTGCTACCGAGAATGTTAAGAGTGCCGGTGTGGCGAAATATGTAGATATCTGCGTAAAACCTATTTCGCAATGGGACGAAGCTCCCGAAAACTGTATGGTAATCACCAACCCTCCTTATGGCGAGCGTATCGGTTCAAATGACATGGAGGGTCTATACACAACCATCGGTTCAAAACTCAAACATGTGTTTAAGGGTTCGGCATGGATTATTGGTTATCGCGAAGAGTATTTCCATAAAATTGGTCTCTCTCCTTCGTCAAAAACTCCAATTCTCAATGGCTCGCTTGAGTGTGAGTTGCGTGAGTATGTAGTGTTTGACGGCGATTATGCTTCATTCCGCAAAAGTGGAGGCAAACTCAAAGATAGCAATAAACTTGAGCAAGCAAAGGATATGCCTCGTCGCTTGAGCGACAAAGAGTGGAAAGCACAGGCTCGCAAAGGTGGTATGGGTGGCAAAGACTCTCGTAGCAAGAAAGACCGCCGACCATCGGATGCTGATGATAAATTCGCTCACAAATCACGTCGTTTTGAGAAGGCTGAACCACGCAAAATGAGAGACGACGAAGAATATGAAAATCCATTAAAGAAACGTCGCAATGAGCATGCGTTGAAATCAATTAGTGGTCGCAAACCAGCACTTCCCAAGATGGTGAAAAGAGGCTGGAAACGTAACAACGATAATGAATAATATTAACACAGACAAAATCATCAATTATATATGGAAAAAATGAATATTTTGCTCCTTGGTTCAGGAGGTCGCGAATCGGCTCTCGCATGGAAAATGAGTCAAAGCCCATTGCTTAACAAGTTGTATATTGCTCCAGGTAACGGTGGCACAGGTGCTTATGGCGAAAATATCGCTTTATCTCCACTTGATTTCCCCGCTATCGAAAAATGGGTAGCTGAAAATGCTATCGATATGATTGTAGTGGGCAATGAAGATCCATTGGTAGCAGGTATTTATGACTACTTTGAAGGTAAAAATATCCTTGTAGTAGGTCCATCTAAAGCGGGTGCTGCTCTTGAAGGTAGTAAAGACTTTGCAAAGCAATTTATGGTGAAAAACAATATCCCTACTGCTCGCTATCAAAGTTTTACAGCCGAAACAATCGAAGAGGGTTATGCTTTCCTCGAACAACTTCAAGCACCTTATGTGTTGAAAGCCGACGGATTGGCTGCTGGTAAGGGTGTGTTGATTCTTTCTTCAATTGAAGAGGCTAAGGCTTCGTTGAAAGAGATGCTTTCGGGCATGTTTGGCGCGTCGTCAGCAACAGTTGTTATCGAAGAATTCCTTTCGGGTATTGAATGTTCAGTATTTGTGTTGAGCGACGGCAATGGTGGCTATCGCGTGCTTCCAGTGGCAAAAGACTACAAACGCATTGGCGAGGGTGATACAGGTCTTAATACAGGTGGTATGGGTGCTGTGAGCCCAGTTCCATTTGCCGATGAGGTGTTTATGGAAAAGGTGCGCACTCGCATCATCGAACCAACAATCAATGGTCTTATCAACGACAATATCACTTATCGTGGATTCATTTTCCTTGGCCTTATCAATGTGGCTAACGAACCTATGGTAATCGAATATAATGTGCGCATGGGCGACCCCGAAACCGAAGCTGTTATGCTCCGTATCGATAGCGACCTCGTGGCATTGATGAAAGCGGCAGCACAAGGTAACCTTGGTGATGTGGAATTGAAAGAAGACCCACGCACAGCAGTAACTGTGATGATGGTATCGGGAGGTTATCCTGGCGATTACGAAAAAGGTAAAGTAATTACAGGTTGCGAAAATGTTACCGATAGCATTCTTTTCCACGCAGGTACAAAAATCAATGCCGAAGGTGAATTGGTAACTGCTGGTGGTCGTGTGATTTCGGTAAGTTCTTATGGCGAAAGCATTGCCGATGCTCTTGCCAATAGTTATGCCTCTATCGCAAAAGTTGACTTTGAAGGTAAATACTTCCGTCGCGATATAGGTAAAGACCTCATGAAATAATATTCGCTAAAGAATGATTAAAGAGAGCGATATCCCTCGTTTTCTACACTCGCGATACGCATTAATCCTATTTGCTGTAATCGCGTTAATAACTACTTACCTTGCCTCTTCATGGGGCAAGGTAATCCCTATTTTAGACAATAAGGGACTTGGGTTGACACCTATAAATCATTGGCTCGAATCAGGAGCAATGTCGCATGCAATAAACGTGATGCTTAATTTTGCAATGTGCATAGTGTTGATTTATATCAACAAGACATTCAATATTTTGCGCAACCCCACATTGATTTTTGCATGGCTCTTTTTGGTGCTACAAATGCCATTTATCGACCTCACTGGGCAGTTATATGGTGGCACCGTTATGGCTATGGTGATGCTTGTGTGTGCGTTTATAATGTTTACCACCTACAATGCTAATAGCCCCTATGAGACATTCATGGTGTTTGCCATTATATCTTTCAGTGCGTTTTTCCAATACGCATTCCTATTCTATATCCCAGTGTTCTTGGTGGGTTGTGTGCAGATGCGCACCTTCAACATTCGCACCATTTTGGCTGCATTGATGGGGGTAATTACTCCGGCATGGATAATATATGGATTTGGAATACTTAAATTCCAAGACTTTTCAATGCCACAATTTGTGGGTATATATGAGCAACAATCTTCGCTTGAGTTGATTCAAATGTTGATTCCCATAGGGTTGTCGGCAATTATATGCATTGGTGCATGGTTGGCTAATATGGTGAAAATTATTAGTTACAACGCGCAAAATCGTGCATTTAACGGACTTTTTGCAATCATATCATTTGCTACGATATTATTGCTGATGGCCGACTTTACCAACCTTATTGTGTATGTGCCTTTGCTTAATTGCTGTGCCGCACTACAACTCGGGCATCTATTCACCATCTATGAGTCGCGTCGCAGTTACGTTGGTGTCATTGCAATCGTAGTCGTTTACACGGCTCTATACATCTGGGGCGTATGTCTATAAAAATTGTAGTCGAAAAAAATATCCCCTTCATTCAAGGTGTGCTTGATGATATGGCGCAGGTGGAATATCTTGCTAACGACGATATTACACCTCAAGTTATGCGCGATGTTGATGCGCTTATATGTCGCACTCGCACTTATTGCAACGACACACTACTACACGATTCTAAATGCTCGTTTATTGCCACTGCTACCATAGGCACCGACCACATCGACCTCGACTATTGTCGCAATCGTGGCATTGAGGTAGCGAATGCCCCTGGGTGTAATGCTCCAGCTGTGGCACAATATGTATTTGCCTCGCTGGCACAAGTTATAAATCGCCCTATCAAAGAGTACACGATAGGCATAGTTGGGGTGGGGCATGTAGGTAAAATCGTTGAAGCATGGGCTCATCAATTGGGTATGCGTGTGCTTGTGTGCGACCCTCCTCGTGCCGAGGTTGAATGTGCCAATAATTTTGTGTCGTTAGCAGAAATTGCCGAGCAATGTGACATCATCACATTCCACACCCCCCTCACAAAAGAGGGAAAGTATCCCACACATCACATCTGCAACGCCTCATTCCTTGCGTCACTTAAGCATCGCTCCATTGTAATTAATTGCGCTCGTGGTGCTATATTTGACACGCAAGCGGTGATTGACGCGCTCGACAATGGCGTAGTGTCAAATCTGATTGTTGATTGTTGGGAAGGGGAACCACATCTTAATGCCGACCTATTGAGAAAAGCTGTAATTGCAACACCACATATCGCTGGGTATTCGCGTGAGGGCAAGATACGTGCCACAGCAATGGCTCTTGATTCTCTTGCGCGCCACTTTAACCTCACTATTCCATCGGTAGCAGAGGGAATCCCTATGGGTGCAGCAAAAAGCGTCACAATACAATCTATAAAGGAATCCTATAACCCACTAATCGACACTCGCGCACTCAAAACATCACCACAACAATTCGAATCCCTCCGCAACGGTTATAACTATCGCGATGAGGTAAAATAATCTAAAAATAAAAGGAACTTGACATTGCCGAAGGTAATGCTTAACCGTAGCCGTGTATAGGCTCGTAGAGGCTATGCACGGGCGGGAGAAGTATTGAAATTGTATCTGAAAGATACATTATTTGCACTGATTAAAGATTCTTACAAAATCTATCTCTATTTAATACATTACCGGGCTTATCCACTGCGTGGCTAAACCCGGCTACGACTAAACAATCCCCTTGGGATTGATATTGTTCTTGAAAACGTTTATCTCACACCAATATTAAAAAATAATGCACCTAATTATTTCATGATTGTTTTCTTGGTTGAGCCGTCGCTCATTTTGATGATGTTGATACCTGTAGTTGGTTGGCTCAATTGGCGACCATAGATGTCGTAGCGTGCAACTTCAGTGGCATTATTATCAACACCTATGCATACCACCCCGTTAAATACTTTAGCGGCATCGCCAGTGGTGTAGATAGTTTTTCCCTCGGCATTTTTTAATGACTTAAAGATAGGAAGTTCATCAGTCCCTGTAACGAGGGCAGGGAATTGGCACATTAAATCGCCTGCGTTCATGTGACAGCCATATCCGTCATAGCCTATTCCTTCAATAATATAACCCTCATCACGATTATTACCAATCGCATAGCAATTTCGTTCTATTCCATCAATTGTAATTTTACAGGTATTTACATCACTAAAAGTATTTTTTCTCCAATTTTGTTCTGGATTGTTTATATTGGCAAAGTCATATAATAGCAAGTCATTATAAAAATAGGTTTCATCAGCACGATATTCAAAAAAATGATTATATACCTCGTGAAACTGTTTTTCGTTGAAGCGAACATAAACTTTTTTGTTTTCAACATCTTCGCGCATGAAAGCAAGTGTTAGAGTGTCGGCAGGAGAGTGTATAGAATATTCTTCCCAAGCCCAAGTACTCTCTTCAAAAGTATATACACAACATTTATATTTTGTGTCATCAATAATTGTGTCGCCTTTAATCTCAATGGTATAGGGAATAACCCAATCGGGACGGATATCATGATGAAATATACCAAAATCACATTCCCACTTTGCACCTTCTACTACAAGAGGAATATAATCATCGCTCGATGATTGAGCTACCATTGGAGCAGACACTCCAAACAACACGGTTAAAATTGAGAGTAAAGATTTTTTCATAATGTTATAGTTTAGAAGTTTAAGATTACAACAAAGTAAATTATTATTTCTTGCATTTCAAAATATAAAGAGCCGAAGTTGTATAAAAATTCCTAAAATAAGGTATTTTAGTAGCCCAGCTCCACACTCGTCGTGGCTTTAACCCAAACTTTTGATGATAATGAGGGTTGATAAACCATAACGAGCGATTGATAATCTTAAATTCACAATCGATAGCTAATTGTTCAAATTTTTCCACTGGCATTTTCGACCGTTTAATACTCATTAGTTCGTCAACGGCATTTTGTGGCACTTTACTTAATTTTAGCAAACCCTTATAGAGAGGATTGGGTAAAAGGTGAATAAACGGCAATTTAGAGGCAAAGCCACGAGTAATCTGTTGATGTCCGCCAAACGGATTTTGCCATGCAGGGAAGCCGAAGAATATCACACCATTTTGACGCAAAAATGGCTTAATGTTAGCGATGAAATCATATTTGAATTGAGGCTCAATATGTTCGATAACATCGTGAATCATAATAAGGTCAAAACGCTCATCTTCCGATTGAGGGTTCTCGGCTGTAATAAAATTTTGGCATAAAAATTCGCCTGAGGCATTGCTATATTCAAAAAACTCTTGAGCCTGTTCTATGCGCGTAGAACTAATATCAACACCTTTTACCTTGCACCCCAATTGGGCGAAAGGGAGGAGGTTCCCCCCCTCGCCACAACCTATTTCAAGCACACGAGTGCCTGGGGTGATATTTATGAATTGTTTAAGATAGTCGATATAGTATTCACGAGTTGTATTTGCCAACTCGTTAAAATATTGTAGTCTATTAGAATGACGAAGTTGCATAAATTAGTCTTTTAGAATATTGAATTTAAATATAGAATTGGCTTCAGCATTAAAGTTGGTTCCTAATTCAATGCCTTTACCTTCAAGAATGAGAGATGCTCCTGGTTTTATATTACAGCCACTAATTGTAATATTTCCCTTTGTTTTGATTGTTAAAGATGCACCAGGATTTAGAATTAATCCTGAACCAAGAATAACATTCCCTGAGGCTTCGATAGTCCAATTGGCATTACTATCAAAAATTACATACCCTGAAGTGCGATTAGAATCGGCGTTCATTCCAATATTTACAGTATTCGCAAAAAGATATTGAGAACTATTAATGGTTTCGTTTTGAATACATATTGGGGCAAAATAAGGAATCATATTATGGCGATAAATCACGACATGGCTATTGGGGGAATTTGAAAAATAAGTACCATTGTTAGCACTCCCTATTTTTGAGAGAAAACCACCATTAGTATCGTGAACTACAATTTTAGCACCATCAAGACAACTTCCCGAAACGATAATGCCTTGGTCATTTCGCAAAATGTCAATATCGGCATCGGTATATTTTACTGGAATATCTGTCCATATGTCAATAGAAGGATCTCCAAGTAGATTATGTGCAAGACGAATGTCATTGGAATTTTTATACGCTTTTTTAGATTCTGCCTCTGCTTTTCCAACACAATATACGCCATGATATATTTGTTTGAGGAATTCACTTTCAAGTTCAGTAGATGATATAGTCCAACCATTTCTTGTATTTCCGAGAAATGCAACTCCTCCATAATTTTTCCCTAGTGTATAAGATTCTCCAAAATTATAGGTAACATCATAAGGAATTCCTTTTTCTGAATATATGTCATAGGGCATCAATGTGCAAGATATTGAATATGAGATATTTGGAAAATATTTGTTTGTCATACAATCTAATCCATCCCCAATTGTATTTTCAACATAATAACATTCATTATCCAAAGCACAGATTGCATGAGGAACATCACATTGATAGGAACTACTCTTGTCAGTAAGACCAACATTGTTTGGATTGCCATGTCCGTGAAAACTAATATAACCCTGAGGATTTGAATTTAGAAAAGATATGATTTCGCTCCCTGAAGGATAATTCCCATTTTGAGAAACAGTTGTGATATTATCAAAAATAGGAGATGAAGAACATATCATATAATCAATAGCATTGTGTTTATTGTTGTTTATAGGACAATTAAATGAACGATCAGAACAAATCAGAGATTTTGAAAACGTAAAGAAGCTATTTTCCAAGTAGCTATAATCGCCGTTGCCAGGATTTAATTCATAAATAAGTAATTTATCAATATAATTATTTATTTCTTCAATATTTTTGCATAATAATCTACCCACTATTAACTCTGGATTATAATCAATTTTATCGCCAGTGGTTTCTCCATAATAAGGGTCTTTATCAAAATTCCAATTACCAGTTATATCGGCAAAATATAAATCAGTAGGAATGATATTTGTGATACTTGTGTTTTCTGTTCCGGAGCCGTTGTACGCAGATCTAATAGGAACATGAGGCTCTTTTCCCCCAAGTAGAACATATTCAGTTCCATATTTGAAAGCATCTTTGAGATATGTGCGAAGGCTTCCTGCATTATCCTTAATTTCAGAAGTTAAATTCTCTGGTTTGTAGTTGTCGCAAGCTAAAATGTCTTCCATGCAAACGACACCTGCATCATATCCTTTTTGTTCCTTTAATGCAACCAATCTTTCGAATGCAGGAGCAAGTTCACGACTTGTTACAATACAATATTGATACATTGGTAATGGTTCAACTGTATAAGGTGCAATTGATTGAGTGTATGGCTTAGCATAAGATTCGACGCTTGAAGAATTAAAAACAAAAGATTTAGTGTGGTTAATTCCTTCATTTCTTAAATCCATATTATCGCGGGACACAATACTCGTTGGCAAATTATTGTTGTTAGCCAATGTATATGAAATATTTAGATATATTTCATTATTCACTTTGAGAGAGTTTGCAACTGGATTGTATTGAATAGGATAAACTGCAACAGTTACCACATGATTGTCGCCTAAATAGTATCCTTCATCTACAATTTTAGTAATGTTTGAAGGGAAATAAGCATTTGTATTATATATTGTATTATCAGGTAGGGTAAAATCATCGGTTTCCGTGCCGTTTGTAGGCTGTGGCGCTTGCATTGGGAATACTACTGCTGGTGCCGAAATAATATTTGTATCTAATATATCGGCACTAACAGATAGATTTGTTGCATTGTAAGGAACGGAGAATGTATAATATTTTACAGGCAAAGAGGGTTGCGCTGTTTCTCCATTGTTGTATGTATCAGCATATAAAACATTACAATAAACAACACCATTAATGGTATCAGTGGACAAAAACATATCATCGGCAGGGTATGCAAATGATTCAGAAATTTGACCAAAACAAAGATTTTGCGACAGTATAGTTGTCGTTAAAATCAAGAGTATAAAACGAAAGGGCGTATTCATAGTAAATGGCTTATTTTCTGATAACAAATTGTTTAGAGTCTTTAACTTCGCCATTTACAGCCAAAGAGGCAATGTATATACCATCACGAAGATTAGATAAATCTTCAGTAATTAAACCTGAATTAGTGTCGCAATCAAAAGACTCTTTTAAGTCCCCGGTTAAATCGCTAATGAAAATAGATGCAGATGAGGTGTGAGCAATTAATGTGTATTCAAAAGATATCACTCCTGTGGTTGGGTTAGGAGTACATTTAGTGATTTTGTTTAATGAGAAATTGCTATTAGATTGATTGAGTTGAGAAGTTAAATTTTCAATTTCAGTTTTTTGCTCAGCAACAACGCCTTGTAACTCTTGAATAGATTGTACTAAATGAGGAATTACTGCAGTGTAATTAATTAACTTATATCCATTCTCATCAGTAGTAACAGCATCGGGTAAAACTTTTTCAAATTCTTGAGCGATGAATCCATATTGAGTATCTTCTGTTGATTGTGTTTGAGTATTTTCAGTTGAACGAGAATTTACATTATTGTTATCATTTTTCCAATTATAACTAACTGGTCGTAGATTGAGAATAGTATTTAGACCATTATTTATTGTGGAGATATTAGTTTTTGCACGTCCGTCAGAGAAATTATACACATTAGCAACTTGTATATCGTTGTGTGTGCTGGTAACTGAGTTGTAGAATACTACTTGATTTCCTGTTCCAGCAATGCGAGGATTAGCTGTAGCAAGATCAATTTGAAAGAATTTATCCCCATAAGTCCAATATAAACCAGTGAATTTGTCAACAATCCAACTAAATCTGCCATTCTCAGGAGCACCACCAAAATTTAATATGTGTCCGTCAAATGAAATCTGTGCATTAATAGGATTTGTAAATAAGAGTGTTGAAATAAGACAAATAATAAGTTTTTTGAATGTAGTCGTTTTCATAATTAGTTATGTTTTTTGAATAAGAAATAGAATAATGGCACTCGGCTTCTACCGAGTGCCTGAATTAGAAAAATAGTAGACTACTACAATGAAAAATCTCCAGTGTAGTAGCAGTCATCTGGGGTAACTATTGTGATGTAATAGTTGCCTGCAGATGTTGATGTAGTGATTAATGCAGAACCAAAGGTTGTATCTTCGGTTTGTTGCCATTGCTCACCAGTAGATTGGTTTGTAACTGTGATTTCCACCTCGCCCATGTCATAGGCAAATTGGAGATAAATCACCCCATCTTGATAGTACGCCATAATGTCGCTATCAAAATTAGGAGTGCGTTGTCCTAGTGTTTTTGTTTCGTTGTTTTGAATTTGAATTTCTTTTTTCTCCTCGGCAGATGAAAGTAGAACTCCACAAACTAAAAATAATAATAAAACTGTTTTCTTCATAATTTGTAAAAATTTAAAATTTGACATGTACAAATTAATGAAGAAAACAAGAGGAATTTGCCAAACTTGACTTTACAAAAAATTTACATTTTATTTGTTGAAATAAAATGGGGGGGGTAAATATTTAATAATTAAGCTGTTATGTGTTTATATGCCGTTTATAAAATTGTCCCAATCAGAGGCTCTGCCATTATCGTTTGTTAACTTTTTGTAAAGTCGAGCACGAGTAAGAGATACCGAAGATTCGGAATGATTTGTTAAACGAGCCATTTCTTTAGGCGTAAATTTAGTTTTTATTAGAATAGAAATACGAAATTCATAAGAACTAAGTTTGAAAGGCAACTCGCGTAGTGTATTTATAAACGTAGGAAATAGTGTGGATGTTTTTTCTGAAAGTATGTCCCATTCTTTTTCAGATATGATGTTTCTACCTTCAGGATAGTTTTTTAGGCGATTATGTAGGTCGATGATAAAAGTGTCATTATTAAAAGCGATAATGGCATTGTCTTTTTGAATTTTGAATATATTGGCTTTTTCATTGTTGAGTTCAAGCAATTTCTTTTGCTGTTCAAGTTCTTGGATAAGAGAAGTGTTCTCAGAATTGATAGACTCAATTTGACTTTCTAATTGAGAGATTTTTTCTTTGTTTTCTGCAATAGTATTCTCGCTAAAATCGTTACTTTGTTTAAGTAACATTTCAACGTTTTGAAGTTTTAGTTTTATAATGCGTTTCCTCTTGCGAGTAATATAAATTATAAATAGTGCAATAACGATGATTATAACAATTGAGCCAATCAAAGAAATTACTTTAATCTCATTTTTATGAGCTTCTTGTTTTAGTTTGTGATTCTCTCTTTCCCTGAGTTGGTAGTTGTATATTGAAGATAACTGTATAATTTCTTTAGGCGTTTCTAATTTTTCTATAGAGTCAGATAATTTTGTAGACATAATCATAGCACTATATGCGTCATCTACTTTATTATTATGCATATGTAAATTTACTAAAATATTATATCCATTAAGTTGGGAATGAATTCTATTTGATGTTATTAGTTTATTGCAATAAAAAAGTGTGGAGTCTATGTTATTAATATTATAATATAGATTTGCATAAGTGTTAATGACTGAGATAGAGTCTTCTTTAGAAATGTTATTCTTTATTGAAGATAAAATATGTAATGCTTTAAATTCTTGATTATTATTTAAGTATAAATTTCCAATATTAAGCTTTGTTGATGTTATTAATTGGTGATTTCCTATTTTTTCTGCAAAAAAGAGTGATTTATTAAATAAAAAGATTGCGCTATCATTTTGTTGTTTTTGAATATATATATGACCTAAATCTCTCATATTATATATTATTCCTATAATGTTATTATTTTGTGTATTTAATTCAATTGCTTTTTTATAAGAATGAATTGCTAAATCATAAACACGTTGTTCGTGATATAATCCAGCCATTTGGGCGTATGCAACAGCCTTGGTGTGGGAGTTGATGTTTTCGCAATCTAAAGCTTTGTGGAAATATTCCAGGGCTTGGGGTGCATCGCCAAGGTCGGAATACACGCGTCCACCATAATAGTAAGCAACTGGGAGTAGGTTGTTGAAATCGTTGTTTTCGAAATAGTTGATAATCGATAGTATAGCCGAGTCGGAAGTGTGGGCAATATATGCTTTATCGTTGGTGCGAATTTTTAATAGGTCGTAATAATATTTGTTATCGTCACTTAAAAGAGAGTCGCGATTGATTGCATTAATCAAGGCAACAGCACTATCGGCATTAACTTCAGCAATCGAGTCAATTTGTTGCAATTTTTTAAACTGCACACGCTCTCTTTCACCACAGGCAGTGAGAAGAAGGAGTGATAATATGATAGTAAAGAGGTGTTTCATTGATTATAAATCTAATATGAAAGGCTCTTCTTCGTCGAGGGAGTAGTTGATAAAGTCGTTGAGGGGCTTTAAGAGTGAAAAACGTTGTGCAGCGATTTCTACCCAGGCTGGGTCATGAAAGAAGACCTCTTTGCATGAGTTGAGGCGACCATACTCTTTGAGTTTTAAGAGGTGGGCTTGTGGGTGCTCTTTATCCCACCCTTTTGGCACATTTTTGAGGCTGTCGCCTATCCATGAGGGGAAATATTTAACAAACTCGCGATTGTTGATTATCTCTTCAAATTCTTCAATATTATCAACGATAGCGTGTCGCATTTTGCGCAACATCGTAGCATCGGGACACCAAAGGCCGCCATATAAGCCCGACCCTCCCCAAAGGTTTTCTTCGTCGATGCCCATGTGTAGGTAATAGCCTGCGCGTGGAAGTTTGCGTCCCCATGGGCTTATGGCTGCCGAAAAGAATGTTTTGTAGGGTGATTTATCTTGCGAAAAACGGGTGTCGCGATAGAATCGATAAGCACACGACCGAGCCGATTGTGATGCAAGTTGGGGTTCCCAACAGGTCATCAACGACAACATGCGGTCGACATCTTCCATCCAACGAGCGCGCAAGTCGTCATATTCGTGTTTGTTGGCATGAAACCACTCGCGATTGTTGTTTATGGCAATGCGATGAAGAAAGTCAAAGAGTTGATGAGTGTAGTATTGTGCCATGGTGAACAGTGATTTATGGTGTAGAAGTTAAATGCCTATGAGGCTATTTAATCTCTTCCCATTCGGCATCGGTGATGAGGGGTTCGTCTTTGATGCGTGATTGGGATTGGGTTGAAGATTGTTGAGGTGTGGTGTTGTTATCAACCTCTTCAAATTCAATATATTCACCCATAGATTTGCGTCGTTGACGTTTTTGCTGTTTTCGTTGTTGCGACTCGCATTCTTGGGTATGTTCTTGCTGTTGTTGGTTGAATTGTGAGAATGCTTTTTTTGCTTCTCGTTGTAGGCGATAAATCTTCCATACCACTTTGATAAGCGGTATTCCGATAAATATAAAAAGTAAGATTAATAGAAAACCTAAAAAACTCATTTTCCAGAATAATAGATTAATACAGATTGTAGTTGAGGTAGATTCACTCTATTCTCTTAGATGTTTTTGCGAGAAAACACCGAGAGCAAGATGTAGATGACGATTGTCCAAGTCAATCCTGAAACACCTAAAAATATAACAAACGCAATGGCCGAAAAGATTATGAGATAGCGTTTGTAGTTTTCGCGAAATCCGAAGTTGTGGAATTTGAGCGAATACATTTTGATAGGAGCTACCATAAACAACGACATGAATGCCAATGCTGCGATTGCCGCAATGTCACCTGGGTATCCATATTGGTTAATCAATGCGCAAACCCCAATCCAAAAGATTGCGTTGGCAGGGATAGGAAGACCAATAAATGTGTCGGTTTGGCGATCATCAACATTAAATCGAGCAAGACGCACAGCGCCAAAGATAGCAATCATTAACGCTGCAAAAGCAGTGAATTCTCCACCATTGAAATGATACATGGTGTTGTACATGAGCATCGCTGGAGCTACACCAAAACTGATGAGGTCGGAAAGCGAGTCAAGTTCCTTGCCTATGCTTGATGTAGCATGGAGCAATCGAGCAGCAGCACCATCGCAGAAGTCAAAAACTGCAGCAGCGCCGATGAGGATATATACTAATTCGTAACCCTTGAGGGTACCAAATGTTTCTTGAGAATGGAAAGCAAAAATACATGCCACGCAGCCCGAAAGGAGGTTGAGGCAAGTGATTGCGTTAGGTATGTTAGATTTAATAGTTTTAAGCATTTTCAGAGGGCTTTAGTCGAGCTACTTCGGTAACACCACCAGTAGTAACATCGCCAATTTTTACTTTAATTTCAGTGTCAAGAGGGAGGTAAAGGTCGATGCGTGAGCCAAATTTGATGAATCCCATGTGGTCTTCAATCGATGCTTCTACACCAGGTTGTGCGTATGTTACGATGCGACGAGCCATTGCTCCCGCTACTTGACGCATAAGAATTTCTTTACCATCTTTGGTGCGAATAACCACTGTTGAACGCTCATTCTCGGTGCTTGACTTTGGCAACCATGCAGCCATAAAGCGTCCTGAGTGGTGCTTTGAATACACAACTTCACCATCAACAGGAAACCAGTTGGCGTGAACATTGAAAACACTCATAAAGATAGAGAGTTGAATCACTTCGCGATGGAGGTATTCATCTTCAAAGGTGCGCTCAAGGGCTACCACTTTACCATCGGCACTTGCTACTACAACATTTTCGCGGTTTCCAACAAATTTGCGACGTGGAGAACGGAAGAAATTAACCACCAAAAGCCACAATACGGCCGATATTGAGGTGATTGTGATAGGGAGTGCTATAGGTGTTGTGTATAGCCACAATGGAATGTTGATGATTAATAGAATAACCAACAACACAAGTATTATATTAGTCCCTTCGTGATGAATTTTTACTCTCATTAGGATAGTATAATTAGCATATTAATATGCAAAGATATATTAAAAATTCCATATTCCCAAAGATAGAGCGCGTTATTTGCACAAAGCAGGGTGGGGAGTGCATAAATAAATGGGCAAAATCTCGGCAAATGGGGTTAATATTTGTGGTGAGTTTGCTCCATTTCTTGTTGGGTGATGGGTTTATTGTTGATTGCTTTCCATGCATAAATCATGTAGGCTGCAACAAATGGAATTATCAGCGACACCCACGACATGGTGGTGAGTGTAAACTCGCTTGACGAACTGTTGCGAATCGACAATGATGATGCGCTATCAATCAATGATGGGTAGTAGGCTGTATTGTTAAATCCTGCAATGAAAAATAGTGACAACACCACAAAGATAGTGCCTATGCCACTAAACCACACCCCTTTAGTGAATTGTGGAGAGATGATGCTACG
>JAEIGA010004284.1_pt1 | contig 22083 bp, 13 predicted proteins | sample 9270691 | NCBI WGS metagenome assembly JAEIGA01 (sample SAMN17057246, study PRJNA624740) | gut metagenome | biome: biome; isolation source: fecal sample | host: Bos grunniens | place: China: Xizang | collected 2019 | reverse complement strand
TCTGAAGTTTTTGGACATAAAGACCGATGCCGTGTCGGAATTTTCGGCAGGAAGCGGCGGATACGACGCCTTCATTTCGGCAAAAATCTCGGGGCGCGCGCTGCGGAATCCGTATATGCTCTGCTTGATATCGCCAACCATAAATCTGTTGTTTTTTCTCGCTATCGCAGAGAAAATACTGTTTTGCAGGCTGTTTACGTCCTGGTATTCGTCAATGTAAATTGCCTCGTACTGACCCGCGAGATTTATCGCGATATCGGTACGCTCACCGTCGCTTATGAGGCACTCGTAGCACAGTCTCTCCACGTCGGCATAGGAGAGCGCTCCGCGCCTTTTCTTTTCGGCGAGAAATAGCTCGTCAAACATTTTTTCAAATCTATAAAGAACAAGAAGATGGCGGTGAAGCCCGTCGAGATTTTCGCGCCACTCGCCCTCGGTATAGGCAAAGTAGGATTTTAGCGCGCCTATATCCTCTCTCATCATATCGCGAAGATCCGAATAGTCCAGCATATCGGGGCTTTTCTCGGCGCCACGCTTTGAGGGCTTTGTCGTGAAGGCAAAGGAAAGCACACCGTCTCGAAGAGTATTGTAATCCTCTGCCAAAAGAAGTCTCTCAAGAGAAATCCTGTCAGCGCGAGCCATATCGGAATAAAGAACCGAAAGCTCGCCGGTATACCCCATAAGCCTCTCGTACTTTCCCGCGACGTCTCTGTAATGAGCTATCATTTCGCGGCTTATTTTCATAAGGTATGCCCCGTGTTTGGTTTTTTCAACTCCCGAGAAGCTTTCGGTGTTATAGAAATCTATAATAGGAAGAAGCGCGTCAACACCAAGCTCGGAGGACTCACATCTCTCATAAACGTAGCGGAAAACCTCGGAAAGCTCCTCTGCCCTCTTTGAGTCGGTAAGGCAGTCCGAAAGCAAATCAAGCTCATGGGGTGTCGCAATTTCGGGCATATTTCCGCTGTAAATTTCAGAAATCAGCCCGTCTATTATAGATATGGCGAGAAGCTCGCACTCCGCGGCGTCGGCAATTCTGTATCCGTCACCCAGGCCCACCCTGTCGCAGCACGAGCGCAGAATATCGTTACAGAATGAGTCTATCGTGCGGATTTTCGCCGATGGAAGCATGTAAAGCTGATGCAAAAGGTGCTCGTCGGCAGGGTTTTCCTCTACCGCTGCCTCAAGGGCTCTGCCGAGCTTTACGCGCAGCTCAGCCGCCGCCGCGTTGGTGAATGTTACCACAAGCAGCGACTCGATATTTATAGGATTTTCTTTGTCTGTGAGCGAGCGGATTATTCGCTCGGTGAGCGTTGCCGTTTTGCCCGAGCCTGCCGCCGCGGAAACGAGAAGCGTCTTTTTTCTCTCGTTTATTGCCTGCGTCTGCTCGTCTGTAAAGCTGCGCACTCTCTTGTTTGCTTCTGCCATTTTATCTCCCTCGCGGCACTGTATGCTTTTCGCGCCGCAGATTAACTTAAAAACTCTTTTAAAAATAACTTAATATCTTACTTAAATATTTTACCACAAACGAAGCCACATTGCAAGTAGGGGTGAAAAACACACAAAACATTCTGAAAAACACACAAAAACATTCTCCTCACGAAAAGAACGAAAAATACGCGCCAAAACAAGGTAACGCCACGGACACGGTGAAAAAACGCGCGCCCTCTTGAAAAGGAATTTGTTTTATGTTAAAATAAGATAGATTTTTTTGACGGAGTTTTTATGAAAATAGGACAAACAAATATAAAGCACGGTCTTTTTTTAGCGCCTATGGCGGGTTACAGTGACAGAGCGATGCGCCTTGTGTGCCACAACGCGGGAGCCGAATATTCGGTCACCGAAATGGTGAGCGCAAGAGCGGTTACCTTTAATGATAAAAAAACCTTCTCTCTCGCGAGGATTTCACCCGACGAGGGTCCTGTTGCTGTACAGATTTTCGGCTCTGAGCCCGAAATTATGGCAGAGGCGGCGAGGATTATCTCAGAAAAGGAGGAGTGCCGCTCGCTCTCTGCCATAGACATCAATATGGGTTGCCCCGTAAAGAAAATTTTCTCAAACGGCGAGGGCTCAGCCCTTATGAAAAGTCCTGCGCTCATCGAGAAAATAACGAGTGCTGTAAAGGATGCAGTAAAGCTTCCCGTAACGGTAAAGATACGCTCGGGAATCAGCGAGAGCACAATAAATGCCGTGGACTGCGCCCTTGCGGCAGAGGCAGGCGGAGCTGACGCTTTATGCATTCACGGCAGAACCACTGCCCAGATGTACGGGGGCAAAACAGACCGAAAAATCATAGAAAAAGTAAAGCGCGCTTTACAAATTCCGCTAATTGCAAACGGAGATATCACAAATGCTGCCGAGACGCTCAGTATGTTTTCCGACACGGGAGCAGACGGAATTGCCATAGGCAGAGGGGCTGTCGGAAACCCGTTTATCTTCTCTGAAATCATCCACGCCTTAAACGGCGAGCCATATACTCCGCCCACTCTCAGCGAGCGAATCGACACCGCTCTCTTTCAGCTCTCCGTCGCGGCGAAGGATAAGGGAGAGAGAATCTCTGTCGTAGAGGCGAGAGGACAGATTGCGCTGTATCTCAGGGGCTTTTCGGGAGCCGCGCGCATAAGAGCTGAGATAAACAGAGCCACAACCTTTGAAGAGGTGAGATCCTCAATGCTCTCCGCCCTCGACGAAAACAGATAAACGTTAAAGCGGCAGCGATTGAGTTTCAAATATAAACCTACATAAGGTTTTATAAGCTTTAAAATCCAATATAAGGCTTCAGAAGGTTTGATAACCTTTAAAAATCAAAGAAAGCTGACTATAACAAAAAAACAGTATAACCGATTGACGCATTCACCGTCTTTTTGCGACACGTTACGGGTTATACTGTTTTTTATGTTCTATAATCAATGTTGGGGTAAATGCTCAACAAAAATAAAATTTATTGGTTTGGTTCGGTGTTTTTTCTTTGGACCTTTTGAGTATTTTCTTAGAGTCAGTGATTGCTTTTCTCTTTCAGCAAATCGCGTATCTCGGTAAGAAGCGCTTCCTCTCTCTCAAGACGAGCCGCCTCTTTTTCCTTAGCTTCAATAACCGCTCTTTCTGCTTCGGCTGCGGCCTCGGCTTCTATTCTTGCCGCTTCTTCAGCTTCCGCCTTTGCTAAAGCTTCTGCCTTCGCCTTCTTTTCGTCCTCGTCGGTAAAGCGGTTTCTTATGTCCTTGTTTATCTTCTCGGCGCGTTCTCTTACGGCGGTTGCTATCTTCATAACCGCAAACAGCGCGACAGCGATAATAAGGAAATTTACCATCGCCTGAACGAGAGCGCCCCACAGAATAGCAATCTCCGTTTCCACAACCGCGCCCGCCTCGTCAAGCACCTCGGGGCGGATTATCCATTTCATCTCCTCAAGCTCTGATTTTCCCGTCAGCATAGCGATAAGCGGTGAGATAAAACCCTTTGTAAACGCGTTTACTATCGCGGTAAAGGCAGACGCAACGGCAACACCGACCGCCATATCAACGACGTTTCCGCGCTTTATAAATTTTTTAAATTCTTCAAACAGCTTTTTCATTTTTCCTCTTTCATTCAGAGGGCTTATCTAAGCCCCCACTCTTCGTATTTTTTGTTTTTCATAGAGCCCGTGTCAATTTTCAAGGCTTTTTTCTTTTTTCAAAGCCTTTATCAGAGCTTCTTTATCTCATACATACTCTTCACTCTGAGAGCTCTTTTCAGATGCTCCGCGGTCTGCGGGGCGCCCGTCAGCGTAAAGGGAATTTTAATAGGAGCGGGAGAGGTTATGTCAATGTAGTTATCAAAAAACACAGCGTCGGTATCCGAGAATGTGAGCGCCACGCCCTTTGCAAAGCTCTCGGCTGAGAGAGTTATGCTGAATCTTCTGTCGCTACCCGTAATCTCAACCTTGATTTTCGGGTCGAGAAGCTTAAAGTGCTTCTCGGGAACAAAGAGGAGCGTATCTCTCGAATACGAGCCCATAGCATCCTTTAGCTGATATTCGAGATAGTATTCGCACTCGTGTCCCTCTGTATATTCGCTGAAATCGCGCTCAAAGGCAAAAATCGCAGACGAGCGCTCTACAACGCAGGATTCACTCGCGGAAAAGAGAGTTTTATTCTGATTGGTTATAATCCTGTATTCTATATTTCCGACAAAGCTCTGTCTTTTCTCGTTTGATACAGAAAACGCGACACGCCCGCCGCCTAAATGCTCAGCGCTTACGATTACAGGGGCAAAAAACCGGGTTGCGTAGTAGTGGAGCGCGCCCCACGAGCAAGAGGAATCAATGCCCGCGCGAGATATGCCGTCGCTGATATCGCCAAGGGCGTCGTAAAGCGCCAGCTTCTCTCCTCTCTTCATTCTCGAAAGGACAATTTCACTCTTTATTTTCTCGGCAGACGACACCGCCGAAACGTAGGTAAAATCATAAAATCCGCCCGCATACGGATATCTCTCCGATGCCTCGGTCAGCATCTTTATTATCTCTTCTCTGCCGAAATCCTCAACCTTCTTTGAGAAGATGTTGTGCTCCTCCGGTGTCAGCCACCTCTCGCTCACCCTGTGCGAGGGAAGAGAGAGCGCCTGCGCGTACTCATACTCCTTGTCGGTAAATTTCACAGCAACCGAGGGAGCTATACGCGAGAGCCTGTCACCAAGACTCCTTGAGTTACCGGTGTTGTAAATTATACGGTAGAGAACAAGCGACGCGTGGTATCCTATTCTGGCAAGAGTGTCAAGCTCGCCCGAGCTATCAAGGCGCGATGCCTTAATCTCTCTGATAACCGATATACCGTGTGCGTCGCACAAATCAAAGAAATCGTCAGGGGGCAAGGCATCAGCCTCACCTATAACGAGAGCGTTGAAGCCTGCTCTCGCCGCGGAATTTATAAGCGCTGCCGTTCTGTTTTTTGAAAGGGTTGGATTTTCCCTCGTTTCAACCTTATAAAGCGCTCCCATAGGCAGAAGCGACGCGCCGCCGATGCTGATAAGCTCATCCCTTTCGGATGCCGAAACCGAGCGAATGCCAACACGGAATTCGGCAGTGTCCTCAATCTCCATATCTCCGTAGAGATTGACCGTTACCTTATATAAATTCTGTACTCCCATACCCCTCGGCCACCAGAGTAGAGGCTCCTTTATCGTGACACGCCCCTTGCCGTGAGTAAATCCGCCATAGAAAATATGTCCCGAAGAGGATACCACCGTCGCAACCGATCTGACCCCGTCGGAGACTCCGAGAATATCGAGCGTTATGTCGAGCACAGCAGATGAGCCCTCAAGACTCTCCTTAACCGTGACGTTATCAATAGCGGCAATATTAAAGCGAAGAAGCTCAAGTGAGCCAAACACACCCGCGCATCTTCCGTCGCGCTCGCGAAGCTCAATTTCAACGGTGTTTTTGCCCGAGGTGAGATATTCCTTAATATTACAGTTTAAAACCGCGGTATCAGTGGTCGTATGCGTGACGGATTTACCGTTCACCTTTATTACGCTTATACCGCGCGCGTCCTTTATGCGTAGATATATAAACCGCGAGTCAAGCTCTCTTTCTTCAAGATGAAAATCAAACTCCGCATGCGCGCACTTTACGTCATTTCCGCATGCCGATACGAGTGAAAACGGCACCGCCGCCTCAAATACACCCATATCCGTGTTGAGTTTTATCGTCTTTTGTTCGGTTTTTATCATTGTCCTCTCCCATTAGTTTATTTTCGGGAATTTGCTCTCACTATTTGATAAAGTGTAAAAAACACTCTGCCCCCGTCTCGGTTAACCGGGCTTCGTTTTTCTATTTTGGCGGAATTTTCGAGATTTCGGCTCTATTATTTTTTCGTTGCTTTTCTTTTTGAGATACAACAGCTAATTTTGTCAATCAGCGAGAATATTCCCTTTTCCATAGAGTGACGGAATAGCTGGAGAAGCACCGCGAGCGACACTCCGATACCAAGCATGCCAAAGAAGAACAGGGGATTCTCAAACGCGGGTAAAACACCTATCGGGTCACGGCCGAGTATCTCAACCGTTGCGGGTATAATATCCCCGAGAAATACGCTGAAGACCGCGACAAGCACAAGTCCCGCGCCCACGAGGGTACATACGCCCGCGCGCCATTTAGTGAAGGGCTTGCAGATTGCGATAAGGTTTATATATCCGACAACGGTAAGCACGAGCATTACCACCGAGTTTCGGCACTCCTGCGAGATGCCTATATCAAACATACCCATTACCATAACGATAAGAACGGGTATAAACATTACAAATGACAATGGAGCGCTTCTGACAAGCACCGATTTTAAGAAGCTGCCCTCAATACGGTTGTTGTTCGGCTCGAGCGCGAGAAGCACCGAGGAGATACCGATAACGAACATCTCAATAAGCAGCATCTGACCGGGCTGCAAAGGATAACCCGAGACCGTGCATACCGCAAATATTGAAAGACAGATGACGAACATCGTTTTCATAAGATACAGCGCTGCCGAGCTTCTGACGTTGTTTATGCATCTGCGGCCCTCTCTGACAACGTCGGGAAGGGTTGAAAAGTCGGAGTTGAGAAGCACGATCTGAGACACCTTGCGCGCCACCTCGCTTCCGTCTGCCATAGCAATAGCGCAGTTTGACTCCTTGAGAGCGAGGGTATCGTTTACTCCGTCACCCGTCATAGCAACGGTGTGTCCGTTTGCCTTCAGAGTCTTGATAAGCAGAACCTTCTGCTCGGGGGTTACTCTGCCGAATACCGCGTATTTCTCAGCGGCTAGGACAAGCTCCCCGTCACTTAAATTCTCACAGGAAATATAGCTTTCGGCATTGTTTACGCCTACTCTTGACGCGATAGTGGAAACGGTCGCGGCATGGTCGCCCGATATAATCTTGACGGTGACGCCCTGGTCCTGGAATTTCTTTATGGTATCAGCGGCGCTCTCGCGTATGCGGTCGGCAATAGATATCATAGAAATCGCGACACCCTCGCCGCCGATAGCATCAAGACGCGCGAGAATCAGGACACGCTCTCCGCCCTTTGCCTTTTCTTTGATTTTTTCCTCTACCTCAGCCGATACGGGACAGGGCACAAAGCCCGGAGCTCCGATAGCATAGGTCTCACCGCCCTCAAAGCTCACGGCGGAGTATTTGCGCGCCGATGAGAAGGGGAGCTTATCCAAAACGGTAGAGGACACAGAGCCGAAATACTCAATAAGAGCGCGCGAGGTGTTGTTTATGCTCTCCTCAGACCCCTCTACCATAGCCATGATGCGCCCGATTTCTTCACACGGGGTACCGTCAAGCGAGATAACCTCAGTCACGCACATAGTTCCGTCGGTGATGGTTCCCGTCTTATCAAGGCACACTACGTCTGCCGACGCGAGCATCTCTATTGAATACATATCCTGCACGAGGGTACGTTTTTTTGAAAGAGTGATAACGCTTAGAGTTAGGGTTATTGTGACAAGCAAATACATACCCGCGGGTATCATACCGATAACGGAGCCCGAGGTTGCCGTCAGCGCGTCGTGCATCACCCCGCCGTTTGCAAAATAGTTCGCAATAAACATAGCGACCGTCATAGGTATCATAAAAATTCCTATGTACTTTATAAGGTGATTAAGGTCACGGAAAAGATTTGACGCGGGAGCCTTGAAGCCCTTTGCGGCGCTCTCAATTTTATGAACGTAGTTGTTTTTACCAACTCTTATAACCTTTACGAAAATGCTTCCGCTAACGAGAAAGCTTCCCGCCAGCACCGTATCGCCCGACTCCTTTTTGATAGCGTCGGACTCGCCCGTCAGCATACTCTCGTTTGCCTCCGCAAATCCCGATATAACCACAGCGTCGGAGAGAACCTGCTTGCCCATCTCTATTTTCATAACGTCACCGAGCACGATGTCTGATACGTCAATTTCGACAAGCCCTCCGTCACGTACAACCGTAGCCTTTGGCTCTGTCGTGACCGACAGCTTCTCCACCGTGCGCTTAGCTCTGATCTCCTGGATTATGGCTATCAGCACGTTGGGAATTATAATGAATAAGAACGTGAGATTTTTGAAGCTGCCTATTGATATAAGCACGACCGCAACGAGCGCCCACACAAAGTTAAAGAAGGTCAGAAGATTATCGGCTATAATCCTTCCGTAGCTTTTGCCAACCTTTTCGTTAACGACATTTTTGTTTCCGAGCGACTCCTGCTCCCGCACCTCGGTACTCGTAAGTCCTGTGGGGAGCTGCTTTTCAGCTGATTTTTCCTTTTCTAGAAGTTCCATATTATCTCCGAATCACAAATTTTTCAAAGATTTGTTTATATTTTAAAATTTATTAAATACATATTATACTATAACACAAAGCTCACTTTTTGTCAACACCAACCGTCACTTAAAGATTATGATAAAAATACCTTTTTGGGAATATTTTTACAAAGGTCAGACGATAATAAAATAAAATTTAAGTCTTTGGCGGTGATAATTTGGAAAAACGAAGGTTTTTACCTCTTTCGGGGGATTATAATCTTGACACTTTGCTTTTGAGAGAATCCCTGCGCGTGTCGGAAAGCTTTGATATAATAGAGAGACATATCACGGTTTGTAAAAGGGATATGTGCCTTTTTTATATCGACGGCTTCGTGAAGGACGGCGAGATGCTGAGAATTATGCAATACCTTATCTCGCTGAAGGAAATCTCCACGGCGGAAAGCCTTGAGAAGATACTTCCCTACGTTGAGGTTGAGATCTGCCGTGATAAATCGAAAATAATACACTCGGTCCTTTCGGGGCAAACGGCAATTCTCGCCGAAAGCTTTGGATGTGAGGCTATACTCCTTGATTTGCGCACCTATCCCGCGCGTCAGACCTCAGAGCCCGAAAGCGACAGAGTTATGCAAGGCGCGCGCGACGGATTCGTTGAAACGCTCGTCACAAACACAGCGCTTATCAGACGCCGCATCCGCGACAGCCGCCTGACGATGGAGCATTTTGACCTCGGCGGCTCGTCGGGCACCGACGTCGTAGTGTGCTATATTAAGGGTGTCGCGGAAGAGGAAACTCTCGAGGATATACGCAAAAAGCTGACACGGGTGCGCCCTAAAACCCTGACACTCGGTACTCAGAGCCTTGCCGAGACTCTTATCAGGCGCGGCTGGTTCAACCCATTTCCGAAAATACGCACCACAGAGCGACCCGACACGGCGGCGGCTCAGCTTCTCGAGGGGAGTATAGTCGTGATTTGCGACACTTCCCCCCTTGCAATGATACTTCCTACCTCAATTTTCGATTATCTTGAGGAAACAGGGGATTTTTACTTTCCGCCTATCACGGGAACCTATTTAAGAGCGGTAAGGGTGGCTATACTTTTGCTCTCGGTGGTAATCACACCGCTTTGGTATCTCGCTATTGAATACTCGTATATTCTGCCGGACGGTCTGCGCTTTATAGTCCCGGACTCACCCGGCGCTATACCGATAATACTGCAGCTGCTTCTCGCTGAGGTGGCAATAGACGGACTGAAAATAGCCTCTATGAACACCCCTGATATACTCTCAAACTCCCTCTCCGTCGTAGGGGCGCTGATACTCGGTGATTTCGCGGTTGAGGTCGGGTGGCTTTGCGGTGACGTAATACTCTATATGGCATTTGTCGCCATCGCAAATTTCGCCCAACAAAATCACGAGCTTGGATACGCGTTTAAATTTATGCGTATTATAACTCTCCTATTGGTTTTTGCGCTTGGAGTATGGGGATTTTTCCTCGGACTGCTGATCTTCTGCGTAGCCGTGGCAAAAAACACTACCCTCTCGGGCAAGCACAAGTATCTTTACCCGCTCATTCCGTTCAATCTGCGCGATCTTACAAGGCTTATCATAAGACAAAAAAAGAGCGATTTTGACGACACGGGTGAGGACTAAACAAAAAAATAAAGTAAAGGGCTGCTTCATTTAGGCATAACCCAAAAAGAGCGAAGATTCCGCTAAAAAATACGGTTTCTTCGCTCTGATTTTATGTTTTATTGTTTTTAAGGTTAAAATTCTACGAATTTATAATTCTTTATGCTCTTTTTGTATCGCCGTTTCCTCACTCGCCGTATTTTTATACGGCTATCGCTCGTCAGCCGACGATTTCTGCTCTAAATTAAGCGAGCCCCAAAGGCGCCTCGCACTAAGAATTCAGATTTCCTTCGTTAAAATTATAAAAAAACTGTTGATTTATCTGAATTCTTAATGACTCAGCCCCTTTGTTTTTCACAGGTGCGCTCGGGGCAGGTTTGCCGAGCATTATTTTCCCGCGCTGCAAGTGTGCTCGGGGCGTTGGAGTTTACCGGGCGTCATTTTCCCTCTGCTGAAAGATATATTAAAAGAACACTTATGTCGGCGGGATTTACACCGCTTATACGTGATGCCTGGCCTATATTCTCAGGTCTTATTTTGTCAAGCTTTTCAGCCGCCTCAAGGCGCAGTCCCTTTATGCTATTATAGTCAATAGAGTCGGGGATGTGTCGCGTTTCAAGCTTTTTATGCCGCTCTGCCTCAGCAAGCTCGCGCTTGATATATCCCTCGTATTTAACTCTTATCTCGGCTGTTTTTATGACCCCTCTCGGAAGAGACGGTCTATCCTTATCGAGCGGCTCAAGAGCCGAGTATGAAAGCTCAGGGCGCCTGAGAAGCTCAGAGAGCTTTATACCTGTAGAAATTTCTGTTGTACCGAGCGACCTAAGATACTCATTCACCGATGAGGAGGGGGCTATAACGGTGCTGTTAAGACGCTCGATTTCGGACTCGGTCATTCTCTTTTTCTCTAAATATCTCTCGTACCTATCCTCCTTGATAAGTCCCACAAGGTAGCCTATTTCGGTGAGGCGCTCGTCGGCGTTATCCTGTCTCAGAAGGAGCCTGTATTCGCTTCTTGAGGTCATCATTCTGTAGGGCTCAGCCGTTCCCTTCGTTACAAGGTCGTCAATAAGCGTTCCGATATACGATGACGAACGCGGAAGTATCATCGGCTCGCGCGAAAGTGCCGAAAGCGCCGCGTTTATTCCCGCGACAAGTCCCTGCGCTGCCGCCTCCTCGTAGCCCGAGGTACCGTTGAACTGTCCCGCTCCGTAAAGCCCTCTGACCTTTTTAAATTCAAGAGTGGGATAAAGCTCGGTCGGGTCTATACAGTCGTACTCTATAGCGTAGGCATAGCGCATAATCTCCGCGTTCTCAAACCCTCTGAGCGAGCGAAGCATCTTATACTGAATGTCGGTGGGCATAGACGTAGAGAAGCCTTGAATATACATTTCGTCGGTGTCAAGACCGCACGGCTCGATAAAGAGCTGATGCCTTTCCTTGTCCGCGAATCTCACAAGCTTTGTCTCAATAGACGGGCAGTATCTCGGACCCTCTCCCTGTATATTTCCCGAATACATGGCGGATCGTGTCATGTTTTCCCTTATTATCTCATGAGTTTTTGAATTCGTGTAGACTATATGACACGGTAAAATATTGGTATCCCCGTCGCTCTTTTGTACGCTTCTTTCGGAATAGGGCATAGGAGCTGCCTCGCCCTCCTGCACCTCAAGCTCAGAAAGGTTTATCGAGCGCTTATGAACTCTCGCCGGCGTGCCTGTCTTAAAGCGCCTTGTCGCGATACCGAGAGCCTTGAGAGACGATGAAAGTCCTATCGCCGGCATCATTCCGTCAGGACCCGCCGAGAAGACGTTATCACCGACGAAAATTTTGCTCTCAAGAAAGGTTCCGCTGGCTATAACTACTCGCTCCGCGGCCCATACCTCACCAAGATGCGTGCGCACGCCGACGACCTGTGTCACCCCGCCAATCTCCGCTGTGACTATATCCACTATCTCGGACTGAACGAGTCTGAGACACGGCTCGTCCTCCAGAGTTTTCTTCATTATTTTCTTATACTCGCTTCGGTCCGCCTGTACTCTCTTTGAATGAACGGCAGCGCCCTTGCCGAGATTTAAGGTGCGCGACTGCAGTGTTGCCTTGTCTGCCGCGTATCCCATCTCACCGCCCAGCGCATCTATCTCGTAGACGAGGTGTCCCTTCGCGCTTCCGCCTATGGAAGGATTGCAGGGCATGTTCGCTACCGCGTCAAGATTTGTCGTAAACAGTACTGTATCGAGCCCCATTCTCGCCGATGCGAGCGCCGCTTCTATTCCAGCGTGTCCCGCGCCTATTACAGCTATCCTTGTTTGTAGTTCCATTTTCTCTCCAATTTAAAAGAGGATTTTCTGTATTTTCTACGGTTTTTAGGTTGTTTTGTAAAGTATATTTTACTTTTTGGTATATTTTCTCGTTTCGTGTTAAATAACATGGTTGAGATTTAAAATTTATTTCAATACTTATTTTAAACTTTATTTAGCCTTATTTTTTGCGGTTTGATTTTGCGAAACTCACGTATATCAAAAATCTGCGGGGGTAATTTTCAAAACGCGCAAAGACGGGCTATCAAGCTCAAAAATAACCGAATTTGCGACACATCTGCCGCCCGCGACGCGATATGGGTGTGGCAGGTGCGACCTCATTCTTTTTATCACACACTCGGAGTCCATACCTATAATACCGCCCGACTCTCCGCACATTCCTACGTCACTTATATATCCCGTGCCGTGCGGCAGAATCTGCCTGTCGTCTGTTCTGACGTGGGTATGAGTTCCAAATATTACGTTGATTTTGCCATCGTAAGCATAGCCTACTGCGAGCTTCTCCCCCGTAGCTTCCGCGTGTATATCAAGTATGGATATGTCGTATTTTCCATCCATATCACGCAAGACCCTGTCGATATGAGAAAAGGGTGAATCTAGCACAGGGTCGATATGAACGTTACCCATAGCGTTTATGACGAGTACTCTGTACCCCGCGGCATCGAGGAGAGTATATCCCCTGCCCGGCGCCGAGTCACCAAAGTTGAGAGGGCGCAAAATCTCTCGCCTTTCATCGAGAAACTCATATATGCGCTTGTTTCTGAGAGTATGGTTTCCGCCGGTTATACAGTCAGCGCCGGAACGCAAAAGCAGCTCCGCAAGCTCCGGTGATATACCCGTAACAAACGAGGCGTTCTCGCCGTTTACAACGCAGAAATCAATACCGTTAGCCTCGCGGAATTTCCACAGCTCCCTTGAAAGATGCTCGACCCCTTCTGGGCTAGTTACGTCGCCTATAACTAAAATTTTCAAATTCTTTTTCTCTTTCTATCCGCAAAAGCGGCTGAATTACCGTTACTCCGTGCATCGCACGAATTTGATTTAAATTTTATTTTCACATTAGCAAAGCAAATAATTTCATTTTGAGCGCAGCGAAAAACAAAGCTGCCCCGTTACCCGAGGCAGCCAGGTTCGCCCGAATACGAGCTAAAAACGTTAAATTTGCGACACTTGGGAGAAGATTTCCCCACCTTTCGCTTATTACTTTGCGTAGTCGATGTGACGCGATTCTCTGATAACGCTGACCTTTATCTGTCCGGGGTAGTCGAGCTCGTTTTCAATCTTCTTTGCTATATCACGAGCAAGAAGCTTCATCTTATCGTCGGTGACAACCTCGGGCTTAACCATGATTCTGACCTCACGGCCCGCCTGAATTGCAAATGTCTTCTCAATACCGTCAAAGCTTCCGGCAACCTCCTCGAGCTTCTGCAGGCGCTTGATGTAATTTTCAACATCCTCGCGTCTTGCTCCGGGACGTGCCGCGCTGATAGCGTCTGCCGCTTGAACAATAAAGTCGATAACCGAAACAGGATCTGTGTCGTTGTGGTGGGATTCTATCGCGTGGATAACATCCTTATTCTCGCGATACTTTGTAGCTATATCAACACCGAGCTGAACGTGCGAGCCGTCTACCTCGGCAGTAACAGCCTTGCCTATGTCATGTAAGAGTCCCGCGCGGCGCGCAAGCGTTACGTCAGCGCCCATTTCATCGGCAATAACGCCCGAAAGCATAGAAACCTCGATAGAGTGGCGGAGCGCGTTCTGTCCGTAAGAGGTCCGGTACTTCATTCTGCCGAGCAGCTTGATAAGCTCGGGGTGCAGTCCGTGAACACCGGTTTCGAATATCGCCTTCTCGCCCGCCTGCTTAATAGAGGAATCAACCTCGCGGCGCGCCTTCTCTACCATCTCCTCGATTCTCGCGGGATGAATTCTGCCGTCGCCGACAAGCTTCTCAAGAGCTATTCTCGCCACCTCGCGGCGTACGGGATCAAATCCCGAAACGGTAATAACGTCGGGCGTGTCGTCGATAATAAGCTCGACGCCCGTAAGGTTCTCGATAGTACGGATGTTTCTGCCCTCACGGCCGATAATTCTTCCCTTCATTTCGTCGCTCGGTATCTGAACGACCGAGATAGCAACCTCACTTACGTGGTCAGCCGCGCATCTCTGAATTGCGAGAGAGAGTATGTCCTTTGCCTTGGCGTCAGCCTCCTCCTTGAATTTCTCCTCATACTCCGCGATTTTGATAGCCGTCTCGTGCTGCATCTCACTGTCAAGTCGAGAGACAAGCTCAGCCTTTGCCTCCTCACGGGTCAAGGATGCGATTTTCTCAAGCATAGCGAGCTGACCCTCAAGAGTTTTCTGGATTTCGTCTTTAATTCTCTCAGCCTCTGCCTGCTTCTCCTGAAGCTTTGCTTCCTTTTTCTCAAAGCCGTCAAGCTTCGCATCGAGGATCTCCTCCTTCTGCGTTACTCTGCGCTCGAGTCTGGATACTTCCTTGCGGCGCTCCTTGATATCAAGGTCCGCGTCCTTTTTGAGCTGGAAGATTTCTTCCTTAGCTGCGATTATGGATTCTTTTTTTGCACTTTCCGCGTTTTTTATAGCGTCCTCTAAAATTTTTCTCGCCTGCTCAGTTGCCGAGCCGAGCTTCTTTTCAGAGATTACCTTGCGGATTATAATACCTGCCACAGCGCCGATTACAGCCGCGGCAATAATTAAAATTATAGCAAGCCAAATTTCCATCATTTTACACCTCCTTCTGATTACTTTCTGGTAATCTATGTCTTGAAATTGTTGTTTTTTTGGTATGGGTAATTGCTAATTTTCACGCCATACATAATTATTATATAATAATTTAAACGTTATGTCAAGTTATTTTTAAAAATTTAAGCACGTACAGAAGGATTGTAGATAGGATTTTCTCGCTAGCAAAGGCGTATCTCGCAGCGATTTTCGCAGAAAAAAATACGCAAAGAACAAAAAAGTATTTTTTGAAAAAACACCTCAAAAAGTACCTAATAAGTAAATTATTATTTGCTTTTTCGTACTTTTTATAGAAATTTTGTCTTTTTTGTTTTTTGTATTTTTGCTTATTCTTTAATCACTATGCGAGAGAGCGCCGCGCAAAAAACCGCATACGCATCTCTAAATCGCGCGCTTTTCTCCTTCCTCCCTCGTGTTGCTAAGAGCATAAAATACACCGAGGATTTTCTACCTATTATTATATAACGCGCCCACGCCTTGCGATATACGCGATACATCTTATAAATGTTTTCTGAAAAAGTAAGGCTAAAACGCATGTAAACCGGCAGAGTCACGCTTGTCAGGGTCAAACTGACAAAAATCACACCCACCGCAAGCAGGATTATTGTCAAAAAACACAAAAAATTAGCACTTCAACCAAATGATAGCTAAATGTTAACAAAAAATTCATAAAAAATACAGCGAAAACCCTTGACACAGGCGCAAAAAAGGGGTATATTATATATGCAAACGTTAGCACTCTCTTGCGCTAAGTGCTAAAATTTAAAAAGGGAGGCAGATAAAATGGATGATTCCAGACTCACCCCGCGAAAAATGCAAATTCTGCGGGCTATAGTAGACGCGCATATCAACCACGGCGAGCCGGTCGGTTCTAAATATCTGGCACAGGATGCGAAAATTTCAGCCTCTCCCGCCACAATCAGAAACGAGATGGCAGAGCTTGAGAACATGGGTTATCTCGTACAGCCTCACACCTCCGCGGGCAGAATTCCCTCGGAGCTCGCTTACAGATATTACGTAGACGCGCTTGTTAATCAATACAGCAATACCAAATCCGAAATCGACGAAATCAACCGCCTGCTTCGCTATAAGCTCACGGCAATGGACGAGATTCTCGAGGAGATATCGCGCCTTGCGGCAACCTTCACCGACTACACCGGCATTGCTTTTAAATCAAGCGTCGGAAAGGTCAGGGTTGTAGGTTATAAAAGCGTTTTGCTCACACCTAGAGATTTTCTCCTTATCATGACGTTCGAAGGGGACATCGTCAAGACCAAAACGATACATCTCGGTATAACTCTCACAGAGGATATTCTGAGGCGCTTTACCGAGGCGGCTAATATGTATCTTGTCAACCTCACAAGCGAGGCAATAACGATGCCTATCATCGTAAAGCTCGAGGCTCTTATGGGGTCGGCGGGTGAGATGGTTCATCAGACGGTCAAGGTTATCTACGAAACAATGCACGAGCTCGATTCCGCCGATATTAAGCTCGACGGCATCACGAAGCTGCTCGACTATCCCGAGTACTCAGACGTTTCGGATTTTAGAAATCTGCTCAGCACACTTGAGCAAAAGGATAAGCTGATGGACGTAATTTCCTCGCAAAGCTCCGACGGTGGCGGAATTCACGTCTATATAGGCGCTGACAACGAGGGCGACGGTATGAAAAATACCACACTTATATTTAAGAACGTAAGCATCGGCGGCAAGCAGCTCTCGGTGGGCGTTATAGGACCCAAGCGTATGAATTACCAGAGGGTTATAGAGATGCTTAACGGACTGGCAAACGGCATTGACCGCATTTTCTGCGAGGATTTACTTCTCTCGGACAATACAGACCGCGACGATTAAATTTTGAAAGGAAAGCTCATGGAAGAAAACACCAAATGTGCGGCAACCGACACCGCCGAGGAAACAAAAAAAGAAAAGAAAGAAAAAAAGCAGTCGGGAAAGCTATCGGAAGAAATTGAAAAATTAAAGGCGGAGCTTGCCGAGCAAAACGATAAGTATCTCAGAATGGCGGCAGAATACGATAATTTCAGACGCCGCTCAAGAGAGGAGCGCGACGCGCTGTACGATTCTGCTCTCTCCGACACAGTATCAGAGCTTTTGCCCATAATTGACAACCTTGAGAGAGCCGCTCTTTACGACGACGGTGACAAGGTCAAGGATGGACTTATGATGACCTTGAAATCGGTCAAGTCCGTTTTTGAAAAAATGGGTGTTGAGGAGTTTGGAGCCGCGGGTGAGACGTTTGACCCTAACATTCACAACGCAGTTCTTCACGTGGACGACGAGAGCCTTGGAGATGGCGAAATTGTAGAGGTTTTTCAAAAGGGTTATAAAAAAGGAAAGCGTGTAATTCGCTTTGCAATGGTTAAAAGTGCTAACTAAAGCTTACAATATTGATAAAAATAAATAAAATCCATATATACGGAGGAAAAACATTATGGGAAAAATTATAGGAATTGATTTAGGTACTACCAACTCTTGCGTAGCAGTATTTGAGGGCGGCGAGCCCATCGTTATCACTAACCCCGAGGGAGCGAGAACCACACCTTCGGTTGTTGCGTTCACAAAGACAGGCGAGCGTCTTGTCGGTCAGGTTGCAAAGCGCCAGGCGGTTACCAACCCCGACAAAACGGTTATATCCATCAAGCGTGATATGGGTAGCGACGTAAAGGTTTCAATAGACGACAAAAAGTACACTCCCCAGGAAATTTCGGCTATGATTTTGCAGAAGCTTAAGGCAGACGCGGAGGCATATCTCGGAACTAAGGTAACCGAGGCTGTTATCACCGTTCCCGCGTACTTCACCGACGCTCAGCGCCAGGCTACGAAGGACGCAGGTAAGATTGCGGGCCTTGACGTTAAGAGAATTATAAACGAGCCCACAGCGGCTGCTCTCGCATACGGTATGGATAAGGAAGAGTCCCAGAAAATTATGGTATTCGACCTTGGCGGCGGTACCTTCGACGTTTCGCTTCTCGACATCTCCGACGGAGTATTCGAGGTTCTCGCAACCGCGGGTAACAACCGTCTCGGCGGTGACGATTTCGACGACAGAATCGTAAACTGGATGGCAGAAAGCTTTGCCAAGGAAAACGGCGGCATCGACCTCAGAAAGGACAAAATGGCGGCGCAGAGACTCAAGGACGCGGCTGAAAAGGCTAAAATCGAGCTCTCCGGCGTTATGTCCTCAAACATTTCTCTTCCCTTCATTACAGCAGACGCGACAGGCCCAAAGCACTTCGAGGCTACTCTCACCAGAGCTATGTTTGACGAGCTCACCCGTGACCTCGTAGAGGCTACCATGGAACCGACAAGAAAGGTTCTTAAGGACTCCGGACTTTCCGCGTCTCAGATATCAAAGGTTCTTCTTGTAGGCGGTTCTACGAGAATCCCCGCTGTTCAGGAAGCGGTTAAAAAGTTTATGGGCAAGGAGCCCTTCAAGGGCATTAACCCCGACGAATGCGTAGCTATCGGCGCGGCTATCCAGGGCGGCGTTCTCGGCGGTGACGTTAAGGACGTTCTTCTTCTCGACGTTACTCCCCTTTCTCTCGGAATTGAGACACTTGGCGGCGTGTTCAACAGAATTATTGAAAGAAATACCACTATTCCCGTTAAAAAGAGCCAGGTTTATTCCACCGCCGCAGACGGTCAGACCTCTGTTGAAATTCACGTTCTCCAGGGCGAGCGCGAGATGGCTGCAGGCAACTCCACACTCGGCAGATTTATCCTCGACGGTATTCCCGCAGCGCCCCGCGGAGTTCCTCAGATTGAGGTTACCTTCGACATCGACGCCAACGGCATCGTAAACGTAACCGCTCAGGACAAGGGCACCGGCAAGGAGCAGCACATCACTATCACATCCTCTACCAATATGTCTAAGGAAGACATCGACAAGGCGGTTCGCGAGGCTGAAAAGTTCGCGGAAGAGGATAAAAAGCAGAAGGAATCCGTTGAGATTAAAAACCAGGCTGAAAACACCATATTCCAGACAGAAAAAACTCTTTCCGACCTTGGCGATAAGGTTACCGAAGCGGATAAGGCTCCCGTAAACGACGCCATCGCAAAGCTTAAGGAAACCGTCAAGAGCGGCTCGACTGAGGCTATCAAGGCTGATACTGAGGCTCTCCAGAAGGCGTTCTACCCCATCGCAGAGAAGCTCTACCAGGCACAGCAGGCCGATGGCGGGGCTCAGGCAGGCGGCGCGCAGGGCGCAGACGGCAACTACTACGACGCAGGCTTTGAGGATAAAACCGGCAACTGATAAAGGCATCTTAAATATACAGCTACTACAGCGGTACATTCCCCTGTAGCAGTGTAATCAAAGCAAAAAACGCAGGGCGAACTCAAAGGGCTCGCCCTGCAATCCTATTAAAATTCGTGTGAAAAAAGCTATTTTTGTAAATAATTATAGTCATATTTTACATTTTAGAAGATAAGGTATAATTATGGCAGAAAATAAAAGAGATTATTACGAGGTCCTCGGTGTTGGTAAGAGCGCAGGAGAGGACGAGATAAAACGGGCATACAGACAGCTAGCAAAAAAATATCACCCCGATATGAATCCCGGCGACAAGGAAGCCGAGGTTAAATTCAAAGAGGTAAACGAGGCTTATGCCGTTCTTTCCGACGCGGAAAAGCGTTCAAAATACGACAGGTTCGGCCACGCGGCGTTTGATCCCGCCTCCGGCGGTGGCTCAGGATTCGGCGGATTTGGCGGATTTAGCGGAGCTGATTTCGATTTCGGTGATATTTTCTCCTCATTTTTTGGAGGCGGTGGCTCATCGAGAAGCCGCGCCAATATGCCGCAAGAGGGTGACGATGTGGCGACACGTGTCACAATTTCCTTTGAGGAAGCCGCTTTTGGCTGTAAAAAAGAGGTGAATTTCGCGAGAATTGAATCCTGCGGCGAATGCTCGGGAACCGGAGCTGAAAAGGGTACGTCGGCAGAAACCTGCCAGACCTGTCGCGGAACCGGAAGAGTCACCGTACAGCAGCAGACGATGCTCGGATATATGCAAACACAGCGCGCGTGCCAGAATTGCCGCGGCACAGGAAAGATTATTAAGAGCCCCTGCAAAAATTGCAACGGCAAGGGCAGAATCAAAATAAACAAGAAGCTTGAGGTCAATATTCCTGCCGGAATTGACAATATGCAGAATATAATACTTCGCGGACAGGGCTCTGCCGGAATTAACGGCGGCGCGGCGGGCGACCTTATTATCGAGATAAGAGTAAAGGAAGACCGTATCTTCACCAGAGAAGGAAATCACATTTACTGTGACGTGCCTATAACCTTCGCTGAGGCTGCGCTCGGCGCGGATATTGATGTTCCCGTGCTTGGCGGAAAAACCGAGAAGCTTCATATTCCCGAGGGAACTCAAAGCGGAGCATCCTTTACACTCCGCGGAAAGGGTATTCCAAACGTAAACTCCGGCCGCAAGGGTGATATTATTATAACCGCGGTCGTAGAGACACCCAAAAACCTCACCCAGAAGCAAAAGGAGCTGCTCGAAGCGTTTGCCGCATCTCTTGGCGAGAACAATACAAAAACGCGCCAGAGCTTCTTCTCAAAGTTGTTTAATAAATAAATCCTTCAAGCTCTCTTATCTTATGTCTTTTCTTATATTTTTGATTGCTTTAGTTCTCTGAGGCTCTAACAATAAATGGGCAAAAAGAGATTTTCTAAACTGAAAAAGCATTTAGCAAGACAAGAAGTCCTTAATAAAAAACAAGATAATCAGCAAAAATATTCAGTAGAAGAAATATTTCTTAAAAATCATTTCTCAAAAGAGAAAGAGCACAAACAAAGCTTAATATGAACCCCAAAAGTCAGATGCTTTTGGGGTTCATATATTTTAAAAAACAGCAAAAACAGGCAAATATGTAAATAATAGTTTGCTTTTTAGCTTTTTTCGCTGTTATTCTTTTGTAATATTTATTTTTCAATTGTATTAAATTAAGTTTTTACATATGTAATTCCAACCTCAGAAAGATGTCCGTCAACGGAGTAGCTTTCCGGGGTTATTTTTTCGCCGTCGAATAGCGCTACGGAGTAGGATGCGTTTGTGGCAAAGGGCAGCACATTTACAATGTTTTCGGGTGAAATGCCCGATATAATAGACCAAAAAGCCCGGATAACAGCCGCGTGAGCCGCTATGAGAACGCACTCGCCACGGTGCTTTTTTGCAATCTTCAGAACAGTGTCATAAAAGCGCCTGCCACCATCCATAACTCCCTCGCCGCCGGGGAACTTAAAGAGACCGAATTTCGCATGCCACTCATTTTCAAACATATCGCCCCAGCGCTCAATTACCTCGTCTACACAGCACCCTTCCCAATCGCCCACGTCTATTTCGCGCAAGCCACGGTCGCCGTGCACCGCAAGGCCACGCAGCTTGGCGTTTGGCTTTGCCGTATTGTAAGCGCGCAAAAGGTCGCTCGAATAAACGGCATCTATCTTTTCTCCCGCGAGGTGGCGCGCAGTACACTCGGCTTGCTTATATCCAAGCTCGGAGAGGTCAAGATCGGTATGTCCGAGCATCACACGCATAGCGTTTCCGATGCTTTCACCGTGTCTGACTATTATAAGCTTCGTAATTTTTTTAGTATTTATATCGCTTTGGAGCTCTTTTTCGCTGATTTTCTTCATTTTCTTTGTCTTATTTCTTTCTTTTCTATTATTTTTCGTTGATACGGCACACAATATTAACCGTTTTTAATTCACACAAGCTGTAAATCTTAATTTTATGCATATTTCCCGGTGTTTGTTTTGTAAAATCAAAAACACTTTTCGAGAATATGCATAAATATGCGCTTTCAGCGTTCCGCATTTATTGCGCTGGGACAGCTGATTAACATAGCTTAGGCACCCGAAGCGCACCTTTAACACCACCAAACCCGAATACTATTATACACCCTGCCCTATCCTTTGTCAACATCGCACACGCCACAGAAAGCATTTATTTTACTGTCAGAGAGCTCATAGAACATAGTAAAAAGCACCCGCGTTATAAATCCGCATCCGGAGCCGGTGCGCACATTTGGGAGCGCACAATATACAGAAAGCCGGCGACACACATCTCGAAGTACCCACATATAAAGCTA
>JAEIGA010004283.1_pt1 | contig 22089 bp, 33 predicted proteins | sample 9270691 | NCBI WGS metagenome assembly JAEIGA01 (sample SAMN17057246, study PRJNA624740) | gut metagenome | biome: biome; isolation source: fecal sample | host: Bos grunniens | place: China: Xizang | collected 2019 | reverse complement strand
TTCCTTCCATTAATTCATAAACTTTATTATACATTGCTTTTTTTGTCATTTTTTAACCTCTCCTTTAAATTTAAAATTTATTTATATTATATTTATATTATACATTTAATTTCATAAAAAGTAAATAGTAATTTTAAAAATTAATTTTTTTAATTTTTAATTATTTTTTATTGTTTATATTATTATTATATTCAACTTTATTAAAAGTGTTACTATTTTTTAATTTATTTTATTATTTTTATTTATATTATTATATTCAAATTTTAAATAAATACCACAAAAATAAAAAAGCGAATAAATTAATTTATTCGCTTTTAATATTTCATGCATTCACATTCAATATATTAAGTAATTATTGCATTGTATTATTAATTAATAATACTGTTTGTTGAGATTTAATTTTATTTTTAATTTTATTAATTTTCTTATTTATTTCTTCATATTTTTCTATAACACCTTCACTAATACTTGTTAGTTCAGATACAGTCTTTTGTAATTCATTTTTTCTTATTAAAGCTTTTTGTAGATCTCTACATAAAATGTAACCATCACTTGCTGACATTTTTGTATTAATAATAATATTTTGAATTTCGTTTACTTCATGATATGATTGTTTTAATTCTAATTTAGATTGTTCTAGTTTATCTAATATATCTTTATATGTCATTAATAGTGTTGTTAAATATTTTATACTAACACTTTCATCTATTTCTTTTTGTATTATTTCATTAAATTTATTAAATTCATCTTCAGTCATACTATCCTTATCTTGGTTACAATCTATACAACTAACAACTAAATTATCTTCTGTTGTTTTTCCTCCCCTACTCATTGGAAGTTTATGATCTATAGTTTTTTGATTATTATTTAATTTACATCCACAATAATAGCAATTGCTAGATGATTGTTTAACTTTGTTCATAATTTCTTTTTCTTCTCTAGTATAATCTCTTTTTGACATGCAATCACCCCTATTGATATATTTGTAATTATATTATATACATTTTCTATAATTTTGTACACATAATAAAAAAAAAGAAATTATATTATAATTTCTTTTTCTTTTTATTTACAATTTTTTTTAAAATATAAAAATATATTATATTAAAAACAACTACCAATAATGAATTAACAAATCCTCTAACAATAGTTATTAATAAAACCAATTGTAATGTTGGATGGCCTGGTTTAAGTATCACATATGCTAATCCCCCTATTATTGTTCCAATATATACAATAATTCCGGATTCAATTGATATATTAAATTTAAATTTATCAAATAATTTAATAAGAGAATAATATAATGCAACAATAAATAAACTAACAAGTAATAATGGTAAAAAGCTATTTGATCTTATTGCAGCTAAGCCAATTATAGATCCATCTAAAAATGCTTGTAAAAAGTTATTTCTTCTATGATAAGCTACACCATATAAGCAGGCTGGTATAATGTCTATTTGAATACCACAAACAACCGGATTTAAAATAATCAATATCATTACCATTATTAATATCGCATCAACTATTTCACTTTGTTTTTCTAATTCATTAGACATCACTATCTCCTCCCTTATTTTTTATTTTATCATAATAATCTACCACCTTAGGTATAATTACAACTATTATAGAACTAAATGAACTCATTGGAATTATACCTTTTGATATAATTTTAATCATTTCCATATCTATTCCACAAAAATGAAATATTATTAAAAATAATATACAAGCAAAAAATGAAGCTCCAAATACCGTTGCCCCACTTCTAATTAACATTGGCACTTTAAATCGTTCCAATAATTTATAAAATAAAAACAAAAACATCATTACCATAATTGGAAAAAACATTTGAGCTATAGAAGCAAACCCATGTGTTTTTATTATAACCTCTAATGAAAATACTCCAATTACTAATGAATTCATGAATGCTAATCTAAAATTATCTCTTCTTATATAAGTTAATATTGCTATTAAAGCGACAGTTAAATCCAAATTTGAACTATATACAGCTGGTTGAATAATTCTTAATGTTAACGCAATGATAATAATAACTTTACAATAAATAGCTTTTATATTATCATTCATAATATCACCTCCTATAAATAAATAAAACTTTTTACTAATTAAATTTCAATCTTATATATTATTTCTTCGCAATCTATTAATTCATTATTTTTATCTCTTAATTCTATAAATGTTTTTTGAACTCTTACAGTAATAAATAATTCATATTCTAATAGTTTCATTATAATTTTTGCTTCATCTGGATTAATACTGATACTATTTCTTATAAATAATTTATTTCTAGCATCCACTATTTCTTTATTAAGAAAATCATTAATATCATACATTATTGTCACCTCTAATTTAATTAAAATAAGTTCAGATCATTCAATTTGTTTTGAATAATCTGAACCTTAAATTAATTGTTTTTAAATTGATATACACATTTATTTTTACTATTTATTAATAATATTTCCATATTTGATGATTTATTATATTTATTTACTATACTCTCGCAATATTTTTTGTAATCTTTATTATTATATTCCATTACTAATATTATATTAGCACCAATAATGTTATCATCAATCATTATATGCTTTTCTATAACTTTATCTTCAATTAATACTTCATCAATGTATGATTCTCTTATTTTTTGCGCCATATTTTTTGCTTGATTAATTTCTTTGTAATTTAAACTTTCAAAATATTTTTTATGCCATTCATTACTTAGATTTTCACACTCTAAACCGTACTTACAATAGCAACATTCAATTTCTTTACAACTATCACAAGAATTAAATTTACAACCAGCAAATAAAGAAATAAGTACTACAAATAAAACTAACAATACAGTAACTGATATAGCCTTAATACTTTTTAACAAAAATATTTCATCTCCTATTTTATTTTTTAGTATATTTTAAATTAATATAAGTTTGCAGCATATTTAATTGTTCGTTTGTTAATCTTGCACCTATGGCTTCGCATATTTCTTTTAAATTCATCTCTCTAATGCTTTTAGCCATAAAAATACCTCCTTTATATATTTTTAATATATTATATACTCTTAATCTAATCTAATAAACAAATATAAAAAATAGAGAGTTATTAAAACTCTCTATTTATATTTTTATTTTTTAATTTCTTTTATTAATTTTATAATTTGTATTATTAAAGTTGGAATAAACGCTAATATATATATTAACAAATATTGATTAGTTGTTAAAGAAACTGTTTGAAATAGTTTTTGTAAAACTGGAACAAACAATACAGAATTTAACAATACTAATCCAAAAATAAACGCTCCTATTTCAGCCTTATTAGATAATAATCCCAATTTAAATATTGAATTTTTACTTCTGCAATTAAATCCATGAAACAATCTTCCTAAACATAAGGTTGAAAATGCCATTGTTGAAGCAACTAATTGATTGCTTTCTTTAATTCCACCAAAATAAAAAGCAATTAAAGTAACAATACCTATTAATAATCCTTCAAAACCAATTCCAATTAAAAAATCTTTTGTTAATATAGATTCATTTCTTCCTCTAGGCTTTTCATCCAATAATCCATCATTAGCTTTTTCCATACCTATTGCTATAGCAGGCAAACTATCGGTTAATAGATTTATAAATAATAAATGAACTGGCGCAAATATCATTGGTAAAGCAGCTATTGTTGTATATAATACAGCAATTATACCAGCCATATTACCTGATAACAAGAATTTAATAGAATTTTTAATATTACCATAAATATTTCTACCATTAACAACAGATTTAATTATTGTTGCAAAATTATCATCAGTTAATATCATTGAAGCTGCATCTTTAGAAACTTCTGTCCCTGTGATTCCCATTGCTATTCCAATATCTGCTTGTTTTAAAGCTGGAGCATCATTAACTCCATCACCTGTCATTGCGACTATTTCGCCTTTTTCTTGCCACGCTTGAACTATTCTAATTTTATGCTCTGGTGAAACTCTAGCATATACGGATATATTTTTAATATTTTCTTTTAATTCTTCATCACTCATTTTATCTAATTCTAATCCTTCAACAGCTCTATCACCATCTTGTAAAATTCCAATTTCTTTAGCTATTGCTGATGCTGTAATTTTATGGTCTCCAGTAATCATTATTGGTTTAATGCCAGCTCTTATACAATCGCTTACAGCTTGTTTACTTTCTTCTCTAGGAGGATCTTTCATAGATACTAATCCTAAAAATATCAATTCATTTTCATCATCTAATTTTAATTCTCTATTTGTTTTTATTTTTTTATAACCAAACGCTAGAACCCTCAAACCATTCTCAGATAATGTTTTATTAACATTTAATATATTTTCTTTATCCTCTTTAGTAATTACTCTAACACCTTCTAATGTTACTATTTGTGATGTTTTATTTAACATTACATCCAAAGCGCCCTTTGTAAACATAGTATAATCTTCATCTTCAAATATTGTAAGAACACTCATTAATTTTCTATCAGAATCAAATGGAAGTTCTGATAATCTTTTTATTTTTTCTCTTAATTCTATTTCGTTAAAATTTAATTTATGACCTAAATTAACTAATGCAACTTCAGTTGGATCCCCAATTTCTTTTCCATCTTTTGAAGTTGAATCGTTGCATAATAACATATTATATAATAAATATTTATGAACGTTATTGTTTATATTTAAATCCTCACCAAATATTAATTCATTATTAACATAAACTTTTTTAGTAGTCATTTTATTTTGTGTTAACGTTCCAGTTTTATCTGAACATATAATCGATACTGATCCTAAGCCTTCAACAGCTTTTAACTTCTTAATAATAGCATTTTCTTTTGCCATTTTTTGAGTTCCCAATGCTAACACTATTGTAACTATTGAACTTAACGCTTCTGGTATGGCAGCAACTGCTAAAGCAACTGAAAACATTAACGAATCTATTATTGGAATATCTCTATATAAAGATAATCCAAATACCACTGCACATATAGTTAATATTATAAATGCTAATTTCTTACTAAAATCATCTAAACTAACTTGAAGAGGTGTTTTTTTCTCTTTAGTTTCTTCCATTAAGGTTGCAATCTTTCCAATTTCAGTATTCATTCCAGTAGAAGTAACAACAACCATAGCTCTACCATAAGTTACTAGAGATCCAGAAAATACCATATTTTTTTGATCTCCTAAAGCTATTTCCTCTTTTTCTATTATGCTATCTATTTTATCAACACTTAATGACTCTCCAGTTAATGAGCTTTCGTTAACCTGTAAAGAATAACTTTCAATAACTCTTCCATCAGCAGATACCATATCGCCAGCTTCTAATAATAAAATATCACCAGGAACGATATCTTTAGAATCTATTTCTATTTTTATACCATTTCGTATAACTTTAGCTGATGGAGAAGATAAAGCTTTTAATGAATCTAAAGATTGTTCTGCTTTAAAGTGTTGTACTGTACCTAAAATAGCATTTGCAACTATAACAACAAATATGACTAAAGTACTTTCAATATTGCCACTAACCATAGATATTATACCAGCAATAATTAAAATAAATACTAATAAATCTTTAAACTGATTTAAAAACACTTGTAATACTGTTTCTTTTTTCTTTTCTGTTAGAGTATTTCTTCCATAATTATTTAAATTTATCTGAACTTGTTCATCATTTAATCCATCTTTGGTAACATTGAAACTTTGCAAAACTTGATTTGAAATTTGATTGAAATATTTTTCCATAACATTACCTCCTTATATGTAATATTATATATACTTGTAAAGAAGTAATAAACAAAATTTAATAATATATAAAAAATATAAGGGAATATTTTTTCCCTTATATTTTTATTGATTCAACATTGTTCTCACAAATGGCATACTATATACACTAGATATATCATTAAATAAAGTATCTGGTACTGGTTCTCCATCAATATATATTTGATTACTTTCGGTACTTACTCCAAAAGCATTTGTTATTTCTACAATTTCATTAGTTACTGGATTTATTACTTCATGAGCAACAACCATTGGTATAATTTCTGCAGAAGTATTTTTATCTGTTACAAATAATCCGTATGCTCTAGTACAATCATCATTAATTACATATCCTACAAATGTTAATCTATGTTTTTCTATTCCGTTAATATCTTCAATTATTTGTGCCATTTGTTCTATTGTATAAGTATTTGTTGAAATGGCTGATCCATCTATTGGAGAATTCAATATTAATAACGGAGCATCTTCCAATTGAAATGGATTCAAATCATATTGTATTTCTAATGGAGCACTTTCAATCATCATTACTTCTTGTTCTTGTTGAGAATTTGTTTGTTCTTGCTGAACTTCTATTTGTTCTTGTAATTGTTTAATTTGTTCTTGTTGCTGTTCTATTATTTTTTCTTGATCTTCTTTTTCTTTTTCTAATTCCCCACTAAATGCTTTGCTAATTGTTTCACACTTTTCACTTAATTCATCTATTGTATTTTGAACTTTATCTATTGATTGTAATGATTTTTCTGAACATCCAATAAATAACATTGACATAATTATTGATGATAATAATATTTTTATTAATTTTTTATTCATAAAAATAACTCCCTTTAAATAATTTATTTTATATTATAATTATATTATACACACTACCATTTGTAAATGGTATTTTAAAAATGCGTACATAAATAAATAAATAAAAAAAATGAAACTCATTAGAGTTCCATTAAAATATTTTATTATCTTTTAGTATTCTTATAATTTGATCAGTGACATTTGCTATATCTTTTCCAGCATCTATTAAATATATTCTATTTGGTTCTTGTTCTTTCAAATTATTATATCCTTCTCTTATCTTTAAATGAAAAGAAATATCTTCTTTATCAAATCTATTAATTTCATCTGTTCTATTTAAATATATTCTTTTTAACCCAATTTCTGGATCCAAATCAAATAATACAGTTAAATCTGGTTTTATATTTCCAATCGCCAATTGATTTATCTTCAGTACTTCTTTTATACCAATTCCTCTAACGATACCTTGATAAACTATTGAACTGTCAACAAATCTATCGCACAACACTATTTTATTTTCTTCTAAAGCTGGTTTAACTTTTTTCATAAAATGTTCTCTTCTTGCAGCAGCGTATAACATTGCTTCAGTTATTGGATCTATATTATTATTTAAAATAACTTCTCTTATTTTTTCCGCAGATGTTACTCCACCAGGTTCTCTTGTTGTTAATACTTCTAATCCTAATTGTTCCAATTTATATTTAATTATATTAATTTGTGTTGTTTTACCGGTTCCTTCTCCACCTTCAAATGTAATAAACATAAAAATCACTCCTTCATATAATTATATAAAGGAGTGATAAAAAAATTAACCATTAAAATTATCTAAATCTAATCTAAATCAAGATCATTTAAATTTAAATCTAAATCTAAATCAAAATCATCTAAATCTAAATAAAGATCATCTAAATCGCCCAAATCACCATCAGAATTGCTATTATTATAATTTTGTCCCATTTCATGTTCTTCTTCCTCTTCTTCATCAATTTTGAAGTCCATTAATAATTTCATATCTCTCATATAATTAAATTCTCCATCAGGACAATAATCTTCGATTTCTGAATTTATATTTATTCCATCAACAAATATATCTAATCTACCACCCATACATCTAAAATATACCGCTTGATTATAATTATTTTCAAAACTAATTTCATACATACCTTTTGGTCCAATAAAATCCCTAAATATAATACTATAGTTATCTTTTCCAACATGTTCATCAAGAACATTTACAATTGAATTGTTTATACCTTTTATAGCATTTTCAATATCTTCGGTTTGACATTCTACATCTTCTTGTAATGGTGTATATATTATACATCTAGCTTCGCCAACATCTACCGCAACTCCTTCATCATTAACATATACCTGAATTATTGAATCATATTCATATCCATTATTTTCTAAGAATTCTTTTGCTTCTTCTGATTTATCTAATTCTTCCATAGTATCGGTGAGCTCTTTTGTTTTTTGTTTCATTTCATCAAAATATGGATTTTGTTTTGGATTTCGTACATCAACTTTATTATGTTTCATTTCATCATATGTTGGCATATCATATTCTTTTTCAAATTCATTTTTAATATTATTTGGTATTTCATCAAATAATATTGCATCTCCTTCAATAAATCCAATGTCAATAAATACTCCTTCTTCTTTTGCTGCGCAGTGTGCTAATACAACTGGTCCAACTTGTTTACTAATTTCCACAAATTGATCATAACTTGGTCTAAATTGATATGATTTTAAAATTAAATCTAAGTCTTTATTATCCTTTTTTATATCATTTAAACAGTAAGCGTGTGTTACACCAGTATAAAATTTTCCATTGCAATATATTATTGCAAAATCTCTATTTAATATATCATGATTTGCTTTTTTAATTAATCTTTTCATTAAAACATTTACTACTCGAAATATGAACAAATATATCCACTATATTAATAAAATTTTTGTATTATAATTGTTTATTTTTAGATATTTTGTTTAGTAGTTCCTCCTTTTCTTTTATTTCTCAACTTTAAACTTCCATATTTCCTTGAAAGTTTTTGTTCTTCCATCATTAATTTCTCTTCTTCTTAAAATAAATAAAAATCAAAGTTAATTTTATTAAAACTAACCTTGATTTTATTTTGCATTTTTGTTATAAGTTATTCTTATTAAACTTTTTTATGTTCATTAGGGTCAAATAATTTACAATGATCTGGTTCTACATATATTTGTTCGCCAGTACTTAACATTACTTCATAATATTTTTCACCATTAAATATTTCTTGTCCCGTTACCATTCCTAAATCCGTTCCTAATTCTTTAATTGGATCTTTACCATCATACGGTAATAAAATTATATCTCTTCCAATTATATTCAATTTGCATCTTCCTTTTCTAAACTATTTATTATTTTTTCAGCTTCTTTATCGGTAAATTGTTTAATAACATGTGATTTTTTTAAGTATTCTGGAGATATATAATAATAATTTTTATCGTATTTTTCATCAATTGTAGAAATTTCTCTAGGCCATATACCATATCCATTATGGTGACCCATAAAATTAATTTCTTTAGTCATCATATACCGTTTTTGCATTGATGGATCTAAATCAATTTGAATAATAACTATCTTTCCTTTAAAATAAGGTTTTATTAAATCTATTGAATTGGCCCACCAATATCCTTTTTCTAAATTATTATCTTTTTTATGTCCAGCTCTAAATAATCTTATTAACATATTTACCTCTTATTAATTAATTACTATATTATAGTACATTATTTTAAATAAAAAGTAAATAGAATTTTAGAAATTAATCTTCTTTAACGATTTTAACATTTTTATCAAATGCATATCGTCTTGTTGTTTCTATTCCAATTTCAGAATAATAAGTATATTTTCCACCACATCTACCATTACAAAATCTTTCAAATTTTACATATCTCTTTCCTTCATGTTCTATGCTATCATAATTTCCAGTCATATTACCTAATAACATATCACATATAGGACAATAAGGCATATTATCTACTATTTTTGCTAATTTCATAATTTATCTCCTCAAAAAAAATATTCATATAAAGAGTATTCATTAAGAATACTCTTTATCTTTTATTATATAATGGAACACATTGACTTTTATATTCCGCTATTAAATTATTTTTTTCCATTTTAGTTAATCTGGCATCAACAACTTTTTTAATATATAATGTAAAGTTATTACTTCCATATTGCTTCCATTCATTAACCATTTCTTTATTCGCGGATAATTCTTTACAATTTTCTGCGCAATCCAAATTATTCATCATTTTAGTTATTCCATCTTTTGAATGAGTAATATAACTTACATATGTCTTTCCATTAATATTATTAACTATAGTATATATTATTGATTGGCCACTCAATTCTTCAGCCGATTGTTCTTCAGTTTCAAAAACTATATTATAATTATGAAATTGTTTTGACTTATTATTTGGTTTGTGCTTTGCTTTATAATTTTCGTCTCTCAACTCTTTATGAAAATCTGGATCCGTTGAGAATTCATCAAAAGTTTTTATTATTTTAAAAATTTTAACTAATAAATTATATAATTGTTCTTTTTGCTTATCTTTTAAATTACCGTAATTATTTAAATATATTAAATCATTTCTAAATTCTTTTAAAGTATCGTAATTCATGTCACTAACTTGTTTGATTTTTGAATTTATCTCCTTAATAGTTATCATTAATTACCATCTCCTAAATGATTTATTATTATATTTATATTATATACAAAATACTAAATTTTGTATACAGTAATTTAAAAATATTTTTTACTTTTTATTTAAATTTAAAATCACTAATCTTGAACTTATTTTATCTATTAAGTCTTCTCTTTTATAAAATTTTGCTATTTGAAATAATACTTTTAATTTTTGCTCTTTACAATTTCCTATTCCTCTTCCATTACCTTCTTTAATTGAATTTATTAATTTCCAATAATTTTCTCTTTTATAATTAATATCACTAATAAAAAATAATTGTTTTCTTATTTGATTTGTAGTTGCATTAGTTTCAACATATGCTGGCCCATCAAATCTAGTAAGTTTTCCATTTCTCATCCATATCTCAATTGTATAATCTTTTTTAAATGTAAGACAAAAGTCACTTGGACCATCTTCTCTATGACTAAAACCATGTTGTTTATATCTACATTCAACTAATTTTCCATCCTCAACTCTTATAACTGCTGGACCATTATCTCTATGCAAACAACCGTTATTATCATAATATTCTACCATATAATTTTGTGTCATTATTTCACCTGTAACATATATTTCATTATCATTTGAAGTAATATAGTGTTTACATTTTGTTAATTTTCCAAATTTATATGTTTTTATAATATTTTTTAAAATCCAATCACTAGTATCTATATTATATTTATCACAATAATTCAATTATACCACCTCTTTAATAATATAAACAAATAAATAGAGGAACTTAACATTCCTCTATTTCATACTCACAATCTTGTATTTGACCACATTCATCACAAATTATTTCCATATTTTCTTCATCATCAACATTTAAAACCGCATATTCTTTACTTCCACAAAAATCGCATTTAAAATTAGTTACTTTTATAAATTTCATTTTCCAATACCTCTTTTCATTTTATTTTTTATATTATTTAAAGTTCTTTTCCTAAGAACTCTAAATTTTTAATATTTTTAAAACCATAATCCATCACTTTATTTCCATTACTATCTAATTTATAATAAGTAGATACTAATGCAGAGAATTTAACAAATTCGCCTCTGTGATGTCTAATATTTTTTGTATAAAATTCATCTTTATAAAAAGATTTAATCCAGGCGTGATCAGTAATTTCAACACCATCAATTTGAACTTTTACAAATAATAAATTTTTACTATTATTTGTAGTAGCCATTTTTTTATATTTAGCTATAACTTCAACTCTTTGACCATTTAATTTACCAAGTTCTGTTCTCATATTAACCTCTCCTTAATTTATATTATATATATATTATACATTAAACAATGTGAAAAGTAAATAGTTAATTTAATTTTTCCTTTATTTATTTACCTTTATAATATATAATATTCAAAATAATAGAAAGTGTTACAACAAAATATAAAAAGGATAAATTAATTTATTAATTTTATCCTTTTTATTAAACATTATATAAATAAAAATATAAATAATTCAATTATACCAATTGCTATTGTGCATAAAATTAATGCTCCTATAAACGAATAAGTCCATACTTTTTTATTAAACTTACTTATTTTTTTCATAAATTAATTCTCCTCCTTAAATAAACTATATGTATTAAAAAAGGAGAATTAATCTCCTTTTTTAATTAATAACAATCACCAAATCTACTATCTCTTCCATTTCTTGATTCATTTTTTGCTATATATCTTTTTGCCTCTGAGAATGTAAAATTATAATGATCCAATCCCATTCTATGAGCTTTAGCCATAACTTTACTTTCACCCCAAGTATCTAATTCCTTTATCCAACTTTGTTCTGATGTAAAATCTATTTTTTCTTTTTTAGTTTCTATTTCTTCTTCAACTTCTACTTCTACTTCTTCTACTTCTACTACTGGAGTTGTTTTTCTAATTACCTTATAACATCTTTGATCATTATCATCTTCTTTTATATTAAGTTTATTTTTTAATATTGTTTCTTCAGCTTCTAATTTATTTATTTTTTCCTTAGCACATGAAATTCCAAATAATGTAATCCCCATTAATGTTAATGATAAAATACTCATAAATTAACTCTCCTTTATTTTTAATTTTTATTTATTTACCTTTATAATATATAATATTCAAAATTCTTAAAAGTGTTACAATTATTAGGGATTTTTAAAATCCCTAATAAGAAATTTCTAAATCTATTATATTATTATAATCTTTTAATATATCATTTAATTTTTTTATTATTGGATTTCTATCAATCGGCTTCCAGCATTTATCGCATTCGTATAAAAAATATTTATCTTCATTATTTAATTTTGTAATAAAAAATCTTTGTCCTCCAAATGTTTTCATATACATTGGCTTATTAATATTTTCAACTTCTAATAAAATATTTTTAACATTTTTAAATAACATAATTAAAATCCCCTTAACTAATTTTTTATTTTATATTATTATTATATTATAAAATTTAAAAAATGTTACATTAAAATTAAAAGATATAAGAATTTATCTTATATCTTTTTAAAAACATTATATAGAATATTTCAAATATTCTTCTAATTCATAATCTTCTAATGGAATACTTTCACCATTAACTTCATTATTAAAATAATCTACCACAATGTAATAACTACCATAGCTATATATTTCATATTTAATAAGTTTGTTAACTTCAACTGTTTTGATTAATTCAACCACAAACACACCTCTAACCTATTATTTAATTAAATGTAATTTATTTTTTATTAAAATATTGTTCTATTGCAGCAGCCAAATAAGTATTTGCTCTTTTTATTTCCAATGAATTATTAGTGTTAAACCCATTTTCAATTAAAACAAATTTACTAGATAAATCTCCATTATAATAATTAATACCATAATCGTATTCCCATGTATTTCTAGTAAAGTCTCCGAATCCTTTAATGTTATCTATTACTCCATTTACTATATTTAATTGATTTTTATAATTTGGACTTTGTGTTGTTGTAACAAACATTATTCTTGCAACATCTTGATTTTTATTATCTACTCCCAACATTTTTCCATTAGCTAATGCATCTCTATGCATGTCAATTATTAAATCATATTTTCCTAAATCTTTAGTTAGCAACATTTTTCTTGAAGCAAAATATGCATTATTATAATCAGTATCAAATTTTTCAGTAACATGTTCTACTTCAAATCCTTTTTTTCTTAATTTATTTGCTAAATCTTCTCCAGCTTGTACAACGTCATATCCATCGGCATAACTTTCGGCAGTATGTGAATGATATATTAATATTTTTCCTATTTTTTCTACTTTTTGTTCAGTATAAGTTATACACGATTTTGATAATTTATAAGGCTCTAATTGCGAAGCCATACTTTGTCTACTTGTACAAGTTAATACCAATCCACCTGCCAATGTAATAACTAAAATACCTTTTAATAATAATTTACTAAATTTTTTAATAAATCTTCTAATTTTTCTATTTAATTTTATCATTTCTATTCCCTCATTTATTATTTTATTAACCTTAGCTTTTCACTCGTTCTATTTAATTTCTAATCTACCATTTATGTAGTTTTATATTTTAATGTATTTACCATTTTATTAAAATATCATTTGTTTTTATTCCGCATTTTTCAAACAAATTAAGAATATCTAATTTTGTATTTTCTAAAGCTTCATCTTTATAAGTATTTCGTATAGTAATATCTTTTTGAGCAGCTTCCAACATATCAGCTTCAATATCTGCAATTTGTTGTGGTGTAAAATAACTTGCTAAAAATGCATAATCTGCATTGGCTGTAACGTTTTTATAGTGAACACTAATATCTATATCATCTTTGCTTAATTCTATTACTGTTACATCACCAATTCTAGTTGCTGTTAATTTACTAAGATCATATTTATATATTGCTGTAAATTCTGCAGATAAATTTAAAGTTTTCTTTTTAAGTTTATTTCTTAATTCTTTAAAAGCACCTTTAAATATATCATATTTTGGTTGATCTACAATTGTTTTTGAGAAATTACTTTCAAAGTTAATTTCTAATACTTCTAAATTATTTTTAGCCAATATATCATTGATTTGAGTAAGATCGTATTTTTGTTCCATTTCAATTATTTGTGGTTTCATTTCTTTATAACTTCTAGTTGCGACTTTAAAATATAATAATGATCCCATTACAACATTAGCCACTATTAATGCTCCAATTGCTATATTACCAACTCTTTTTAACCATCTTCTCATCTTTCTGTTAAGTTTCACCCCACTGTAACCTCCCTTGTAAAACATTATATTATTTATATATAATATATATTATTTTCCATTTTTTGTAAACACTTTTGAAAAACAATATGTAGTTTTAAAGAGAGTAAATAACTCTCTTTATTTAAATATAAAATTCTTGTAAATCATCTAATCTTAAACATGCTAATTTTCCACCGTTAAATGTCGCGCCACAATCTATACATATATGGCCATTTAAATAGTTTATTTTTGGAGCCCCATCATCTATAAAAAATGCAGGAGTATGACCAACAATGATTGTATAATTATCTAATTTTTTGGGATTATTTATCCAATCTCTATTCCATAAATTATAATCTATTGTTTGTTGTTTCAATAATTCATCTATTGTTAAATTCTTATAATTTCTCGGCATATAAAATCCCGCATGAACTAAAATATAACTATCTATAACTTTTACTATATCTAATTTTTCTAAGTATTTATATAACATTTCCATATATTTATCACCACGTTTTGTTATTGCTTCAAATGTTGTATTACCTCCATTATAATGAATCCAGTTTTTAACTCCATAACCATTATACGCTTCCATAAACATTAATTCATGATTTCCTAATAATAATTCTATATTATCTTTATTTAATATATAATCTAATATTTGAAGTGGTTTCTTACCCCTGTCAAATATATCTCCAATAATTATCAATTTATCGTCATTTGAAAAACCAATTTTAGTTAACATTTGTATAAATTTATCATATTCTCCGTGCAAATCACTCATTACATAAGTTGACATGTTTATCATCCTTTCATTTATAATTAATTGTGTGATAAAGTGAAGAGGAAATCATCCTCTTCATTTTAATTCACTAATTTGTTTTCTATATTTATACATTTTTTTCTCTATCGCTTCCATTTGTTTATTTGATAATTTTCTTTTTTGAATTAATTGATTGGCTAATGATCTTAAAAAATCTGTTTCACTCATATTCATTCTACAACTTAATAATTTATTTAATTTATCTAATGTTTCATTGTATTTATTTTCATCAAATTTGTCATTTTCATTTTTTGAACAATTTCTGTATACTATTTTAGTTAATAAATCTATTTGTTTTTCTGATAACGAATTTTTTTCTTTATATTGTCCCATTAAACTTCTTAAAGTTTCTGCATCCCAACTTGTATTACAATTATTGTTAAATTCTTGTAATATAAATTCCGCCATAACAAATGCTCCTTCTTGTTCATCTGTTAACGATTCTTTAAATTGAACCGCTTTATATAAATTTTTAATTTCTTTTTCTATCCAATATGGTATTGGTAAATCTACTGATAATAATTTTTTAGTTGTTTCTAAATAATCGGGGTTCATTTTTGATTGTTCTATTTTTGAAAATATTTCTTTATATTTTTCACTATTATTTTGATTTTCATCTACCATTCTAACTACTTCTTTTATTAATTTTGAAGTTTCAACCAATCCATTTTTTAAATCTTTAATTACATATTCTGATACCTTAAAAAATTCTTCTATACATTTTTCTCCAAATTGAATTGTATCACCATCATCATTAATAGCTTCGTACACGTATCTTAATTTATGACCATTGGAACATCTTCCACCGCCAAAAAATCCTGTATCATAACATCCATTATAATACCATTTTATACCATTATGAGCTTCTAATATAGATAATTTTGAATTTTTTAATGTTCTTACTTTAGAAAATTGTTGTAATAAATTAACTTGTTCCTCAGTTAAATTTTTATAAAAACTTTCTCTTGCCATAAATTAAATCTCCTTTAAAAATAATTTATTTATATTATATTAATATTATATTATATTTTTCAAAATTTGTTAATAGTAATTTATAAAATATTTTATAAATCCATTCTAAATATTATAATAATTATCATAATGCATATAATAAAAATTCCAATTTTATCAATCATTTTATTTGCCTCCTAAAAATAATAAAAATTTAAAAATGGAAGAATCAATTTCTCCCATTTTTATAATGGATAATATTCTAATAATTCATTAATTACCTCAACCATACATTCGGTTAACATCTCAACTTGAGCTTGTTTATTTGTTTTACTTATTGGATGTGTACTTTGAAAAACAACCCAAAATCCAGTATTACTATTTAATTTATATTTATATTATATTATAAATATATAATTTTGTATATAGTAAAATAAAAAAATTTTTACTTCTTTATTTAATTATGCCAATATTTTACATACTTCTATTTGCAATTCTTCTTTTAATTCTTCTCCATTTATCCAATATGATTTAAATATTTCTTCCCCTTTTAAATTATAAGTTATTGTTGCTGGCCCACCTTCTCTATGAAGTTTTCCATCCTTATACCAATTTTCATATAATATAGTTATTCCGTCTTCGTTATATTCTATTAATGCTGGACCATCTTCTCTATGTTTTTTTCCATTTTTCATATATATTTCGGTATCAATTTTTCCATCTCTAAAATACCAAACAATAGCGGGTTGTCCATCCTTATGAATTATTCCATTTTTATAATAAGTTTTTTTAACTATATTTCCATGTCTATCTCTTACTAATACTAATTTATTACCAACATTTTTATTCATATACTCATTGTAATAACTACACCAATATTTTATTTAATTCCTATTACAATTTATTACACCTCTCCTTCTTAAATTAATTTTATACTATTTACAAATTATTGTAAATAGTAAAAAAAAAAGGATCTTATTAAAAGATCCTCTCATATTAAATTATCTGCAAACATATTTTCTTCTAAATTTTCTAGTTCTTACTACCCCTTCACCACAAGCTGGTTTTTTAGCAGCTTCAACATCGCCTTCGTCTTCAATTCCAGGAATCGTAATTAAGTTTTTAATATCAGTTTCTTTGCTATAGAAAGAATCAGCCCAAACTTCGGTAAATACTAACATTAAATCGGTAACAAATTTAGCTTTATCTTCCATAGGTAATCTTCTAAATTTATTTTTATTAAATTGAATTTCTTTAGTTTTTTGATTTTTTTGGCTAGCCAATGGAAGAGCATCTTCATTTATTAAATCATCTGGTAATATATCATTTAATTCATCTCCAAGATAATGTGCTATAATTGGTCTTCCTATAGTCATATCAAATAATTTTTCATCTTGAACAACAACTTTTTCAAAATATTCTCCAGCCATACTAATTAAAAAGTTTCTTTCACCTTCAGATAAAGAATTATCTTTTATTTTTTGTCTTAATTCTGGATCAGAAGTTTCCATATAAATTTCCATACCTTCTTCATTTTCCGCTCTGTATCCTGTAAAAGTAACATCTAAAGCCGATGCACATTTTCTTTGTTTTTTCATCTTTTTTTCCTTATTAGCATTATTTTCTATAGAAGCTAATTTACTTCTTAATTTACTCATTATTATTCCTCCTAAAATTTTTTTAATTTTTTTTGATTTATTATAAAAATAAAGAATAAACAAAAAAATATTTTTTCAAAATTATAAAAGAGTAACCATTTATGATTACTCTTAGTTTATTAAGCACTTATCTTTTTTCTACATTTTTTATTCTTAACGTTTTTGATTTTTTTAACATTATCATCTTCATCGAAGTCTTCATTTTCATAAATCACGGTATCGAATATTGGCAATTTATCATAATATTTTGCCTCTGGTGTTTCACTCATATATAATTTAATATCAGTATCAGGGGATAATGTATCCATATAACGATGTTTTTCATCATAAATTATATATACCGCTTGTACTGTTTCATAATTAATTTTTATTCTTTCCATGATTTTTACGCAGTTAATTGGCCAGGCTAAGTGGTCATTAACCGCTCTACCCTCCTCGCAAATATATTTTAAAAAACTAAAAATATAAATTGGGCATCACCTCGCCAAGAAACTAATGTGTTAATTATATTATGTTTCTTTATTAAAAAATAAAATAAAATAAAAAAAATATAAGGATTTATTAAAATCCTTATATTTTTAAAAACATGGGTTACTATATTTATTTGCGGATCCTATTTTTAATATCATTCCATTTAATTTATAATTTCCCATTAAATTAATTGTTGCTATTTCAACTACTGCATTTAAATTTGATTTATAGATATAATTTTGATTTGAATAATAATCAAAATTATCTGCTATTTCTGCAATCATTTCTCTAACTTTTATTTTTGTCCCAGTTTTATTTATCCAAACTATTTCATATGGATATCTATCTGAACCAACACATAATGTAGCTCCTTCGCCAACTTTAGGAAGTTTAATTAATTTAGTTACTTCTGTTGGTTTAAGTTTATCATGTTTATTATTGTATTTATTTGATGCTATTGTTTTATAGCTTAATGATTTGTTTTCACACCATTTAATTATAAAATTTTTGCTTCTGGCTAATGTTGTCTCTATCCAATATCTATTCATTCCCTCATTTAAATTTATTAATTTATCTTCTAATGCCTTATCCAATATGTAATTATTGGAATTTAAAAATTCATGCATTTTTCGATTTGATAAAAAATCTTCCCATACTATATTATTATAATACTTTTTAACATCTTCTTCTGTCCATTCAGCTGATTTACTTAGCAATTGCCAATTAATTTGTCCTGATAATAATTCTGTAATTAATTTATCTTCATCAAAAACTATTTCATTATATTTCATGTATAATTCACTCCTCAAAATAATTATTTATATTATATATTATATACACTAAATTTAAATTTGTCAATAGTAAACTATAAATATTTTTTATTATTTTTTACAATTATTATTAACAATAATAACAATTACTGATTGGTATAAAATATTGAATAATTAAAAGGGATCCAAATGGATCCCTTTTTTATGTTTATTTTTTTACTTCAATAACTTCATTATCAGCGGTATTCATTATAATAAATGGTCCTTGTACTCCCATTGCATATTTTGCTGCAGCTTTTAGTGCAATTTCTATTCTTTTAGGAATTGGCATTCTAGTGTTTTTCAATGCTTCTAATGCCCCATATGCAAATGTTTCACCAGAACCAACAGCTATAAAATCATCTTCGTATTCTCCAACTTGGAAATCTCCATCAATTCTAAATAATTTATCCTTATTTGCCACTAAAAATACTCCACCTTCAATACCATTTTCACTTTGTACTGCAAATCCACCTTCCATTAATAAATTAATTGAATTTGGAATAAACACATCTACCATAGTATCAAAATTCACTTCTTCAACTTTTTGATATGTTACTTTTTGAGCGGAATCTTCTTTTCCTTCGATTTCTTCCAATTCCTCCTCAGTTAAATCTTCTAAATCTTCTTCAGTTAAATCTTCTAAAATTGGCTCTTCTAATAAACCTTCTGCTCTCATTAATAATTGTCCCATTCTAAAACTTCCGCAAAATCCAATTAATGTATCTTCATCATCTCTTAATTTAAATACTTTCCTATCTTTTCTAGTAAATTGTCTTCCTAATGCTAAATTTCCACCACATGAATCTGTTCCAATGTATACCCTTCCATTTTTTGGGTCTCTATATCCAATTACACATGTCATATATTTTTCACCTCTCCTTTAAAAGAATATTTTCTAAACTATTATCTCCTTAATTAAATATATACTTTAATAAGGAGATAATAAACAAATTATTCAAGTAAATCGTTTTTTATTAAAATAAATATTCTATTTATTAAAAACTTTTATTATGTTGATTGTAATATTTTATTAACGGCTTTATCTATATTATCGTTATTAAATATAACATAGTCAACTTCATTTTCGATATTATTAAATTCTATCTCATCATTTAAAAATCTTTGACATATAGTTTTACAATCTGGACATTCTTCTCTATTTAATGCTCTTAATAGCATTGTTTTTTCATTAACCTTAATATAAAAACTAATATTATTGGGGAATAATTTTGTTAATGATTTAAATCCACTTGGATTTACAGTTACCACATAATTAATTTCTTCTTTAATAGACGTTTTATGAATGCCATAATAATTACCATTATATATTGCGTGTTCTAAAAAATTACCAGAATTAATTTCATTTTCAAAAAACTCTTTATTAACAAAATGATATGATTCTCCAACTAAATCATCATCTCTAATTTCTCTACTAGTATGACTTATTATTTTTTCAAATCCATGTTTTGTTAATTTAGACTCTATAGCACTTTTCCCACTTCCAGATCTACCAATTAATATTATTAATTTGTTATTAAACATAATACCTCCTATTTTACACTTTTTAATAACTCTGTCATAGTAATATAATCGTTTACATTTTCCAACAACCATTCTGCTGCCGCCATAACATCGTCATCATTTCTATAATATATTTCTTCATTATATAAAAAACCATTAAAAGTATTTAACATTAAATCTCTATATTGTTTTTTAGTTAAACTTAATAATTTTATTATTTCTTTATCTGATACATATTTTTTATTTTTATAAACTATATATAGATAATTACCAGTATTGTTATGCTCAAACATTACTTTAGCCAATTGTAAAGCCATGCAATATCACACTCCTTATATATATTATATATTATTTCTAATAAAAAGTAAATAGTAAATAAAAAATAAAAAAAGGGAGTAATAGGTCTCCCTTTTTATCCTGTTAACCAATTTCTTTTTCTTTTTCTTCCTCTAAATATTCTAATCTAATTTTATTTACTAATAAGTGCAGTATTTTATTATATATTTCATCCGGGGTATTATTATCTTTAATATAATTAATAACTTTTGTAGCTAAACTTTCAATAAAATTATTCTTTTCCATATTTAATTTTATCATATCTATTCTTTTTATTAAATTTACCATTTTTTTATTTATTTTTAAATCCTTATTTGGAGTTAATACTAATTGTCTTGTTAGTTCAATTAAATTATTTTTTTCACATTCTATTGCTTTTTGATATTCTGATTTTTTAGATATTTGAAGTTTTTTAAATTCCATAGCTGACTCTAATGAGTTATTAAATAATATAATATCGTATAATTTTGTAGTTTTCATTAATTCTATAGCTTCGTTTAATATACTTCTATATTCTGATTCGTTTAAATTTGATTTAGTTAGATTGCAATTTTTACAACTTATTACTAAATTAAATTCAACTGTTTGTCCTCCTCTAGCAACTGGTATTTTATGATCTACCGTTAAATCATCTGGATCTATAATGTTTTTTCCACAATAATAACAAACATGTTTATTATTTTCCTTTATTTTTACCATTAAATCTTTCTCAGCTTTACTTAATTGATATGTCATTTTTACCACTCCCCTATATTATTTATTTAATTTATATATTTATTATATAACGTTTTATTTAGCTTGTATACAGTTTTTTAAAAAAATCCTATATTATTTATTTAATTTATATATTTATTATATAACGTTTTATTTAGCTTGTATACAGTTTTTTAAAAAAAATCCTATATTATTTATTTAATTTATATATTTATTATATAACGTTTTATTTAGCTTGTACACAGTTTTTTAAAAAAATCCTATATTATTTATTTAATTTATATA
>JAEIGA010004282.1_pt1 | contig 22091 bp, 34 predicted proteins | sample 9270691 | NCBI WGS metagenome assembly JAEIGA01 (sample SAMN17057246, study PRJNA624740) | gut metagenome | biome: biome; isolation source: fecal sample | host: Bos grunniens | place: China: Xizang | collected 2019 | reverse complement strand
GATAATATGTCATTTAGCGACTTTATCTCTTGCTCGACTAACACATAAAGTTCTATGCGTTGCTCGTAGCATTTGCGGTATTTTTTGTTGAAATTCACTTTGTCTCGGTACAGATCGGAACAAAGCTCTGCGATATGAGCCTTGGTGTCTATACTTCGCTTTCCTATCGGCACGACTTTTCCGCACTTTAGTTCACCTAACATATAGTCCCCAACTTCAAGCCTTTTTCTGATAAGTGGAATTTCATTGGTCTTGCAATATTCAATTATTTCCCGATGATGCCCATTTTTTTCACGGCAATCTTGGATAATTAGCATTTCAAAACTCCATTCTCAACTGTGATGTGTGATTTTCAAACCTTTGTTCTTGCTTTTCAAAATACTCTTTGTCAATTTCATATCCCCAAAAGTCATAACCGCCATTGTAACACGCTATTCGGCTTGAGCCACTACCCAAGTGAGTATCAAGTATCTTATCTCCTTGTTTCGCATATTTGCTCAAAATCCATTGGTAAAGTGCTACGGGTTTCTGTGTCGGGTGAATACGATATGTGTCTGCTCCTATGTTGCCAAAATAAGCATAGTCAAAACATTTAGCCGTTTTATTGAAAGAAGTCCAAGCAAGTTCCCCGTCGGAGTAGGTTTCTACGGGTTGGTGTTTGTACCAAAAGATAAACTCGGTTGTGGGGGGGAGAAGATCGCATAAGTGATTAAATCCCCAAACAATTTGATTTTTGCTTACACGGAACAACTCGTCAAAATATTCATTTGTTGGTCTTTCGTCATTAACACTTTTAAGAGAGCCATACTTTCGCAATATGCTTGTTTCACCATTCTTAAATCGTTTTATTGAGTACGGGGGATCACACACGGCTAAATCAAAGAACTTATCGGGAAACTCTTTCATAGCCTCAATGCAATCTCGGTTTTCAACTATGCTTATTGACATAATCGTACCCCATCAAAATGGAAGATCCGAACTGTCCGATGACAAATCCTCAAAATGCACGCCATTGTCATAAGGATTGAACTGTTGAGGTGTAGGTGTATCTTTGCTTTCTTGCAACTCATAACCGAACACAACATACTGCGGATTTTTATTGAACTGCAAATTTCCGTCTCTATCCTTGTAACAGTTGGTGACATCGCACGAAGTGATTTTAATTCGTTGGTCTTTCATCGGTACGGACTTATGCGCATTTCCTACAAACCGACAATGTGCCGAGAACTGCAACTCATATTCATTTGTCAACTTGTTCTTCTTCGTGATCGTTACTTTGCATACCGTGTAATGCGGTTGCTTTTCCACTACCTCTTTAATCTTCGCAAAACTTCCACTTGAAAATCCCATTAGTTTGCACCTTCCTTATCAAGCATTTCACTTAATGTTGCACCACTCGGTCTATCGACATATAGCATATCCTCGTTTTCCTCGCTCGTCAAAAATCCCATAGCAAGACCTGCACACTCCGTTCTCATAAAGAAAGCAGATGCTCTGTATTTAAGCATAAGCTCGGTCATACTCTTCCACTTCGGGTTTTGGTTGTACCATCCCTCGGATTTAGCCATAGCAACGGTAACGGTAACGCCCTTAACAAGTTCTCCGTATCTGTCCTCGCCCTCAAGGTAAAATCCCCAAGAGTCTGTGCCATACTGACCTACTTCACGATAAACTGTCGGCTTTCTAAATCTTCCGCAGCCGTCAATCATAGCCTTGCAAGCACTACCCGTCCAAGAGAACTTTCCTCGCACTACTTGGCTATTCTGCATAACCGCCATCGGAGATAACCCCATACGGTTTGAAATGTCAATCGCAATCAAGCAGTTACCCACATTACCCTTGTATGCTTGTGGGATAAGGTCGCTTTGTGAAAGAAACCCTGCCATCTTGTAGGACAGATTAAACATCTTGGTGTTGTTCCACATACTCGCAACTTGCGGTACGATTTTAGGCTCTACTACTGTCAGTTCTGTGCTTTCCTCGTTCTGCACGTTTTCAATCTTTTCTTCGTTCATTTCAATTCTCCTTGTTTGATACATATTCCAATTTATATACGCTGTTTTTTGTTTGGATAAGTCCTCTTTCAAGGTCTGCTACAACAATTCTTGATGTGTGAATATAAGTTCCGTCCTTAAATCTTCCCTTTACATCGTTGTATATCTCACCCCAAGCAACAACAGCATCACCAACTCTTTTCAATTGCCAATTCTTCAACAAATTGTTCTCCATTTTAGTTCTCCTTCTTGATTAAATAGTCGGGCAAACTCAAAGTGTTTATAATGCCATTTGCACCATTAAGTCCATACCAATTATCTGTCTGTTTGCACTCCGCATAAGTGCCAATGTACTCTCTAAAATCCGCTTCGCCCTTTTGTATCACATAAGTGTCGGCTTGCATAATGTTCAAGAGATAAGGTGGTTTTTTCTCAACTGCGATAAATACGAAATCAATGTTGTCTTTGGGAACACCGAGAACCTTGCTTGCACTTTCACGATACATAGCAGTTTGCAAGTCATAGTGATATTTGACACAATCTCGCATAAAGTCATTCGGCATTACCGATTTTGCGGATTTAAGGTCGGTGATTACCACTCTGTCTGCGACTTTTCGCCACACATCAGGTCGGCATTTGCACTCTACCTTTGTTAGATCGTCAGTAAAGTACATTGATTGCTCTATGTTTCCGTTTATTAACTTTCTCGCATAAGGGTTAGACCTAATGCTATCTCGCATACCGCAGATCTTTTCAAATTGGTCTTGTGTGATTACTGTCTTTCCTTCGGACAACTCTACAAACTCGGCATACTTCAACTTGCCCTCTTTCGTTCTCCTATCAAAGTTCGGCATTACCACAAACTCATCACCAAATGTTTCGGGTTCAAGCACGATCTTATGGAACGCACTACCAAGCACCATATCTTCACTCGGCTCTTGCGGGTTATCTTCGCACCACTTGAAATAAGCAGGGCATACTGACATATTCGCCAACCGAGACTTTGAGATTGCTTCACGATAGCCGTGATATTCTGCGTTCGTTTCGATTACTATTCCTTGTTTACTCACTTTCTACAACCTTTCTAAACGGCTCAAAATAGTCTTGATACATTATCTTTTTACCAAGGGATTTTGCATAGGTCAACTGCGCGTTTGCGATTTTCGATGTATTCCAACCGCTAACCATAAACACAATGTCTGCGATGTCGATAAGTCGATAGCAAACTTGCATATATTTTTTGTCTGTAAGTTTCTCGCAAGACAGTTCATCAATGCGGGCGGGGTTTAACACCACATATTTTCTTCTCGTCAAGTATTCTTCCGCGACAGCGAAATCCTTTTTGTAATCATCGTTATAGTTGTTTACTTTACCACTCAAAAATACTATTTGCATTTCTTTTCTGCTCCTTTCACAAAATAAGAAGTGTTGCACTCATAATACTCGTTTACAAGGTTATCTTGAACTTCCTTTGGATAAGACTTCAATTCCGCATAAAGAATGTCCTCGATTTCCTCTTTAGTGAAACAAAAAGTCAAAAAACCATTGATATTGACATCTTCGCACAAATGCCTACCGACATCAAAAGAATTATCGACAGTTTTCAGTTTTTCTTCACATTCCTTGCAAACGCCAAAGTAATTATCAGTTTCCACATTCTTGCAACAAATACAAGTCTTACTCATACTTTTTTGGTCTGCCTCTCTTTTCTTTTTGCTTTTCGATTTCTTCAATCGTGGGCAATCTGCCGAGTTTTTTTGCGATTTGATAAATTCTTGATTGTGACAGATTTGTTTTTTCTGCGAGTTCTTTAACCTTCATTTTCTCCTCCTTTGTTTTTATTTTCGTATAAAACTCTAATTGCATATTTTTCAATGATTGGATATAACTCATTCAAAAAATCGTTGCAAAAAGAGATTTCATCTTGTGTCATATCAGCGATTCTTGTCTTTTTTCTCGCATTAAGATACTGACTTCCATCGTGATCTCTTGTTACGGCAGTAATTGACACCAATCTCGTTGCCAAACTTCTCAAATCTGCCGACAACGCATTTCCAAGAGAATAGTTGCCGTATTTCTTACTTTCAAACTGATTGTAAACATCGAAACTCAAATGTTTTTCTTTTTTTAGAGCCTTTAATTCCGCTTTTTTAAGCTCAATTTCACGCTCAAGCTCTGCGATTCTATCCATTTTTTTACCTCCTTTTTTGCTTTCGCAATACCATTATACCACACGAAAACGCCCTTGTCAATACTTTTTTGATATTTTTTCAATATTTTTTCGATATTTTTCAAGACAAAAAAACAGAGCCGATTTTCACCGACTCTGTGCCTATTATTATGTTCCCATAGACAGGGCAATGGTGTCTCACTTTTGCACCATTATATTATCCAATAACAATCAGCTTCTTTTTCGTTGCAACGCCAAATGTCATAAATCACACCGTGTGCTGCACAAGTCAAGTGACCGTCAATGCGAATAATAACTTTGTTGTTAGGGTACATCTCCGCGACTTCCCCTACTGTTTCTCCGTGGTCGCAGTATCTAACGGGCGCACCGAAAATATCTTCCAATATGTGATGATAGCAACACAAACATAGTGGGTCGCAACCATAGTAATATGAAACTATATCAAGCATCTTATCTACGGCACGATAGGGGAGCGACAAGCCAAGCGATATTGCCCGACATACGCAATCTTCTTCCTCTATCTGTTCCACATTTGCGTTATAATATGCAAAATCACCACTCATATTGTCAATCTTCCTTTTCTGCGATGCACTTGTAGTACAACCACACTTTTTCTTCGGGTTCTCCACCGAAATCCTTATCGTGCAGAAACGCTTTAGCAAGTTCCGCATAGAAATCAGGTCTATCAAGTCCAAACTTCTTTGCGACCGCACAATAGTCGGAATACATCATATTCATTACAAGACCGAAAACGTGTTCACCGCCAAATTCTTCGGGGTTTACTCCTACTTGACGAGCATATTGAGCAACTTGTTCTTTCTTGAAGTGTTCACCCATAGTTCCGTCTTGGTTCTTCATATTTTTCTTCCAATTTTCGATGTCCTTATGCGAGAGTTTTCCGTACTCCATTTCGCCATAATCACGCATACCATAGTCCATACCATAGTCTGCATAATCTCGACCTCTCATATCGTGCATTTCATAATCGGCATAATCTCTGCTTCTCATATCGCCACGCATATCGTAGTCATCGTAATCTCTCATAGGCGGCATACCACCTCTTCGGTACATACCATAATCTTCCATATCCCTATCTCTGCGAGGTCTGCGACTTTCCACATAACCGCCACGTGAGCCATAAGGATTTCTTCCGTCTCCACCTCTACGAGATTGAGCCATAAGCATATCTTTTACAAACTTATTCATAATTATTCCTCCTTATTAAGCTCCTGCGCCACCGTCAGCAACGGGAGCAGGTATAACTGCGAGATTGTTGTTAGGAGCGCAAGACAAACCACCAAGGCTCTTGAATACTGCCGAGGTAGGTGTAGTGCTGATTCTCAACGGATATTTCTTGCGAGTGCGGATAGCACAAGCCGTAATTTGAGCGCAATCACAACCAACAATGGGATATACTGTTGTAGTATCACCGCCAATGGAGATAGCCACGGGCATAGCGATAGTAGCAGTAGTCGGTATAGTTTGTGCAATAACAAGGCATACCTTACGGCAATCGGGGTAAAACCCTGTTGGAATGTCGATAACAAGTGTATCTGTTCCATCAACAGTTACCACAGTTACGGCAGTAGAGATAACCAAATTTCTGCAAAGTTGGCATTTGTTGTTAATACAATTACTCATAATAAATTCTCCTTTAGGTCAAGCAAGGGCAACGAGAGAAACCCGTCACCCTTGCGAATTATTTGTTTCTCACTACTTATTTAGTAGGAATTAGGAATTAGTTGCATCCGCAACCACAGCCATTGTTAAAGCCAAAGGTTGCCTGACCCGAACAGTTTGTAGCAAAACTTACGGGCGTGGGGGGTTGCACGAGAAATGCAGGTTGAGGGCAAGCCGTTCCAGTGCGACGAATTATTTCGGCAACACCTGCGTCAACAGTCGCGCCAATGTAGGCATTTTGTGCGGATTGAGAAGCGGCAAACTTAAGAGCTTGGTTCTCTGCGGTGAGGGTAGAAATCTTATCCGCTGTCAAGAAGTCGAGGATGGCGCGGGTGTTGTCCTGACCTGCGCGGATAATGTCGCAAGTGTTTCTCTCGTTTGCATACTTCACATCAGCGATTGCCGCACGGGTGTCGCAGCAACATTCAGCGATTTGGCGAGAAAGTCCGTTGAAACCTGCTTGGGTGTTGTAGCCGAGACTACACAAAGCATTATCTACTCCGTGGAAACCTGCGGTAATAGTGTTGTTGAGCGCGTAGGTACTGTCAGCAAGACCATAAGTCTGTTGGTCGAGTTTGGAAATGAGAGTCTGTTGGTCTACTGCGGCTCTAACATCCGCCTGTGTTGCACAAGGGGAAGCAAAATGACCGCCGCCACCGAAACCGCCACCAAATCCGTAGCCATTACCACCCCAACCGAAGATGAGGAGAATGATAATCCACCACGCAAAATCACCGCCAAACATACCGTTGCCATAGCCACCGCCATATCCACAGTTGTTTGCATCTCTACCTACTGCGTAGCCTGTTGCGAAATCATTAGAAGATTGTTCGTACATAATAAAAATTCCTTTCAAAAAATAAAAATAAATTTATATAAAATGACACTATGCGCAATTATGTCATTAAATATCATCGTCTGTTAAGAGAGTTAAACATATTCATAACCTCTTGTTCGGATATACCTCGTTGTCTTGCGAGTTGCATAGCGACATCACGCGGATTTGATCCTTGAGTGCTATTTTGAATTTGCGATAAAGCCGAACTCATTTGGGGGTTGTTTTGAAGCATTTGTTGAAACATTGCTTGGGGGTTGGGATGGTTTCTAAACATTTGAAACATTTGCATAGGGTTCATCATTTGTGGTTATCCTCCTTTTTGATTGCATTTTTCATCCTCTCCATATCTTTACTCAAATCGTTAAGTCTGTCGGATAGTTGCCCTAACTGATCCATAGTAGCATATTTCACCTTTGGAGTTTCTTCTTTAGGTTGACTTTGCTCTGCATCAACATCAACGTACCTAAAACGCTTCACAGTAGGCTTTCCTTGCATATCCGTAGTCTTTATATAGAAGAATGGGTTATCGCTGTCTAAAAGCATTTTTTGGGCGTTTGGTGGCAGTATAAGTGCCTTTGCTCCCTCGATGCCGTTTACATATTCAATGTTCGATTGAACTTGAATTGGTTGTTGTGCATTTTGTTGTTGTACTTGAGGTTGCGGTTGTGAATAAATGTTCTGCTGATTGTTTTGCATATTACCATAAGGATTGTTATAATACCCTTGGTTACCATAAGGCGATTGATACATACTTCCATAAGGGGTATACTGATTTTGAAACATAGCAAATTCTCCTTCCTTTTGATGGCTAAATTATATCAAAAAAAGCACAAGATTCATCATTACAAATCCTGTGCTTTTCCTTTATTATTCTTTTACATTTTCTTTATTTTTATTTTTTATTCTGTACTTTTCCAAAAAGTTCCTTCTTCATCTTCCACTTATCGTGGTATACTGTATCCCATTCAACGTGGCATTTTTTAGTCTCGCAGAGCCATATCCATACATCTTTGGTTTTCTCTTTTTCGATGAAGAACTTAATAGCGGTTTGTGTCTTTAGGTCATTATAATTACGTTCTTTACATAGTTTGACGAGTTTTTCCCTCTCAATCCTTGTATCGAACAACAGATTTTCTTGCTCTGTTATTATCATTGCCATTTTACCCTCAAGTCTTGCAATCTTTTCGTCAACCGCATTCAAATCATCAAGTATCTTTTGTCTTTCCGACTTTAATTCTTCTATAATTTCTCTAAATTCAATCATAAAATTTATACACCCCAAAAAAGAATTATAATTCCCTAAAATCATCGGTAGGAAAAGACATTACATCAATTCCTACCGATTTTGTTTATTCACTATCTATGAAACAATCAAAAAATATATCAGCAATCCTACAAACCAATATATTAGATGTTAGTAACTTGATGGATAGCGCGAATAACTGCTTCAAGATTAGCCTTTTCGTCACGGGTAACTTTACCGTCTGCTTTAGCTTGTTGATAAATCTTTTCAACAGTTGTGGTATCAATTCCTGCGCTTTTGAGCTTGTCAATAGCCTTTTCAAGTTCTCTGTGTTCATCGTCGGTGATCTCTACAGATCCAGTAATGCCAGAGGCAACACCACGGAGCTTGTTCTTGCGAGAGTTTGCATTATTGTCAGCATAAGCCTTTACAATAACTCCAATTTGCTCGGTGAGTACGGGGAGATCATTTTCGGAAACATCCATATTGGACTCTTTCATTGCGTGAATGAAAGCATTTGCAAATGCCGCTGCCTCTGCATCCTTATACTTTCTAACAACAAGGTTAGCATAGTTAGCGAGAAGACCGCCAGCAATAAACCACATAAAGTGAATATCTACGGAGAGAAGGAACTCTCCAAGTTCGCCGATTGCATATCCGACAAGAGCGGAAAGTGCAATTCCAATGGTTGCGTTGATAAATCTGCGCTCCTTATCATTAGAAGCGAGCTTTTTGGTGATGGGGGTGAAAGACTTTTTTACAACGGTCATTACGAGATAGGTCAGAAATGCGATTCCAATCATCCAAAAGTAACCGCCAAAGTTGGTGTACGCATAGTTAAGCATAATTTTAATTTTCTCCTTCTTCTGTTACAGTTTGTTGGGGTTCATCGGTAGAATCCGTAACTTCATTCTCGGCCGACTCTTCTACGGTGGTTTCTTCCTCTACTGCTTCCGTAGAATCAACAGTAGGTTGCTCTTGTTCGGTAACCTCTTCAGTTTCTACAACTTCTTCGGTTTCCAAAACGGTTTCCTCGGTAGTAGTATCAACCTCTTCAACAACCATTTCGGTTTCTACTACAACTTCGGTGGGCGTGGTTTGTGCATCTGCGACACTCACTTGAACATCAAGTCCAAATGCTGCTCCTACCATCACGAGTATGGACAGAACAAATCCCAAGATACACTTTACAAGTCCTTTCGTTTCGTTCATAGCGTTCTCCTTTCTCTTTATTCTAAACCCTTTCGGTATTTAGTCAATATCATATCTTTCCTCTTGAACAGATAATTTTTGCTTTAACAAACCATCATAAGAGTAGGATATTCCGATAACGCGAAATTTCTTCGGTGTTCCATCTTCATTCACTCTCAAAGGAACTGTTTGACCTCTTTTTTGTACGTAAGGTATTATAATATCATATTTCTTAAAGTGAGTAGACAAATCATCTTTGCTAAACACATTATTACCATTTTCATCGTAGTAATCGTTGAACAGACATTCGATTTCAAAACACTCTCTTCCATTTGCATATCTTCTTGAGGTTTCATTCAAAATGAATTCTCCAAGAGCAATATAGTCGCTAATCTTACCGTAATAATAACTATACTTTTGGATTAAATCATTAGAATCTATTACAGATGTATCTTCTTGTCCATCATCTGTTACCTTTGTCAATGTTTCTTTTTCTTCATCCTCAAAGTAATTGAGAAAAAACGAAAAATCCAATGACTTTAAGTTTGTTAATTTATTGCTTACAGATTGTTGGACATTAAAAAAATCTGAAATTTTGATAGTATCGTAATTTTTCAATAAAAAAGAGTAAGGTTTTTCTGTTTCTTTTGAATCATTTGATTTTTCATCATTTTGATATATCTCTAACGACTCAATCGCAACAGAAGAACTTATGTGATGTGTTTTATATGGAAGGTTAATTTGAAGAGTAATTTCCGCAAGACGATTAGAGGAAATAACAAGACCGTTAGTGCCTGTGATGTTTTCCCAATCTCCAATCGAATATTCCGCACCAGATATAGAAATTGGATCTCCGTACTCGTTATAATTTACAGTAAGATGTCTGTCCGCTTGTGAAACCTTATTGTTTATGTATCTTTTTCTATTTGTTACGTCTATTGACGGATTTATTAGTTTAACAAACTCTCCTTTTGAAATTGACAAAATGTTTTTTGGATTTACAATTATTGATGTTTTTTTAGGTCTCTCTCCTGTTATAATTGGATTACCATTCTCATCTTCAATTACGCGACACATAGTTGCTTCACAAATTTTTGACAACCTATCCCAAAATGTACCAAACTTTAAGTATGCGCAATATATATTTACACCATCAATTATACTTGAATCTTCTCCAAAAGTCAATCCATAAGATGGATAATTTTTAGAATATCGTTCTATGTTATCGGTTTGTGTTTGATCCAAACCCAACAAATATTTTGCGCTTTGCTCATAAAAAGTAAAAACATCTTTGTCCTCCAATGAGGATGGCTTGTTTTGCAACTCTATTATTTTACCAATCAACTGAATGTCAACTCTTCTTGTTTCATCATCAAATTCAGCCGCATCAATCTTGAAAGTAGCAATAAGTGTTTCTTGATTTTTAGCCAAGTAAAACTTAACAATATAATTCTTGATTTGTGAAGAATTAACATTTTGATTATTGAAATATCCTATGTTATCAATGAACGAAATAGAACCACGATTTGCATAGATGCCCCAATTTACCACATCTGTAAGATTTCCTCTATCCAATGCGCCAAACTCGAAAGACAACATATTATGGTCTATTGTCATTATTACTTCTTCGCCATTGAATATTTTAGCAATCAATCTTTTGTTCTTTTGCATTTTTATGCCCCTTATACTGTTGACAAGAAGTATTCTTCTCCATCAACTATAATATCGTCAGCTAAAACACGCGAGCCATTAGAATTATGCAATACTACCCAATCTTGTTCGGAATAGTAAAGCAAATCTCCTAAACCAATATTCAAAAATGGTATTTCTGCAATAAAGTCTCTCCAAGTAGAATCAAGCGGAGCAGAGAACTGATCAACCGTTCCGTCAACGTCATTCTTGATAGAAAAATCTGTCGTTCTGTTTGTTCCAATCAACTCAATGGAAAATTCTTGGATTCCCAATGCAATCAAATATTGTTGGTATATGATCGGCATACTTGTTGGAGCAACGTACATCTCGTTAGAAACTATTTTATTCTCTACTGGATCGTAGCACCTCACGATGAACCCATTTGAGGATTTCAAGAGTTTCATTGTTTCTCTATAATCCTCAATGTTCATCATATTGTACTTGATAATAAGTCTTGGAGTCAAGAAAGTTTCGTACTCTTCAATCTCGTTTATCTTTCCATCGTTAGTTCTAATAGGCTGTGTTTTGTAGGACTTCTCCTCAAGGTAAGAATACTCGGCATAGCCTGTAAGTTCTACTGTTTTTCCATTAGCAGAAACTGTTATTCTGTCTATTTGGCTTTTTAGATATGCTTCTCGTAATTCATAAGGCAATCTATTTGCTTGTTCTATTTCTGTTCTTTTTGGATAAAACTGCATTATTGCCTCCTTATAATTTTACTAAATCATATCCGTTTCGCCTTGCAACCCCGCGAAATACGTTGAACAATCTTTGACCGTCAACATAGACATCGGTTGTATAATCGGCTTCAGTTCCATTGTCTGTAGCAGCAAATCCGCGAATGAATCCTCTTGCAACGGCATCTTCCAACTGTTTCATATTCATTATCGTAGATCCACCACCACTTGTGTGCGTTACAAGTTCAGGTCCAGCTTCACCTGCGTAGAATAGAGACCCCTTTGTTGCAAGACCGCCACCTGCATATTTAGGAACTTCAATGCTATCTATGCTTGCCTTTGCATTATTTACCGCTGCCGTAACCGCAATAATTCCTGCCGCTATACCTGCTACTGCAAGACCTAAAGACCAAGCAGAGTGGAAAGCACCAAACGCTATTGCCGCACTTAACGAAGCAACAGTAAGAACCCCAAGAAGTGAAATAACTTTTTGTATGCCATTCATATATTCAAAATTAGAAAATACTGCAAAAGCAAGTCCAATAGCGGCTGCAAATCCTAATGTTTGAGCCGTTACAGATGTAATTGCTAAACCAAGATTTCCAAAATTCAACTGTGCAGCAAACAAAGCAGATACAAGTTGTTGTTTTAATGTGTTAGACGAGAAGAATATCATAGCCGCACCCAAAATGGTTACTGCTCCATATACTACTTTCATTCCAACGCCCAACTCATCCCACTTTGTTATGAGGTTTGTAATACCATATATCAACAATCCCAAACCACCAACGCGAAGAAGTGTCATAGCATTACCAACACCCGTTATTCCTTTGACAATACCCCAAAGTTTCTTTTCCAATGCGATAATACCAAGTGTTGCAAGAGCCGCAACAAATGATCCAATCAACTTTACTGTTTCAGTTAATGCAGGGGGGAATTGCCAAATTTGACCGACAACTTCTCCTACTTCGTTTTTAACATCGACAAGTTTACCGCCAAGCATTTCAAGAAATTGTGTTGCTTTTGATACGGCAGGGTTTTCGACACCTTCATATATTTTTTGGTAGTTCTTGATAGCATCCAATAGAGATTGTGTTATATCTATTCCATCGTCTGCACCTGCACCACTTTGTAGCACTTGGAATTTGTCAAATCCAAGAAGTTTTCCCTTTAACTCGTCAACCTCTTTATTGGCTTCGTCAACGCCTTCAGCAAAATCTATTCCCCAATCAGTTTCAACATATCCTAAACTGTACGCGAGTGATCTCGCAAGTTCGGTAGCAACATACAATCCTGCATTGATGTTTACAAGAATACCGCTCTTTTCCATAAGAGTATTAAAGCCGATTCCAATCCAAGTAGAAAATTCTTTGGATTGCTCATTCATCATACGGAGTTGGTTTGCACTCGAAGCAAGAGTCTTTGCCAAGTCACCCGTAGCACCCGAACGTTCCATTTGTTCATAGACCGCCAAGATACGAAGCAACTGTTTCTCGGTTTGATTAAGTTGTCTTACTGTCTTTGTTCCACCAAGTTGTTGATAAAGTTGGAATAATGTTTGCTCTGTGATGTCATAACCCGCGGTACGAATAGGTCTTACTTGACCGCTTAATACCGCTTGGAATTTTGTCATAGCAGACTCAACACTCACATTATACAATGACGAGAAATCGAGTGCCATTTGTGTTAAAGCCTCGGAAAGTCCATAAGCAGTTGTTTCGCTTATGTTGCCCAAAGCTCCTAACATATTCTTAAATGTCGCTTGGTAGTTCATCAATGTTGCGGACGAAATACCATACGCCTTTGTCATTTCGCTTGTGAATACTCTCGCTTGAGAAATATTACCCCTCATAGCGGTTTGCCACAAGTTCAACGTTTCTTGATAGTCAATGCCGTACTGAACCACTTTAGCCAAGTCTTGACCCAACTGCTTCGTTACGTTTCGCACAAAGTACAGTTTAGCAATAATTGTACCAAAGTTAAGTGATTTTGCGAGACCTTTTGCAAGGTTTGTGTTTTTGTTAGAACGATTAGCGGCAGAAGATCCGCGATTTTTACCGCCAACGTAATTGCCGCCATTTATTGCTCCATCAACACCACCCGCACCATTTATATCCGTAAGGACTTTGTGAAGGTTTTTAAGAGCATTTGTAGTATTGTTTATTCTTGCTGTTGTGCCTTTGTTATTGACTATAATGTCAAGTTGCAAAGTATCAATAACCATACTCTTAATCTCCTTTCTTATTTACTAATTTAGCAAGTTGATGGAAATAGCGATAAAGCCTTTCCCTCTCTAACTCTTTTTTCCTTTCCGTCATTTCCACTTCGCCATCCTCATTCGTTGGCATAGGGCATTCTGGATATTTAGGCATTTTACGGCTTGTATCTTTATCAGCCAATCCTGCGGTGAGAATTGTACTTGAAAGAGCCGACTTGACATACGCACCGATTAGCCACGCTTCTTGCCGCTTTTTATCGCTCTCCATATTGTACTTTTTTTCATAGTTCAATAAGAGCCTTGGATTTCCATACCAATACTGTTCGGGAGTCATACCTAATACAAGTGCGTAGTCAAGCAAATCGTCATAGAAATAATCAAGCGTTATCCTTTGCCGATTTTTTTGTGTTTTTTCATTAGAGTTTTGCTTTAGTTCATCGTGAACTTCACTTTGCGCTTGGGAGCGGACTTTTCGCTTTGGCGTAATGCCATCATAAAAAAAGTTGTCATCCCCTTTAGGAACTCCTCGTTGTATTCAAGGCACTCCTCGCAAAGTTCAAGAATGTCATCTCTGCTACCCACACGGATTTCTCCTGCATCAAGCATCTTGGGTAACAGATTTTTAAGCATATCGGGCATATCGTCGGAAAGCGCGAACAGTCTATCTGCCTTACCTTCCTCGATAAGTTGCATTATCACTTCCGAAGGTTCTCCGTCCTCCGCATCAAATCCTACGCCATTGAAAAGTACATCGACAAGGTTGGAGTAGCCTTTCAAAGCTCCTACCGCCATAGAACGATTAAGTACAATGTCAAAGTCGCACATTACCGTTGTTCCATCTTCCTCATACAGCTTTATTGTCTTTCTGTAATCCATTATTGTTTCTCCTTTTATAAGGTTATCTTATTCAATTTTATTACTCTGCGGTTGCGAGAGTTGCGCCAAACTTCAAGTCTCCTGCGATAGTGTACTTGAGGCGAATCGTGATTCTATCATTAACCGCTACGTTATAAGCACCCGTCTTGATGGGTACAATAGGAATATACGTGTGATCTTCCTTATTCGGAATCTCGATCTTGAGCCAAGCTTCTTCTCCTGCAAGTGCATCCCAAATAGTTTCTGCTGCCTCGTCATCTGTTGCGTTTACAGTAAGCGATTGAATGCCGCTTGTGTCGATAAGACCTGCAACACTCGACTTGTAACGAAGATTATCAAAAGAGGTAGTGTCAATGGTATCTGGGTCAAGGTCAAATTCGCTTGCCTCAATAACTTGGGGAATAAGTTGCGAAGGCTCGGCATTAGTTCCACCGCTTTTTGCGCCAACGTAAAACTTAACTCCAAGGCTCGTCAAAACATTAGCCATTTTTTATCTCCTTCAGTTTATTTTATCATAATTTCTTTGTATGTAAAATTCATAACGAATAGGTGAGGTGTAAGTAGTAGCACCATCATTTACAGGCATACCAAAACTCTCTCCAACTCGTCTCAATCTTACAATGTTTTTATTCCACTTTAATGCTGTGGGTTTGTCAAACAAATGTGATATTTTATCAGCGAATATCATAGATGTTTCTTGTGCCGATTTAATTTCACCATTTATTCTCAACTGCTGACAATAAGGTGAAATTTGTACGGAACAAAAACTAATATTCTCACCCTCGGTGAAACTATCGTATTGCTCGGCATCCGTATCTTGCATAGGTTGCACAAAAATGTGCGGTGGAGTTATCGTAACACTTTGTTTGTTTGCATAATCAACTTTGACTTCTTTCTCATAACTACTATCGCTATTGAGCTTTTCTGCCAAATATGCAATTATATCATCCCAAAATTGTTTCATACTCCACCGCTTTCACTTTGAAAATATTTTTGTATAATTATGTGTGCTTGTTCCCTAATGTATTGCGAGGTTTCCCACATTTCCGCCTCGGCAGGGTTTCCTTTTACAAATGCGTGTCCCCACTTCCAACCTTTTTCACCGTTTCTTTCGGTTTTGTGTGGGCTTTGATAATAGTAAACCCACTCTTCGGTTTCGGGAACTCCGCTTTGTGGAAGGTTTCCTTGATAAGTACCTTTGGCATATTCACCCGTACCAAACTCGAAGAACGCAACCGCATTACCTTTGGCATATATGGTGGCTCTTGTTCCGTGGTTTTCATACTCCACTTTGATACTTGAGTGCCCGTGCTCGGCATATTTTCCCTTTGCGAAATCTTCTGCCTTCCCGCACAGCTCTGTCATAGCCTTGCGAAAATCAGCCAAAAGTTTTCCGTAGGTCTCAACCGCTTTTATATAGTGCTCAAGACCGCTTAAATCCATCGTAGAAGCCATTTAGTTGTTCCTCTCGATAATTTGCTCAAGTTCAACTTGAATAGCCTTGTAGCCGATTTTTACGGCAGTTACGCGAGCGTTAGCACCGTCACCGTGTTCGTAACCCTTTTTTAGCGGAGTTGGAATATCTCCATCAAGGTATAAAAGGTCTCCAACCGCATATTCTTTCTCGTTACCATTAAGAGGGATCATCAATCTCCAACGCTTATTGACACTTTCTCCATACTTGAGCGTATCAACATATCCGTCAAGAGGTTGGTAGTTTCCCCACTTTCTAATAGGCGGTTCAAATTCGATTATGCTTTCGTCCCCATTTTGGATTCTTTTACAATGATAAAACTCTTTATAGGCAATCATCTTTTAATCACTCCAACAACAGGGGATAGCATACTTATCAAACCAATGGAAATTTGCGAATGGTCGAAATTGATTTGCAAGCCGTTCTCTCGGTATGCGGTAGCACTTGAGCATCCTGCTCTTTCTACAATTTCATCACAACAAGCATTCAGCCAAGCGGTTTTTCTTGGCGTTTCCTCATCGTCCTCATCGTAGTAGGAAATGTCGGACTTATAGACTATGCCGTAATAAAACATTTTCGCTTTAGCGATTATATCGTTAGCATCTTCTTCAGAAATCCAAGGATATTTTCTTCTTATTCTTGATACATAGTCCATAAGTTACCTCACTTTATCTGTACTGCGGTGTTTTTGGTCTAACGTCAGTAGTTTGCTTTTCTGTCAAGCTTTTCTTCTTCGGCTCTTGCTTAACAGGCTTTCCGTTTACTGTGGGATTACGGTCAGCCTTACGGTCGTTCCGTCTTAACAACATTCCCATAGTTTCACCTCATTAAGAAATGGTAAGTGCGATCGCCTTGCTCTCGTCCTTGAGGTATGCAACATAATGCTCGTCTGCGGTGATAACGGTAGTCTTTGCAACAATATCTCTGTCACTCTCTACCATAACATCGCGCTTCATTTCAAGACCAAGCGCGCCTGCGGCTACGATATAAGCCTCGTTGCTGGTGAGTTTATCGGAAATTGCAACTTGAAGTCCTGCAATCTGTCCGACAGTTCCCTTAATGAGTACGTTGTCGGTGTTCTCAAGAGAGAGAATTTCGGTAGCAATCTTTGCATAGTTAGTGGAGTTGATGATAAGAGCAGCCGCTTGATTTACATTCTCTCCGAATTTTGCTCTCGCAGTAAGAAGGTTGGGAATTGTAAGAGTTGCAGAAGGAACAGTAAGGGTAGCACCGCGGAGAGCCGTAAGCAAATCGTTATCTACTTTGTTTGCAATAGCCATCTTGAGTTGGTTCTTTGCCTCTGCAATAGTATCACCGTAATCATTGAGAACGGACTCGTCTGTGAGTTCAACACCGCGACCTGCTTTCTTAATGGTTACTTCGGTTTCGGAGGTTGTCATCTTGGCAATCGGGATGTCCTCGCCCTCTGCTACATCAGTTGCATCACCAATGTATCCGTATTTGGGCATAGTAAGAGTATTTCCTGCTCTGCCTTGAAGCTTTCTACCAACAGTAGCAAGGGGAGCGAATACAATCGCGTTGGGAAGTTCTGCGGAAATCATATCGGCAAGAACTTGGGGGTTAATCAAATCAGCAATTCTTGTTGCATTTGCACTTGCGGGCATAATTTAATCTCCTTTATTTTATGAATTTAATTGATTATAAAGTTCGGGGTTATCATTGTAAAGTTTAACCTTTTCCGTATAACCCATTTGAGCAAATTGCTCTTTTGTAATAGTTCCAGTTTTATTAACGGGTGGCGGTGTAGGATTGCTTGACAACAACTCTTGTTTGATTGTTTCACGGAGTTGTGCTTCGTTGTTCGCCTGATATTCGTTCTGCTTTTCAATGGCTTCAAAAGTCTTGCCATCTGCGAGAAGTTCTGCGATCTCATTGCGAGTTTTTTCATCGCTAATGTGAGAAAGTTTCTTTGCATACTCGTTGATGTTATTCTTTCTTTCGAGATCTTTGAAATACTTTTCTCTCTCCGCGATTTCCGCTTCTCTCTTTTCCTCGTCTGTCAGTTTTGCGAGGTACTTTTGGTTCAAATCGTTCTTCTCATTTTCAAGTGCCTTATACTTGCCAAGTGATACATATTCACCCGTAGTCAAGTCGGCATACTTCTTGTCCTTAATGAGATTGTCGATTTCTGCGTGTGTGAGGTTTTCGTTGTAACCATCACCAAGCAATTCTTTAAGTGTTGCCATAGTTTCTCCTTTACACTCGCCTTAATTTATAAATCCGTAGTCGGCTCTACGATATTGAGTGCAGCATATTTTAAGTGCCTTATGCTCGGCAAAATATTTATATCCAAAGATGTTACTCTTGAATATTTGTAGGTGATTGATTATTGTTTGTTTGATTTTGTTGCTCCAAAAGTTGAGCATTGTACTCCTCGATAGCCTTTCCTGCGGCATCGGGTTCGTTAGTAATTCCAACCCACTTTGCTCTCAATGCAGGGGGAACATCCTTGAAGTTATCCCAAGATTGAGACTTAATAAGCAGATTTTCACTACGATTTATGTTGTACTTAACATCAATATCGCTTGCAAATAGGTTTTTGACTTTTGAGTCTTTAGTTTCCTTGCAGATGAACAAGATATGCTCAAGCAAGTCAACATCACCATCAAGCAGCGAGTTAATGTCTTTCAAAATTACTGTGTAAGCGTTTTCCCAACCCGAACCAACTTCTGCGGCAGCATTATTACCACTACCAACGGATGCAGTAGGAAGAGGAACGCCAACACAACTATAGAGCGATTCCTTTAGTTGCTTATAAACAGTATTCACATCCGCGTGATTAAGGTTTACAGCAAGTGTTTTAAGATCGGCAGGGAACTGCGGATGTGTAGGTAGCAATTCAACAACGCCGTTCTTCTTTAATTCTTTGAAGTTTTCCGCCTTTTTTTCGGGGGTTTCGCCAAGAGACACATTTACAAAAACGTAAAGCAGATTTACCACATCGTCAATATTGTCAAGAGAGCAACTTGCGAGATGATCTATTGCATCTTGAAGAGTTTTTCCAATTTCTACTATGCCAAGTCTGTCCGTATTGGAATACTTCTCAACAAGAGGTAGCATTTTGTAAAGCGGTCTTTCCTTTGAATTTACAACTTCAAAACGATTGCTTGCAAATCCCTCCGTGCGGAACTCCGCGTATATATCAGGCAAATATATAGACATTATAGTAACATCTTTTTCCTTGCCATCCTTGATTTCCTTTATAGAAGTAAAGATAACATCAAATAAAGGTTCTTCCCCAATATAAGAAGAATAAATCTTTGCACAAGTGTCCGCGGGTTGACAGAACAACTCAAATGGAGCTTTGTTTGCAACATCTACAATCTTTCTCTTTGGTTGAATAAAATAATATCCAACTCCCGTTGCATAAATCCACTTCGCTACTTCATCATCAACGCTTCTGCCCTTTGCATCCTTCCAATACTTGTTAAGGTAAACGATTTCGTCACCTTCAACACCCTCTCTTTGGGTGTATTCTTTAGGATTGCCAAGAGAGTAACCACACTTGAAATTAACCATATCGTAAAGGTGAGGTTCTACTACTTGGTGGTTGATAGAATCGCTTTCGTAAGGTCTTTTCTTAACCAAGACATCGTGCTTACCAAGATATATATCATAATTCTTTCTAATTTTGGCTTTGTTTTTTTCAAACTCGTCAAAGATATACTGCAAATAAGGCTTTACTCTTTCTATCGTAAGTTCATCCGCCTTTAGAGGTATCTTAATCTTATTTACGCCTATTGACATAATCTCTCCTTAAAACAAAAAGTGCATAGTTACCCTAAAAAACGGTATCTACGCACCTTAACTAAAATTTTGTGTCTACGCACTAATCAATCATCTTCTCTGTTTCTAACAGTTATTCTTTTATGTTCGCTAAATCTTATTTTTCTCTTACAATTTTCGCAAAATGCTTTTTGATCTGCCTTGCGAATATCAAAGTCAATGAAAATATCGTCACTAACTATCATAAACGATTTAGCGCATATAGGACATCTAATTCGTCTCATACTTACCTCATACACCTATTTTATTATACAATACCACAATTTCCAACATTTGTCAATACCTTTTGTGAATTTTGTTTGTTTTTTCACATATTTTTTGCGATTTATGTGTTTTTAATATATCAAATGTCACACAATCTCATATCCATACTCAACAGGAACGGATACATAGTGTTGATTGATTTCTTCAAGAGGGTACATACAAGTGCTAAACTGCGCATACACTCTCTCCGTTGGGGCTTTCAGTTTGCCTTCCTCATCGTAGTTTTCGGGTTGGTCTACATAGTAGAAGCAATAGCCCTCTGCGGAATACAGTTTGTAATAGGAATGCGAAACACCGCCAACTGTGAACGAGTGCAAATAAGCCCACAAGCCGTTTTGGATCTCAACGCTTCCTAAAGGAATTTGTCTTACCATATTATGCTCCTTTCTTATGCAAGCGACCATTTCTTGGTAGCCATATAGTCTTGCATGGTCATAGCACCCTCGTCTGTGCTTTCACATTGGACAAAGGGGTATTTCTCGTCAATAAGGTCATCTTCTGCTCTCATTTCGTCGGTGATGTCGATGAACTTGACATAGATGCCTTCCAACTTTGTGAGGTTGGCTGTGCCGATTGTGAGTTTGAGTGAAGATGTTGTTTTGCGACACTCTTTGCACAAGCTCAAGAGGCTTTCAACTGTGAGAAGGTGACCGTAAGATGTACCATTGCCGACTTGAAGGTTTGTTTTGATGTTGCGAAGCCAACATTCGGTTAAAGCTTTACAACCAGAAAAGGTACTGGCAAGGTTTATCGATGCACGAGTATCAAGCGCAGGCACCGTTGTTAATGAAGAACAATCCATAAACATACAAGAATAACTAGTTACTTTTTTGCCGTTGAATAACGGGATTGTAATTAAAGCACTACAACCCTCAAACATAGAATTAAAATGTATCGAATTGCTTGTATCAAAAAACGGTACAGTTGTTATTTGTTTGCAATCTCGAAACATATAGTTAAATCCAGTTACATTACTTGTGTCAACCCCATCCATTAATTCGTCAACACTTGTGCCAGTAAAATTACGGAACAAATTTTGTGCGGTATTACCTTGCAACTCAATCCACCTTTGAATCTTATCCACACCCTCGCTCTTCACATCCACATTGACCTTTGCATAGGTTGTTACATCGTATTCGTCGTTTTCTGTGATTTGCTTTGTTCCCTCGGGTTTTATGTAGCCATCGGGCAGACCGCCACCGCCTGAAATGCCGTTTTTAGCGATTTTGTCAAGCAACATTTCTTTTCTTGTGATAGGTTTGGAAGGAAATGAATTTGTTTCTCCTGCGATATAACTCAAGTATTGTTCTTCACGAGTTATGGGAGATAAATTTGAATTTTGCTCATTCGCAATAGAATTAAGCAATATTTCTTCTCTTGTAATTGAATTGCTCATAAATTTCTCCTTTATCTTTTGAAAGTTGATACTTTCCCAACAGAAAGTGAATTTTTGGTGATAAACTCTTGTACGAACATACAAACAGAGTCAATGCTATCGTCAATTTTCGCTTTATCGTTCCAAGCAATAATGTCTTGCATAAATCGACCTGTCATACTGCTCAAAGAGAATACCTTTCGTGCAGGGAATACTATCGTGTTGATAATGGGAGTCCAACAAGTCATAATCTTAACCTCTTTTTTCTCCACACTATACTTTTCGATAACCTTGCAGTTAGCATACCCTCTTGCCAACAGTTTATCCATAATTTGCTTTTTAATGTCGGAGCAAGTGTTAATCTCGACTACCAACTCCGTAACATTGTGCTTTATTATCATATCGCATACCCAATCCAACTCTGTGCGACCATCGGGAAGAATATAATCAAGTGGTTTTTTCTCATAGTATGTGTCTATCAAGTAGTATAGATTTTCACATTTGCTATAAATCCCAAGTGATATATTGTTAGCACCTGTTCTCGGCAAGTCAAGTGAAGCCAAGCAAGTGT
>JAEIGA010004281.1_pt1 | contig 22092 bp, 25 predicted proteins | sample 9270691 | NCBI WGS metagenome assembly JAEIGA01 (sample SAMN17057246, study PRJNA624740) | gut metagenome | biome: biome; isolation source: fecal sample | host: Bos grunniens | place: China: Xizang | collected 2019 | reverse complement strand
TCACGATGGATAAGGTCATGGAGACCAAGTTGCAGTTCACCAAGCTGCTCTCTGGCCTGACCTCCGACCGCACCGTCGTACAGGACGGCAAGTGCGTGGGTTACCCCATGACCATCAGCGGCCACATCAACGGCCACCTGGATGGTAACGGTAAGTACGAGCGCGAGGCTGGTGTTCACTACATCGGTATCGGCCACTACCGCTATCTCGCCTTCGAGCAGCACGGTGAGGTTCGTCTGACGGTTGACTCTCAGAGTGCCGCTGTCAGCGCACGCAACTCCACCGTCGTGACCCTGAACATGGAGCTCTCTCTGACCGAGTTGTCAAAGCTCGTCAACGGCGGCGACAACAACAACCCGCACAAGCCCCAGGCATTCAAGCTGCTGAAGGTTGTTGCTCCCGCATCTTCTAACGAGATCGGCGGCTAATCTCTCTCACCGCGTCTTCTTTCGGACATAGTTCCTTGACCGCCTGCTGGCTCCGATGCAACAGCAAAGGCTGACTGGCAGGCGGTTTTCAAAGAAGACTACACATCTACACAATCAGTAACCACACATTCGCACGAAGTATGTCACTCCTGACCCTGAAGGTATTCATCAATGCGCTGGAAACGTCCGACGACGTGACCGCGCTCGTCGATGACCGCATCTACCCCATCGACTTTGCAGGCTCGGACGAAGAGTTCGACAAGCTACCCCTGCCCTACATCATCGTGGGGTACAGCGGCCCGAACAACACGCCCGACAACAAAGATGCATTATGGGAGGGCAACACCGACCAGGAACAGGTGCATGTGCTGTTCGTTGCCCGTGACATCGACCAGCTGGCAGACCTTGAAGACAAGAGCCGCCGCGCCGTCACCGACTACTTCGGCAGCCTTGAACCCTCAGACCCCAATTTCAACCTGCTGCCAGACAACGGCATCAGCGTGCAGGGCGACGAGGTGATGTTCAACCCGTGGAAGCCCGACTTCAGTCACACGCTGACCTACCAGTGCGAACAACAAAGGACACTTGATTATGAGTAAGAAAGAAAACACCGTGGACAGCGGCACCAACGCCAACGACACCAAGCAACCCGCAGAAGGCAGTTCTCCCGCTTTCATTCAGGACTTGATGAAGAACGGCGCGACAACCCTCACCGCACCGACACGCGAGGCACTCGCCGAGATGGTCGATACCATTCCCGCCGACATCAGCTACGCAGTCGGAGCAGTAGGCCACAATGCCGACGCAGGCGTCTATTGTCTGCACGTCCACCTGTCAAACGAACCAAACGCTTAAAACACGTACTATCATGGCAACATTAAAAGGTCAAAACTTTCGCATACTGACACTTGTCGGCAGCACCTTCCAGTGCGTTGGCATGGCGACAAACTGTAGTGTGACGCTCACGAACAACACCGACGACGCGTCAACAAAGGACGATGTAGGAATGGCTTCCAAGCCTACCCTCGTCAGTCAGGGATGGAGCGTGCAAGTGGAGTCGCTCGACGTCACCGATGCCGCCGCCATGCTGACGGCCATCAAGTCGCTCACACCGTTCACGCTGTGCTGGGACGAGACATCCACCACCGACAACCAGACGGGCCTGCAGAATGCCGTAGCCCGCAAGGGGCAGGCATATCTGTCGGATCTCTCGTTGACCTTCAACGACCGCGAGAACGCCGCCAAGTCGCTTCAGTTCACCGGCACCGGCGCACTGGAGAAGCTGACCACCGCACCCACTTACGCACCCGTCAGTCCAGCTGCCTACACCAAGGGTCAGTTCGTACGTCTGTTCATCAGCAGCGACAACACCACGACACCCGCTGCCGTCGTAGCCGCCGCCAAGCAGCTCACCCTGCACGTCAGCCTGAGCCTCGAGACAGCAACCACCAAGGACACCACCGGCAATTGGGACGTACAGGAACCCACAGCACTCTCTTACGACATCTCCACCACCGCGCTCATGCGCAGCAGCGATGTTGTTACGTCTTTCGTCGCTGGCAAGACCGTGGCCGACATCGAGGAGATTTACGAGGCGGGCACACCCGTCAAGTGGCAGATTGCCAACGTCAGCGGTGCCAACCAGCGCACAAAGGGCAGCGTCATCGCAAGCGGCTCCGTGGTGCTGACATCGCTCACGCTGAACGGCCAGAACCGCAGCAATGCCGACTATCAGGCACAGTTCAACGGCTACGGCATCTACAACGTCGCCGCCTAACTCTCTCACCGCGACACCCGCCCTCGTTCCCTCTCCATAGACCGACCAAGGACGGGTGCCGTTTCATAAAAAACACTTCGTTTATTCCGCCGTCATTCCATGTCGGCATATCCCCACCCCTCCCGACGTTTCTCCGTCGGGCTTCACCACCACTCCCGACGTTTCTCCGTCGGGCCTAAAAAAAGGAACTATGATCACGAAAGAAATCACCATCGCAGGCAAGCAGGTCACCCTCGGCTACTGCTACGCCACAGAAATCGCGTACAAAGACCTCAGTGACGAGAATATCGCCGACTACATCAAGGAGGCCGTCGCTTGCGTCCAGGAACAGAAAGACCCCGACATCAAGCACACCATCTACGCCATCCTCGCTTGCATGCTGGCCTACTATGACAGCAACGGACAGCCCAACCCCGTCACCGACAAAGACCTCATGCACAATGCCGACCCCATAGAGATAGGCACAGCCATCTTTACCATCCTCGACCTCCGCATGCAGTTCTACCACGTGCCTGCCGGTGAACCACTACCCAAAGCCGACGAGCAGGAAAAGGAGAAAGGAAGAAAGGCAAAAAACTGAACAACGCCCACGAACTGTACCAACTCTTCGTGGGCGAGATAGGCATACCGCGCCGTGAGTTCCTCTATGACATCCGCTACTGGGAAGCCAACCGCATTGTGCGAGGCTACCGCCGCCGCGACCGACTGAAGCACCAGCTCATGGCCGAGTGCGCCTTTGCCGCCATCTACGCCATGCGCGACCCAAAAGGCAAGACACCCATGCAGATGTTCCCCGGCATCTTCGAGGACGACGACGAGGACGACGACGACCCCGACAGCAACATCAGCGAACAGGATGCCGAGCAGCTCCGCGAGCTGATGCGTCAGGAAAACGCCCGACTTGCCGCCGAGCGTGGCGAGAAGTAAACCCAAAACACAATTCCTTCATAATAATGTAGATATTCAGATTTTTCTTGTAATGTTCTAAAAAAGTTCAAATTTTGTTTAGTTAGATTACTCGGTTTATGATTATCACTTGAAAGCCCCGCGTTGTGAAACGCAGGGCTTTCTTCCATAGTAAACCCCCACCCACAAAACGCCCGCATAGTGTATGGCACAGGACGCAATCACAGTAACCGGCATTGAGCAGTACCAGGAGGCATTAAAAAAGCTCCAGACTGACTACCCCGCAACCCGCAAGCAGTTGCAGGCCATCATTCGTCGTGCCATCGGCGAGGCCCGCAAGAACATCATCAAGGATGCCCGTGACGTACTGGAGAACGACCCCCGCAACGCTTACAAGGCCGTGCGCAACTCGGTATATAAGCAGATATTCGGCGGTCAGGTCAACATCCTGTCGAGTCGTCATCGTGGTTCTCCTACCAAGTGGACGAAGCCCAAGAAGGAACGCCCAGAGAATGCCCGCGGCGGCAACCGCCGTCAGCGTTCCGTCCGCACCATGCAGCTTGACAGCTATGAGGGCGCAGACCGTGGCTTCATTCTCCGCTTCCTCAATGCGGGCACAGCCGACCGAGAAACACGCTACGGCAACCGAGGCTCACTACGCGCCCGCCACTGGTTCGGTCGCTCAGCAGCCTTCCAGATGGATGCAGCCGCCAGCCGCGTGGCCGAGGAAATCGAAAACCTACTCCAACAAGAATTTCAACAGATGTAAGATATGGCAAAAGACGTAATAACCCGGTTTAAACTTGAGACCACCGGCTTTGACTCCAAGATAAAAGAGGCGGCAAAGGAACTGTCTGCGTACAGCAAGACAGCCACACAAGCCAAGGAAGGCTTCAATCAGTTCACGCAGGCAAACGTGGACGCAGCCCGTGCGCTCGGCACAATGGCCACCAGCACCACCAACGCCAAAGACAGGGCAAAGGAGCTGGTGGGTGCATTCAACGATGCCGCAAAAGCATACAACTTACTGACAAAGGAACAGCAGCAGAGCGACTGGGCAAAGGCTCTCGCCGGTTCGCTCACGCAGTTGCAGCAGCGCATCAAGGAGACCAAGGCCGAGATGCAAGGACTTGGCGACAGTATGAAAGGAGTTGGCGGTGGTGGCATCTTCAGTGGCTTGGGCAGCAAGATGGAGGGTGCGCTCGCCGTCTTTGGCGGCAACCTCATGACCAAGGCAGCGGGAGCCGTTGCACAGCTCGGCAGCGAAATGGCCGACATGGTAAAGCAGGGCATCGAAATGGCCAAGGCCGGTGAAGGTGTGCGCATCGCCTTCGAACGTCTTGGTAACGGCCAAATCCTGCAAGGACTGCGCGAGGCTACCCACGGCACCGTCACCGACCTCGAGCTGATGAAAGCCACCGTGAAGTTCAACGACTTCAAGCTGCCAGTTGAAGAGTTGGGCACCATGCTCGCCTTCGCACAGCAGAAAGCCAAGGACACCGGTCAGTCAGTCGATTACATGGTAGAAAGCATTACAAACGGTCTTGGAAGACAATCTAAGCCTATTCTTGACAACCTCGGAATATCAGCTAAGGAAATTGAGGAAAGAATGAAATCGACGGGAGACTTCACCAAGGCCGTCGGTGCCATCATCCGTGACCAAATGGCAGCAGCTGGCGACTATGTAGAGACCGCTGCCGACCGTGCTGCACAAGCCAACGTCAGCTTGCAAAACAAGATGGAAGAACTTGGTCGCAAGTTCGCACCCATCGAGGAAGCCAGCAACCAGCTGTGGACTTCCATGAAAATCGGCATCCTCGACATCGTGGGCGGTCCCCTCGCACGACTGCTGAACGGACTCACCGAGGCCGGTCGTCTGAAGAACGCCCTGAACGACATCAACGGCGACGGCAGCGGCGGTAAGGAGACCCGCGTCGAACAAGCCCTCCGCATGCTCCGCGAGTATTCAGGAGGAAAGAATAGTGCTGAAGGTAAGAAGGCACTCTACGACATACAGGTGTCTCGGTTCCAGGAGCAGGAATCGAAAGAATGGAGAAGAGTCAACACCTTGACTGCAAAGCGCGACGAGGCCCGTCGCGAAGCCAGAAAGCGCGGTGAGCATGAAGGCGACTATTGGGTAACAGCACAATATGACAGGCAAATAGAGGAAGCACGCACCAAGGCACTCGCCTACCAGCAGGCTCGCGTATCCTACCAGAAGGGAGCGCAGGACATCCTGAACCCCAAAGCTGCCCCCACCGGCACGACGACCCCAACCACCAAGACCACCAAGAAGACAAAAGAGGAAATCTCCTTTGCCGACGACAGCATCATGGCGCAGGAGAAGCTCATCAGCGACCTGACGCAGAAGTGGAAGACCGCCAGCGGTGCCGTCCGCGACGACTACGCTGCACAGCTCGACATGGCCAAGGCCAAGCTGAAGGAGATGCAAGCCGTCAACGTAGTGCCCGGCTCGTTGCAAGACTACCAGAACAAACTCCGCGACGCCAACGGCGAAGTGCTGACGCTCCGCGAGGAACTGCTGCGCATGCAGAAGGCCGGAGAAGACCCCGTGGCCATTGAGGTCAAGCAAGAACAACTGGACAATGCCATTGAGAAGGTCAACAGCCTTCAGAAGGACATCGACACCCTCAACGGAAAGACGGCTGAGGTCAACATCGCCGTAGGCATAGACGGCGCACCAATCGGAGACACACAGATGGGTGAGGAAATGGCCAACGGTCTATCGACATCGCTTGTCAATGCCGCAGACAAACTCGACCTGACAGGGTTCACTACTTCCTTACAGCAGGCTATGGCCAACGGACTCGGAGATATGGGCGAGATGGACTTCAGCGAATATCTCGACTACATGAAGGAGCAACTTGGCGACCAAATCAGCGAGAAAGAGTGGCCTGCACTCAAAATGGCTGTTGAGACCGGCGACTTCGGAGCACTGGAGGAATATCTTAAAAAGCTGCGGCAAGACGGCACAGCCACACAAGACGCTTGGAAAGGTGCCGCTGGTGCCGTCGGTCAGCTCGGCAACGCACTGAACAGCATCGAAGACCCAGGAGCAAAGGCCGCCGGTACTGTCATGACGGCCGTTGCCAATGCAGCCCTCGGCTTTGCCAACGCATCGAAAGGCCCGTTCACAAACCCGTGGGAATGGATAGCATTCGTCGCAAGCGGTATGGCAACGATGATCACCATGATTTCAACCATCCACTCCGCAACGGGCTACGCCAACGGCGGCATCTATCGCGCCAGCGGCGGCTTCGTTCCCGGGACATCGTACAGCGGCGACAACATCCCTGCCAATGGCGGCAGCGTCCACTTGGATTCGGGCGAACTCATTCTCAACCACGCCCAGCAAAACGCCCTCGCCAACGAACTCGAAGGCGGCGCAATGGGCAACGTCCAACTGGAGGCCGTCATCGGTGCCGAGGACATCATGCTCGTAACCAACAACCGCGGACGTCGTACAGGTCGCGGAGAATATGTACAATCAAACAGCAGGAGGGGATAGCACTATGTTAAGATGGTATTTTACTTTCAAGACTTTCAAGGGCGACACCTGTCGCGTAGAGATATACGACAAGGATTGGTCGGGAACGGCAACGGAACTGAACAAGGATGTGGCAGGCTCTCCCGGCTGTCCTGCAGAGAACCCCGTAGTTATCGACGAGGACGACTCGCAAAGCCTGCTGGATGTCGTCCGCACCAAGACGGGCTACCTGCACCTGATAGAGCTGGAGGAGGGTGCACTGGCCGACATGTTCCCGCTGACGGGCACACAGCTCAGCGTGACGATAATGCTGAACAATGCAGTCATCTTCCGCGGGTATGTGCAGTCGCAAACGTTCGAGTCTAAATACAAGTCCTATCGCAGCAAGCTCGACGTACCCATTGTGTCAGTCATTGGCGCAATACTCAACGAACCGATGTCCGATGCTGCATGGGGCAGTGCGGCGGGATTGTGCGCATTTGATTGGATATTTGCGGAGAATGGCTTTAACGAATATACCTACCTTGTAATGCCGTATTTCGACGTGGTTGACGACGGTGTGAACCACATCCTGCCGCTGAAGGTGAAAGTGCCGTGCGACATATTAAGTCCCGTAAACGATGATTTCAAGTTCGGCATACCAGATGTCAACGGCGACGATGTTCCGCAGTACAATATCATGACACACGGCGAGTTCCTGGAGGCGTTCTGTCGCTTCTACGGACTGACGTGCCACGAAACTGGCGATACGCTCGTATTTACACGTCCTGACTACGATGGTACTGAATATATCCGAATGCAGATAAACGAACCATTAGATGCACCTACAGTTATAGGCCAATGCCAAGACTTGACCATACTGGAGGACGAATTTACATTTGAAGACAACAAGGGAAAGGCATTCGGTGCGACACCACTTTGCACCCTGCTCATAAAACCTGCAGAAATAAAGGAAGAGGTAGAAGCCGACTTTACGCAGGGAGAATATGTCACCTATGACAGCAACAGGAAAGTAGCCGTATTAGAAAACCTGAATGAAAACATCTACTCAGGCTACTTTATAACCACAATGAACCCGCCCGTGACAAGCGCTCCGTTCGTCAGACTGACTGGCGACGGAAGTAGTGAAATGCTTGAGGTGTGCTTCAGTTCAACATCCGTCATGCTCGCAAAGTTCGGATTCTACACACCCAACTTCAATCATTACAACCACTTCATGATGAAGTTCAAAGACATAGCGCAGGGCGTGCGTTTCAAAATTGCCGTCAGATCAGGAGGTAAATACTACAACTTCGAGGAAGAGGGTGATGTATGGGTAGACACACCGACATACAGCGAGGCCGAGACCAACGACAAGAAAGAAATATCATGGTGGGCACTGACCAACGGACAATATACCGAGGTCTTGCTGTACAACGTGGAGCGCACGTCGGCCATTGACGCATTCATCACGGAGGCAAAGATGGTCAGCGTATATGACGAGACAGGCCGCGATGTTGTATCGAAATATACCGAGCAGGTATCAAGAAACATCCTCGTAAAAGGCGCCACGGCATCGCAGGAAAAGGACAGCATTACGTCGCCGTTTCTGTATCGTGCATCCGGATATTATGACTATCCTCGCTACCGCTACATGACAAAGCAGCAATACCGCCGCAAGCTCGGACTGCGAGCCATTGGAAGCATCAATCTGCTGAAGATGTATATTAACCCATGGAGCGTCTTCGACGAAAATAACCGATACCGCCTGATGTCAGTCAGTCACGAAATAGCAACGGACAGATACGAATTGCAACTAACAACAATACCCACCTAACAACATCACAAATATGATACTACACGGAAAAGACCTCATAATCTCGGCAAACGGCAGCGTGATAGCTGCATCGAAGTCCTGCCAGCTGTCAGTAGAAGTTGACAGCATCAAAGTGTCGTCACCAACCGACGGACAGTGGGAACACATCATCGCCGGCATGAAGTTGTGGAAACTCACCACCAACCACCTAATGCCCGCCCCACCCTACGCCTACAAGGTGCAAGCCTTCGCACAAGCTAACAACAGCGTAACCACACCACGCCCCTCCTACGTCAAAGGCAACAACACAGTACAAGTCGACACCCGCGGCCTCACACTGCTGTCAATAAGCCCCGACGGAAATATCAACACCTACTCCACCTTCGACACCTACGGCGATCTAACGCAGTGCGACGTACTTGCGTCCGTCCTCTACAACGTCTCAACCATCGACGCTTGCGCCATCGTAAGCTGGGACGCCTTCGGCATGACCGACGACCTGAAGACCGCCATTGCCTCCAAGCTCCACGTAGACATGAGCAACATACCCACAGGCACCTATCGCGGCGCACTTGTCGTCATCGGACAAAAAGAAGTAATAACCAATCCCCCCGGCATCGTCATGTTCCGCGCCCCTGAAAACGACTCCAACGGCGGCACAGCCCACGCTGAGCTCACCTTCAACGGCGGCAGCATCGTCACCGCCACACCCCTGCGCAACGCCGTCGCCCGCGTCGGCCAGATGTTCGACATCAGCGTACAGCTCGACGGCTACGGCTCCGACCGCCTCACAGGTCGCGCCCTTTGCCGCACCTTCAACGTCTCCGCCGCCCGCACCAACCTCATGCAAGGCTCCTTCAAGTTCGACGGCTCCGGTCCCCTGCAATAACCGCCCCCATCACCACCCATCACCCCTGCATCCAAAGAAGCCAGCCGTTCTCGGCTGGCTCTCTTCTTTCCTTGGTCATGTTTCGTCCTTTGCGTGGCGATTGCATCGCCACATCCACGCCCACCATCACCACGTCCCGATGTGCGGTGTCTCCCAGTCCCCGTTCACGCTCACCACCATATTCCCGCTCCCAGAAAACAGGTTCCCGCTATATTCCGTGCTCCTGTTCCTCATCATCGGCACGTCTGCAATCGCCGCGCTACCAAGACTCGCCCCGTTGCCGTCCTTCACCGCCACGTCAACATCCGTCGTCCATTCATCAGTCCCTGACACAGTAAACACCGACGCCGCCAGCTGCCCGCTCGTCCCAACATAGCCCGCAGGTATATTGATACCAATTTCCTGCCCATTGCTCGCTCCGCACGGTTCCCCAGTGCGATAATTCAGCCCGTAATACCATGTTCCAGGCGTGCATGTCAGCATTGCAGCACCCGCAGGTATCTCGTCATTCACCGTCAGCTTCAGCTTTGCCACAACCCGCTCCAGCGTCACCGCCCTATTGCCGTTGCTCGTATTCACCACCGTCACCTCATAATCCTTCCAGTACGTATCCCTTACCGATGACCACGTTATCGACTGTGCTCCGACGTTCAGCGTTGGCGTCAATCCCCTGCTCGCCACAAAGTAAACATGGTGCGTCCCAAGCGTCAGCGACATCTGCGGCTGCCCCCACGTCTCATCCGAAGTCGTCTGGTGAATACTCTGCACGCACACATCCCCCACAAAGTCGAACACCCACAAGTCCGTCATTTGGTTACTTTGGTCGTTCAGATACGTCGCCGCCCTCCTCGCCTCGGCGTTTCGTTCATTGCGCGGCGATTGCATCGCCGCATCACCATCACCCTGTTGGAATGTCGGACTACCAAAGTCCCCCTTCAGCGTAAACGTGAACTTCTTCGTGGGGCCGTTAGAAACTGCCCCCCCCACTTTTTCGCCGTCATCATTTCCATTCTCCGGCGCAATCGCTTTCTCGCAAGCGGTCATTGTCAGGCAGACCGCCACTGCCATCAATACTTTTCTCATAGCTTTTGTTCTATTTTTTTTTGTTTTACACTAACTCTCAGTCTCCTATGTTGCAACACCGTTGCAACCCTTCCCGTGTCTCCTATGTTGCAACACCGTTGCAACCATCTCCAGTCCCATCCGTTGCTCAATCACAGCAACCTGTCGAACTCCCCGTACACATCCTCGGCCATCACCTTCGCATACCTTTGCGTCTGCGAAATCTTAGTATGTCCCAACATCTTCGCAACCCGTTCAATCGGCACACGATTCCTGAGCATCCACGTCGCAAAAGTATGCCTGCCGACGTGCGTCGTCACCTTCTTCTGAATGCCCGCCTTTTCCGCAATATCCTTCAGACGGCGGTTATACACCTCGTTACACACCTGCGGAAAACTACCGCCATAACGCTCCACAATCTCACGCGCCTTCGGCAACACCTGGATATAAAACCACACGCCCGTCTTCACACGCTGAGCTGCATACAGCCACCTGTCCCCCTCATGCTTACACCTCTCCAGCGAGAACGCAAGCATGTCCGAGTACGACAGCCCAGTATAACATTGGAATACGAACATATCCCTCGCCGCCGTGATAGTCTTACCATCAGGAAGCTCGAGGCCTGCAATCAAGTCCCGTTCATCATCAGTAAGAAACTCCACAGACTCCACATCACCACGGTCAAATTCACCGCGCATCCGCTCATAAGGATTCACATCAATAACCCCGAACTTCACCGCCCGGTTGATAAGAGCCTTCAAGTGCTTATGATAGTTATGCACCGTACCTTGGCCAATACACTCCGACACCCTCCCAAGGTGAACATCGACAGCCGTCGTCGGCTTCCTGATCCCGTGCAGCCAAGCATCCCATCGGCTCACCGACTCCACAGACAAGTCCTCCCACCTGCGCAGTTGCCCGTATTCCGACAACCGCATCATCAGCGTATCATAGTGCTTCCTTGTACCCTCCGACACATTCAGTTTCCCAATCTCCGCCTCCATCCACGCCAGCATGTCCGCCGTGTCCGTCACCTTCCTGCGCTTGTCAGGAGCCTTCACGCGCTCCCTAAGCGCATCAATCGTCAGCACCTCGCCATTCCTGGTACACTCGGCCACGATGTCATTCACACGGTGCAGCATCGCATCCACCAACTTATTCTTGTCGTCAGCATCCGCACAGTTATCCACGCGCCCGAACCTCCATTCCTTCTTGCGCACGTCCACGCCCGTACTGATATAATATGCCCGCCTGTCAATCGTGACGCGCACCTCCACCGGCGCAGTCCCGTTCTTTCCGAACCGATGCCTGTGGTTATATATAATTGCAGTCTTAATCATGATATAATCTTCTTTCGTTTTTAGTTACACGCCCAATCCATTCGGGCACTTATCACAATATATGGGGAAACACTTGGGGAAACAATGGGGAAACATTCTCCAAAAATAACGGAATAAAACGGAAAAAACCGCCTTTCGCGCATTCCTTCACAAATCCCCCAAATCCCTCTGTTTATCGGCCACCGCCGCCATTCCCCGGCGGTGCCCTTTCCCCTCTTCGTGATCCGGTCGGGATTAAGGACGGAAGCACTGGTAAGCCAGTGTGTATCGGGATTTTGTGTAATTTGATACTTTTATATGGGGAAACATTTGGCTTGGTTTCATGCGAAATTGTACGATTGAGAGCGTCAACCGATAGGAATGGGAGACGGTCAAGCTGAACCAGCGCGTGGGTGTGGGTGTTGACGATTTTTTCCATTATCTTCTTCTTCTTCGTTTGCGAGTTTGAAAGTATAGGTATATAATCAGGATAACCAGGTAGATGAGCACGTCTTTCAACGTCAGCTCGGGTTGGATATGTAACAGCATGAGTAATAGGTTCCGTTATTTCCTCCGATGTAACAATAGCACTTGCAAGGCAGGGAAGTGAAGTCGCGGACTTGCTGGGTTTGGTCGCGGGGCACATAGCCGACGCGGTGACATTCACGGGTGAGTATTTTGATGGCTGACGGGTCGTAAGGATTGAGCGGGTCGGCTTCCAGATGTGCAACGAACTCGCCGAGGTGGTCGGCTATGTGCTCGCCATGTGTGATGCCTGCAATGATGAAGTCAAGGTAGTCTATGCCCTGGAAACCTTGCACATTGGGCCAGACGGTGACGTGGTAGCCTTTATCCTTGATGCTGAAGTAGCGGAGCTGACGGACGGAGGATTTTGTGTCGTCAGCTGAACTGACGACCACACGAGGGGCATTGTTATCATGCCGAGCACGGCTTGACGACGGAATCGGGTCTCCGTTGTCGTCGAGGAGGTCGAAGTGGGTAGGCTGAACGTCCGAATGCTGGTTCTGTTTGAGGAAAGTCGAATAGAAGGCATACGCTGCCATTCCGAAGATGATAAAGAAAAATAGAAATGTGTACATATTTTATATATTTTGTTTATTACGTTCGTCAGCAGCTCCCATTGTAAACGGGTAACGTGACAAGTCGCCAGTGGTTGCAGCGGACAACTGACGCTCCAGGGCAATGATTTGGGCGTCGCGGGCTTTGATGATTTCTTCTTTGTCGGCAATGGTACGCTGTAGGTCAGCAATCCGTGCATCCTTTTCTGCTAACCGCTCTTCCATTTCGATTTCCTTTTTCTTCAGATCATCAGACAGTCGATTGGTCAGTTGAACGTAGGCCGTAATGGATGCGTTCTGCTGACTTGATGGGTCAATATATGGAAGGTTCTGTGTAATGTTTGCGTCAAGCTGCTTTTCTTTTTCCTTCAGGCGTGCTTGCATTACGTCATAGTCTGGGTCTGTTGCACGGCGTTTCGCGGCAAACATTTCTTCATCGGTTACATTTACCAGCAGCATGATGTCGCTGTTTCCGAGAAGGTATTCACGAAATATCTGGCCGTTTGGTATATTTGCGGAGATATTAACGAGTGCATCAATGGTTTCTTCCGGAACTGGACGAATACCACTGGAGAAGTTACTGATGTATGCCGACTTACTGCCGATGGCTTTTGCAAGTTGTCCCTGATTCATTTTAAGTTTGTCGGCAACAAACTTGAATGCCTTCATGAAGTTGGCATTTTTCAGTTTTCTCAGTTCATCGTTCTCGATTTTACCCATAATTCTACTACTATTCCTTAATGTTTCTTAAAATTACACGGCTTTTATACTGAGTTATCAGTTTTTCTTTTATCTTTGCACCCGAAATAACTACCTAACGAGTGGGCAAGAAAATAGCCGTCAGACGGGAGGCCGTCTTTTCAAAGCGGAAAACCGCCTAATTTGCGAACACTTTGCGAGGGTGTCGGAATGCAAAAATACGGCTTTTTCTCCCTCGTTGGTACAAACTAACTAAAAGTTTAAGAAAAATTAAAGGTATGATAATCGAAAAAATGACAAAGGAAATCCTGGCAAAGTTCAACGTGGGCGACCAGAAGGTGTTCACGCTGCCGAGCTTTGAGAAGGCCATGAGCGCAGCTACTCAGGCTTACAAGGCTAAGAACTACGAGGAGACCTACGGCTGGCGATTCAGCGCGAGGATTGGCGACCCGATGGAGGGCACCAAGCAGCGGAGTGTAACCATTACCCGGACGGCGTAAGAGGACGGCGATGCAATCACCTGACAAAGGACGGGACGGGAGAACCCGACGGAAAAGCGGAGGGAGTGATGGTGATGAAAACCTTGCGGCAGAACCGCAAGGCACACGAAAAACAAAACCCGCTGGAGATGCAGCGGGAGTGGTGATGACAAAACCCGACGGAAAAGCGACGGGAGTGGTGATAGAGACAAGAAAAAGTAACTACTAAAAATAATAAAACCTAACAATGGACAGGATGTTGAGAGCCGAGATAGTGGCAACGGTCAGGCAGACGATGACGGAGGTGCTGGAAGGTGCCGACGAGGTGTGGCTGTCGCCAAAGCAGCTGTTGGAGCAGTTCGGGATGTTCTCACAGGAGTGGCTGGATAAGAACGGGCGACTGCTGCCAAGGGAGCAGGCGAGCGTGATATGGCCTGACGGAACGGAGAAGGGCACACGGTGGGCATATCCGAAGCACAAGATTAACAGAATGATCCGCGAGGGAAAGCTGAAGGGGATGGTGAGACAACGAGTTCCCACGGAGATACGCGGGGAGTGATAGCCCTGCGGACAGGCGCAGGGAGTGATAACCCGCTGGAGATGCAGCGGGAGTAGTGGAAAACAAGAAGGAAGGAAAAAGCAGGAAACGATGGTGCAAACCTGCAAAGATGGAATAAGGGGAATGCTTGGCCCGCGGACGTTCAGCCGCGATTTCCCGAAAAGCTTAGGATGAGCATGCGGTTCGAATCCGCCACCTTCCACAAAACAAAGGTAAGCTACCACCTAAAAGGAGCCGGATGCAACCCCACAGACGTTATAATCAGGGTACCGGAAGAGCGCAAGCGATAGGGTGGCTAACAGGAAGTGTAATGAACGACCTTCACGAGATGGAGGCAACGAATTCGCTCACAGGTCACAGGAAGCCGGGAAGTGGCAGCAGCGCAGGAAGACGCGAGAGCCTGCAAGAAAGCTGGATGGGTAGGTCGAAAGCATACGGGAGGCGATAAGCCGAGGCGGAGAGTGCGGGCCGGTCAAAAAGACACTAATGCGGCCACTGTGCGTTGCTGAGATTGAATCTCAGCGCAATAAACGAAACAGTGCGTGAAGATGACTCCAGACAGGAGCCACACCTGCAGGGCAGGTTTCTCAAGCCACTAACGCAGAGGGGTGTCATTGGAGAAGGTAATCCTTGCGGCAGAACCACAAGGCACAGTAATAATAATTAAAGCAAAGAGATTATGAAGCAGAGATTTCAAAAATGGATGCGCCGGAACAACATGACGTTCTCGGCGATTGCTGGTGAGACGTTCACGAATGCCGAGGTGGTATATACGCATGTCGGCTTGGTGGTGTTCCTGATGGTGCTGGGGCTGTTCGGGGAGTAACCGCGATACCTCGTGGAGAAGCACGAGGAGTAGTGGGAAGCCCGCTGGAAAAGGTATTAACAGCTTAAGACGAAGAACAATGAAACTGATATTTGCAAACAACATTGACGCTATCAGTGGGAATGCCGAAATAGCCCCCAATGAGGTGAAAACCAAAAAGGATATTGAGAGGGTTGCCAGTCTATCAAAGGAGGCTATCGGTATTGCGCACGACATCTTCAAGGAACATCCGGAGTTCAAGCAGGTGACGCTCGACACGATGACCGACGAAGAGCGCAGACTGATAGAGCAAGCGATGAACAAGAAAGGAGGCGACGCATGATCACGGTGACATCTGCAACAGACGAGATACTGAACCAGCTGAAGGCGGAAGAGCCGAAGGCCATCTACTGGCTGAAGAAGATGCACCACGGCGAGAAGGGCTACGACCGCATGCAGCGTGAACTGATAGAGCGGGCAAAGCGCGAGCGCAAGGACACCAAGAGCGAGGTGTTCGACTACATCAGTCAGAACGGCAACCGATGGATGGTGTTTGAACACTGCCGCTACCATGCTGACATCCACTACGCGAGGACTATGCCGGTGGCTTTCTGCTATTACGAGACCTACGGCAGTGTGGGCGCGTTCATCAATGGTCACCCTCAGTACGATGGTGGCTATGCTCACGGCATCCTCTTCACCGACCACTTCTTCTTGCGCTTCTGTCAGCGGTTGGGCGTGGAGATGCGCTCACGATGGATGGTGCAGCGGTTCTTGGAGATTATACCAGGTATCGTGTTCCAAACGATAGGCGAGAAGGATGCACAAGGCCGCGTGAAGGTTGACTGCCGCTTCCCTGCATCAATCGGGCGCGGCATCATTCGCAAGGACGGGCCACTGATAGAGATACGCACCTATCTGACCGACCCCGAGCTGAACCGCAAGCAGCTGAGAGTTACCAAGATGCTCCGCAAGATTGCCGACCAGCACAACTTCGACCCGCAAGACGTGAAAATGGTGCGTGTGCTGAAAGCTGGCGACTTTGCGGAAGCCTTCGAGTATGAACTGCAGCAGGTCATCGACATGGGTGCCGACAAGGACACGGTGTACGCCACCGCCACCATCGGTGTGTACATCACCAGGGCAATGATAGACCTGAACTATGCCGACGCTTCAGACTTTCAATTCTGGCAGCGCAACGGCGAGGTGAACAAGCTGGTGATGATAGAGATTGCCGAATACTGGGTAAAGCACAAACACCCCGACCGCAACTTCGTGGAGAAATTCGAGCAGCTGTTCAAGAATGTGGGTATCAAGGACTACAACGTCATGGAGTTCATCAACTACATTTTCAAGGCGATAAGCGAAGACATGAAGAAGTTGGAAAAACCTTGTGGCGGAACCGCAAGGCGCAGTAATAACAATAAAAGCAAGGAGACATGAAGCCGTTTCCAGGAAGACTTCGGAGGGCACACGACGGCTACCATCCGTACATCCTTAACGAGGATCAGCAGGAATGGTTGCGCGAGACGTTTCCCGTCACGGAGAATCATATTGTAGCGAGGGCGATGGACGTATCCTATCCGACGCTCTACCGACTGACAAAGACGTACGGAATACGGAAGAGTGAAGAAGGAAAGAAGGCCATTATGCAACGGCAAGGTGAGTGGCACAGGCGCATGAACAATCAAGCCAAGCTGTCACTACTTGGTGGCAACACACCTCGCAACTGCCATAATGTCAGACTGAAGCCCTACACTAAGCAGCAGGTATTGAGCAGACACAAGGCTGTGAAGCTATACGGTTACATTGTTTACGACGGCAATGGGATGTCGGAGAACGATGCCGACCGCTACGCTATCTTTTACGATGACAATACCAGACGCATAGCGCAGTTTGAAGAGACGTGCGCAAAGCACGGACTAACGATAAAGGAATTTTGAATAACTTTTAATTATTGAAAATATGGAATTAACTGGTAAGATTATCGCGGTAATGCCTGCACAGAGCGGCACATCGCAGCGCACGGGCAATCAATGGAAAAGTCAGCAGTACGTGCTGGAGGTTCCTGGTATGTACCCGAAGAGAATGGTGTTCGATGTGTTCGGTGAGGACAAAATCAGCAAGTTCAACATTCAGCAGGGTATGGAGGCGACCGTCAGCTTCGAGATTGACGCTCACGAATACAATGGTCGCTGGTTCAACGAGGTTAGGGCGTGGGACGTGAGACCAGCCGGACAGCGACAGCCGACAGCGCAAAGTGTAGCGACCAACCTGTAAGCCTATGGATGTCGATTCCATCTGGCAGCCTGGCAGCGTATGGCCCGACACACCCGACGAAGGCAGCGACCAGCAGGCGGTGGTACAGATATACTCTAAGCAAATGGAGCGCGGATATATAACCACCGTACCGACGCACTGCAAGACAAACCCCTTCATCGACTGCTATGATGACGAAATTATGTGGGCCTATATGCGGGACATCGAGGCGCGACTGATAGATGAATGTCTCTACTGGCAACAGTGGGCGCAAATACATCAAAGGAAAACCGAAGTGCCAACAGAGCGGGAAGCGGTTGCAGAGCCGACTCAGGCAAAACAACTTAGCTTCGACTTCGGCTAAATTACAAGGAACTATGAACGAAGAGAGTAATAATTTACAACCACAAGACGCGACGACGCTACCCAATGCCCCCGACCTGCTGAAGACGGACGGATGGTTCGGCACCGACCTGAGCGGCTACTGGCTGCAAGACGATGACAAATACGAGCAGCCCGTGTGGACGCTGAGCTGGTGCGGCATTCCGTTCGCACCACTTGGCAACATCCACGCGCTGACAGGTCAGAGCGGACACGGAAAGACGATGACCTTCTCGCAGATTATTGCGGCGATACTTGGCGGTCAGTTCGGCAACCTCCGCTGCATACTGCCGGAGAGCATCGAGCGCACGGTGCTGTATATCGACACCGAGATGTCGAAGAACGACACCCTGCGAGTGCGTGAGCGCATTTTCCGACTGCTGAACTGGCAATGGGGCGACCACCATCCTGAATTGCGTATTCTGCGCCTCAGAGACGTTCAACCGCCAGAAGTGGAACAACAGCCCACCGCCAACGATAAAACGCAACAGCGGCAGGAAAAAGCGGCAAAAACGGGACTTCCGTTGCAAGAGGCTCGAATAGCCGTGCTACGTTGGAAGATGGTGCTGCAAGCCATCTGGGAGATACGCCCGACGGTAGCCGTCATCGACGGTATGCTCGACATCATCCGCGACTACAACGACATCGAGGAATGTCAGGAGATTATCACCAAATGTATGCAAGTGAGCAGCTTCTACAACTGCTCCATGTGGTGCCTGGTACATCAGAATCCGGGACGCAACGACAAGATGGCTGGTTCGCTCGGTTCTATTCTCGAGCGCAAGGTGACGGACACCCTCGCCACGGTGAAGACCAAAGACGAAAAGACCAATGCTGTGACGTTCAAGGTGACACAGCTGAAGGCTCGCGGTGCTGACGTTCCCGACTGGCAATACTACGTGGAGGACGACCGCGAGCACATCGGCTTGCCGAAGATCATGACCAGCGACACCGAGGCAATGCCCGACGACAAGCGCGATGCCTACCGCAAGGAGCTTGACACCATATTCAATCAGGCGGGCGTAGCCAATATGGGCGGCATGAGATATACCGAACTCACCAAGGCACTGGATAACCTCGGCTATACCAGCAACCGCAAGAAGGAGAAAATCATCAAGGACGGCATGGCGGAGCGGATTATCAGACAAGAGAGCAACGGACGCTACTACTACAGCGGAATGGGTAAACAGCCACCCGCCGAGCAGCAGCAGATGCCGTTCGAGACTTCATCAGGCGAGAAGGCACCATTCTAACTACCCCCACTCTTAGCACCGCACCCCACCCCCTGTATATGTAAATATACATATACTGGGGTGGAGGGTGCCAGACAGAGCGATGCGCGCGCAACGCGCAAAAAACCAAATAGCAGACCCAAAGGCATTAACCGCTGTGTGAGAGACATTGAACTATAAAGCCGTCCATCCTGACTATCACGACGGGCGGCGCGGCGGGAGTGCCAAACCCACGACGACAATGGATAAGATAACCGAACAGAAAATCAAGGACGCCGCAAGCGTGGTGGATGTCATTGGCGACTTCTATGAGCTACGCAAGAAGGGTGTCAACTACCAGTGCCTGTGTCCGTTCCACGACGACCGGCACATGGGTAGCTTCGTGGTCAGTCAGCGAAAGAACACCTACAGCTGCTATTCGTGCGGTGCTCACGGTGACGCCATCGAGTTTCTCATCAGCAAGCAGGGACTATCCTACCCTGACGCTCTGCGGTGGCTTGCAAAGAAGTACAGCATCAGCATCCCCGATGATGCTCACGACGAATGGAGCGACCGACTGAATGCCATCATCGAGAAGGCCAAGCAAGCCGAGGTGCGCCGACTGGAGCAACGACAGCAGGTGAAGACGCTGTATCTGCCAATCGACACGCCTGCCGAGATGATGAAGAATGCGGGATCGTCAGAGCTGGTGCGGTGGCTGTACTCGCTACCATGGAACGACGACCAGCGCGGACGGTTGCCGAAGATGCTCAACAACTACGCCGTGGGCGTGAGCCGCGATGGGCTGTCGGTGTTTTGGCAGATAGACGAGCAGGCTCGCGTACACACCGGCAAGATGATGCGCTACAAGCCCGACGGACACCGCGACAAAGAATCGTCGTACAACTTCGACTGGGTCCACTCCAAGCTCTTCCGGCAAGGTGTGTATAACGAAGAGGAATACGACTATGAGACCTGCCTGTTCGGACAACACCTGCTGGCGTTCTGTCCGCAAGCACAGATACACCTCGTTGAAAGCGAGAAGACCGCCGTCATCATGGCAACCTACTACGGCAATATGACCCGCAACCTATGGCTTGCAACGGGAGGCCTTCAGTTCTTCGACCGAAAGCACATCCAGGTACTCATCGACCAAGGGCGCGACATCATTGTCTATCCCGACAAGGACGGCTTGAAGGCTTGGTCGGATCGTACACTGGCACTAATTAGGGAAACGGACTACCACAAGCTGAAAGTCAACCCCACCATCATCAGCAACCGATGGCGACCAGAAGACGGCCCCAAAGCCGACATCGCAGACATCACCCTGCGCGAGATGACCAACGACCGCCGTTCCAAAGGTAAGGCCGTGCTAACCGAGATGATAGGTGCGAACCCGCTGGTAGGTCAGCTCGTGGAGAAGTTCAACCTTGAAATAGTAGACGCTTAAACAAACATTATAAACAATGAGCAACAACCAACAGAAACAAGTGAAGGAGGGCGGTCATGCGACGCTGAGCGTGAAGGTGACGCAAGAGACCTACGACCTGCTGAACATACTGGCTGAGGGACTACAGCACGGCACCAATGCCAACGACCTGCTGAAGATGTTCGTCAACGCATTCATCGAGAGTGCCAAGCACTCGGGACCCGTGAGCCCCGAGATGCAACGACTGCTCGACATGCTCCGCGTGGAGGAAGGCTGGCACAAGGCTTTCAACTTTGCCGACGTGAACGCCCGCAAGCAGGTGGCACAGGTGGTACTGATACTCCAGCAGCCAGGTCGCCGTGGCTTCGGTATGGCGATGGTTGACCGTCCGTTCATGGACCGCCAGTACCAGACGCTCTGTGTGGATGACATACTGGAGCGCGTGGTGGAGGTCAGCATGAAAGGACTCTACCAGGAACTGCGCGACATAGGCAACATGCTCGGCACCGAGTCCATGCGCGAGACGCTGTTCACGCTCTGCGATGCCTACCGGCTGACCCAACTCGATCAAGACATGAAGGACGAGGGGCCACAGCTGGGCAACTACTCCGACTTCGGACGTGCTATCGAATGGGGCCGTCGCACCAAGGCAAAGAAGCACATGACACCCGACAGCTTCCAGCAGCACATCGTGTTCGGTGACGATGACCGCGAGGTGGCTGACCTCGAGGCGAAGGACTGGGAGGGAGAGCACCGACAGACTGAAGAACCACCAAGGGAAATGAAGAGTGAAGAGTGAAGAGTGAATAATTTGCTACCGCTATGATTGAACCTGAAGACTACAAGTTCCCACACGCGGAACCCAAGCACGAACCAACCGCCGAGGAACGCCAGCGGGCAGCGGACACGCTCGCCTATCTGGACGCACTACCCTGGAGACCTCACGGAATAGAATGGTAACACTATGAGCCGAGATCCACGATACCAGCGACTGCTGAACGACAAGCGGTGGAAGCTGTTGCGAGCCGAGGTGTTCCGACGTGCCAACGGCTTGTGCGAGCTGTGCAAGGCTGAGGGTTTCATCACCGCCGGCGTTGACGTGCATCACATCAAGCCGGTGGAACAGGCGAAGACGGTGCAAGAGATGGAGCGACTGGCATACAATCCCGCCAACTGTCAGCTGTTGTGCATCCCCTGCCACATCAAGGTGCATCAGGACATGCGAACCCACACCAAGGAGAAGGTGAAGGAGAACAAGGAGCGAGCACGACAACGCTTCCTCGAAATGAATGATCCTAATTATAAAACAGAAGAAGAAACTATGCAAGAGAAAAAGAGATTGGGTATCTTCGGCACCCTGAACTATGACAAGCTGAAGGACATGACAATGGATGAGCGCAAGCTCGCAGTGACTAACCGTGCAAAGGACGTGCTGACCCGCAAGACAATGGACGGCAAAGGTCCACAGATACCTGACGACGACTACGACCTCTACGACGTGACGGCT
>JAEIGA010004280.1_pt1 | contig 22092 bp, 34 predicted proteins | sample 9270691 | NCBI WGS metagenome assembly JAEIGA01 (sample SAMN17057246, study PRJNA624740) | gut metagenome | biome: biome; isolation source: fecal sample | host: Bos grunniens | place: China: Xizang | collected 2019 | reverse complement strand
GCTGGTATAACTCTGATAACCGCCCCGATAACACCTTATTTTCTTCGGTTTGTTCGTCGTACAATCGCTTCCATTCAGTTGACGCTTCTCGGTCTACCTGGATGTTTTTTAGTCGCTTATTGACGTTGTAAAATAAGATGCCACCGCTGCCGATTAGCAGCACAATTACACTGCTTAATATGGTAATAATTTCTTTTGCAAATTCCATTTTATAGCGTTTGTATTCTGGTTATTGACCACCCTGCTTGGGCCATTATATTTACGAATGTATCTTGAATGCCTGTTCCGGTATCGTATGGGTACCAGCTGCCTGCTGAATTTTTATATAGCATCATGGTTGATAATTCGGCATACATACTGTTTGACAGTGTTAACGTCTTGGCCGTATCTGGATCATCTAATTCAATAACTCCACCATTCGCTAGAATTATCGCCAGCGTACTTGCAGGTATTTCGCTTCCTCTGGGTACTGTGTATAACGTAAAATCCTGGTTACATTTAGGTACAAATCTGGGTAACAATAAATCGGTGCAACCTTTTAACATGGTATCTAAACCAGTTTTGCCGGTAACGTCTATTTCTGGCGTTCCCTGTAAATTTGGGCTATCGGCAAAGAACAACGACAGATCTGTTAACCTAGATACATCGACGCGCTCAAAGCTATATCTGGTGCCTTGGAAATTAGCGCAACACATTCCAGGCAAGAATGCTGGAGAATTGACGTTAATGTCGCCTTGTATGTTATTGTATAATAAAGGCATCTTTATGATTCTGGTTTTTCTGGTTCTGGTTCTGGGTGCGCTGCTTCCCAGGCTAATTTATCTTCATTGGTACATTCTGGTAGGTTGGTATCATTCACTCCCAAAAAGGCGTACTTGCTAAATCCCCTTGTTTGCAAACTACCATCGTTATTGTAATAGTCGCGATACAACCAGTTATCTGGTGTGCTTACTGTTTGTTTTATAAATCTCATAGTAATTTAAATTATGTGGTTAACGTCCAGCCTTTTGCTGTTGCGTAATCGATATTAGCTGCGCTTACATAGTCCAGCCAACCAATACGTAATGTGCGTGTTTGTCCGTCTTGTGAATGGTCGTATAACTTCGTTAAGAGATTGTTATACAAATTATCGTTTAGTTCGTCTATACCATATTGTCCCTTTGCGATTACAGTTGTGGCTGTCCATTGATAAAGAGGCAAGTCTATATCCGTATTAACGCCTATCGTGAAATCTCGCAAAACATTCATTCTGTTACTCGTTGCACCAAATGCATTAACATGTAGCGAAGTTAATGTGCCTACAACAACATTTATGAGATTAGTAGATGTGTTGAATATTCCATTCGTACTTAATCTTGTGCATTTAGGTATGTTAATATTTTTCAAAGGAGATTGAGCGAATGTATTTGCTCCTGTTATTGATAACAGATTTGGAAAATTTAGTTCTTTAAGACTTGGGCAATATCCAAAAACCGCTTGGGCAGATATATCTAATAAGTTGTTGCATTCAATTTCACTCAACAATGTACAGCTAGTAAACGCATTAAGTGCAGATGATGTAATCTCTTTTAAATTGCTAAAACGAATTTTAGTTAGATTGACGCAATTTGCAAAGCATAGTTCGTTATTAATAGATGTGATTTCGTCATTATCTATTTCTTTAATAAAACTTCTTACTTCCGCACTTGTCGATGTTACAAATTTCAACCAATCAATTTTATTGCCATTAGTGGTAACTCCATACGTAATAAATGTATCATCTAGGTTAACTATATCCTCTGCCAACTGTTGGAAACTTTCATTACCAGTTGAGCTGCCACCCTTTGTATTGATGGCTGCTGCTATGTCTTTTTTGGCCTGGTCGATGTCGGACAGGATAGATATTGCTTGATTATTAAGATTCGGAATTACTGCCATAGATAGATAGTATTAGTATAGCTGTTAACGCAATGCCTGCAATAAGCGGCCAATTAGACTTTTTTTTTTAGTCCTAAATAGTTTTCTATATAGTCAGAAACTTCGCCTACGGTAATGGCGTTGTCTTTGTTGGTGTCGAAAATTGGGTTTTGTTTGGCAATGGTTGACGCTTTTAGCTTGCTGGTTTGTAAAACTGCATTGCGTGGTTGGCCAATGGCTGCAGGAAAAAACACAGCAAAATAAACGTCGACAAGCGATTTCATTTTACCGCGATAGGGCTTTAGATATTCGTAAACGTATTTCATTTGTACTTGGCGGCTCATCTGTTTCAGTGCATCGGTTGTAGTTCCTAACGCCTTGGCCGTTGCTGGCATAAACTGTATTAGGCCAGTCGCACCGCTAACAGGGTTAACAGCAGCTGGGTTTAGCTTGCTTTCAAACCACATTACACCTACCAACCAATCGGGTTGTATGTCTAGCAGCTCGCTGTAATAATTAACAGCGTTAACAAAGCTTTCGCGCTCTGCAGCTGGTATGGTATCAATTAAGTTGCTCATCGTTGAAACTTCATAGGTTCAAATTCTCTTTTATTTCTCTTTTGTTCGTCGATTAGTTCGTACTTTAATCGAGTAACTGCGACGCGAGGGTTGGATCCTAAAGGACGAGAGAAACGAATCGATATAGCTTCTTCCCAAATCACATTAGGTGGCAGATGTGTATAATCTACACCAGCTAACGCGCCAGCTGGATCTAGTAATACGCTGTTAACGGTTACTGCGGTGTTGCCTATGTTAACAACCTGCCAACCGCCATAATCAGCAGGCGACAATACGGTGTCGGCAATTATTATTTCGTTTCTGGATTTTACAGAGTACTTTTCCATTATTTTTGCTTTTTAGATTTGTATTCTTTTACTTTTGGAGCAATCAATTTGTACAAGAAATAGCCAGCTACACCGAATGCTGCATACTTGAATAAAGAACCAAATGAACCTATAGACGATTTAAGCCTGGCTTTAGTAACGATACCGGCGGTTTCATCTTTAAGCATTTGTAATTCTTCTGGAGTTAGTTTATCGGCCAATATAGCGGTTAGTTCATCGCTATACTTAACATCTTCCATCGATTCGTTATAATATGCCATGTAAGCAAAATAAGCGGCTGCTCCTAACGACACTGTAACAACGGCCGAAACAACGATAATAGCAGTACTAGATACAACTACACCAACCTTGCCATCATTCTTCATAAATTGTTCCAGATAACTTGCTTCGTTGGCATAGCCTTGTGGGTAAGATTCTGTAGCACTGGTAATAAGTTGCTTATTAAGCAACGCCTGGTTACGGTTTTCCAAACGATATTGTAAGTTATACAATAAAGTACGTTGTTCTTCCGTTAATTTGCTTGCATAACGCGCACAAATAAGGTTATTTTCTAGAATCCTTTTATTGTTCTTGATAATCTTATTAACGATATCTTGTGCGTTGGAATAATCTGGATTGTATTCGTCAAATACTTGAAAAGAATCGTCATCACTTGCCAGGTAAGAACCATCAGTAGTTTGCCACATATAAGTTCCATCTGTCTGTGCATGATACCAGCCTGTTAATGTATCTCGATAAGTATAATCGTCTGAATTAACAGATATTGATACACCGCGAAAAACGTAACCTCTAGCATTATCATCTGGATATAATGTATAGCTATACGATGCTGTTGCGTATCGTCCTGCTACTTTAGGTGCAAAAATTAAGTTAGGTAGTTTCATGGCTAACTATTGATAATAAATGTTTTTACGTCGTTGTAGCTTAATTTAACCATACCATTCATAACGCTGATTGGTTGACCTTTTACAGCAATGTCTACAAACTTGGCCAATACGTCCAGGTATTCTGGATCGAAATTTTTGTAACGTTCTAAAATTTCGGTAATACGTTCTTGTTCCTCAACGGTAAAAGGTAGTTCGTCCATGGTGTCTTGTTCTACAGGTTCTTGAATTGATACAGGTTTCGCCTGGATGGGTGCTGCTTGTATGGTATTGGTGCCGGAAACTGCTATTCTGCGGTCGCCTGCCATGCCTTGAAAAAATGATCCGATAAATGGTGCTAGTTTCTCTACAGCAATTCCGATAGCACTATTCTTTACGTCCTCAAACTCTTTCTTTTCAGCATCAAAAGCAGCCTTTTCAGCGTCAAATGCAGCGCGTTCTACATTATAGCGTTCGCGTGCTACAGCATCGCTAATACGTTCGTCTAGTTCCTCACGACTGATGTATGTAGGTGTGCCATAGATAGCCTGGTATGGACGTTGTGGTTCTTGCATGGATTGTGGGTTGCCATTGCTCCAACGTTCTTTGTAGTTTCCAACTTTACTATCGGCCTTACTTTTGCCAAAAATGTATAACACAGGATTTTCGGTAAGTTCCAACGTTTGGCGCATACGTTCAAACTCTGATTCAATACTGGAATCTGGATCAGAAGTAAATATGCGTGTATTGTCCTGGCCGCTGCCGTCGGTTGCGCTAATATGCCAACTAACTATCTTGTTAATTCGCAACCAGTTAATAAGATTATCTACGCCTGGTTTAATCATAGTAGGCCTCCTTTCTTAATTTTCGTACGCAAATCGAATCAACCATGCTTGGTTAGGGACAAATGCGTTATCTCCAAATGTTTCGATCCAACTGTTCGTTAAGTCGAATTTGATATTTGCAAATTCCAAATCAAAGGTATTTAGAACACCATATTTGTATAATGATGCAATAGGCACCTGTTTAAGGATGGAAGTATTACCGTTGTTCAACGTAATGTAACCTTGTGCTAGTTTGGTAGTGTTAACGCAATCCTTGTAACTTGGTGTAATGGTCGCGTAATCGAACAATATACGACGTACACGCTTGCCGGCTAACGTACGGTTGTCGGGCATTAGGTTCTTTTTGGTGGCTGATAGATAAGCCACCTCAATAGTTTCTACGCTAATATTGTTGGTAGTATTGCGTTGCGAAAATTCGGGTTCGTCATACCAGAATGTTAACAGAATAGATTTACCAATTAGCGATGCGTCGGTAATGGTAATGTATGAGTTCTGTAGGCTGATTTTTTTGCCGAACAGCGTTCTGTCTGTACCTGATTCGTAACTAACTAGATTGTACAAAGGAAAATTGTTGTGGTTAATTACGACACCGTTTTTATCGATAAGAGTAATATAGCTACTAGCTGTGTCGATATTCGCACCAAAGGCATTGCTGCTGCTATCGGGTAATGTAGCGTTAATGGTGTCAACGTCAATGTATTTAATTACCCTATCTTTGAGATTTTCGATAAAAGGCAATGGATTGTTGCCTAGTCGTTGAATTGGGACAATTACTGATTGGCCGCCCGAAATTTTAGCATTCATGGATTAAAAGTATAATGTTAATAAAATAGTTCTTTCAACAAAGTTGTTAAGATCAGCACCGATTATAATGTATGAATTTTCAAAATCGATATTAAAATCGGATAGCATGATAGGATTTTTGTATAAAACACCATAGTCGTTGCTAGGTTTAAGCATTCTTTGCCAGGGCAAATAGCGGAAACTTCGTCCTCCAAAATCTTGTACATCTAGGTAGAAAGGTACGCCATACGACAGCGTTTCGATGGCTTTAACTGTTTTCCCAGACGACAAAATGTAGTCGTCAATGTATTCCGACAACTGGATATCATCAGCACTGTTAATAGGCACCTGGATGGTTATCGATTGGAGTGTGCTGTTAATATCGTCTGCCATATCTACGGTGTCATAAAATACGTAAATAAGCAGCGATTTACCGGCAATATCCTCAATATCGCCAGCATAGCGAACCGCGCATAATTCAAGGTCGATAACGTCATTGACTGGAATAACGTTGTTGTTAAGCAGCGAATTGGCGGTAATGGGTATATTGTGCTGCAAAATCTCTTTATCATCGTTAACAATGTCAGCATAGATTTTAGCTGCGTCTATCTCGTCGAGTAGCACAGTGCCATCCAATGGCGAAGTAATGATGCTGCTTTCTGCAGGAGCAAAGTAAAATGCAATCTCGTCGATTTTTCTGCCGGCTACCTTGCTATTCTGTGGAAAGTAAACCTTATCGGTATTACCTGTAAAGTTTACCTGTAAGATCTCGATGTTATTGTAGATTTTCATGCTTATGCTTCTGCTGGTTGTTCTACTTCTGCAGCTTGTTCTGCAGCTTTGCGGATTTTTCGATTTAAAAATGCAACGTTAAACATACTATTAAATTTTATGTATATTAGTTACAATGGGCGAAACCAATCGCCCATTGCTATAGATTACCATTCGCCAACAGCCGCTTGGAATGGATTTTTACCATCTTTGTATTCGCAACCTGATTTTACAAGGTATCCTTCCATATACAACACTAACACACCTTTGTGGTCTGCCGTAACAGGGAACGTCAAACCGGCAGCATCAAAGTTAACAGTGATGCGGTGGTCGCGTGTGCCTGGAATAGTGATGCAAGGGATAACGAAATCAGTTGAATCCTCAATGTTCCATTGCACTTGAATACCCTCGTTAACAGCAGATTCGTCTGCGTTAAGAACAAAGGCACCTTGTTGTTCGGGCACTTTGCGGAACGATTCCATGGGGTACGATGATAACATTACAGTATTGTCAACAGACCACGACAAAGTTCCGTTGTACAATGCTTCAATGTGTTTGTTAGTAAAACCAACTGGATGTACCGATGGATTAACGCCGTCGTTGATCAATGGGAATGATACCAATACTTCGGTACCGGGATTAGTGGTACTTTGCACGACTGGGAAGATGCCCCATCGCGAAACAACGAATACGTCATTTCTATCCAACGACACTTCGCGTTGGTTGTTAATGTCGGTTTTTTTGATGTTGAATTGGTAGTTACCAACTCCATTTTTTAAATCCATTTCGATGCGTATTTTGCTAGGTTCGGCAAATTTGCCGATGGTAGCCGCTTTTTGGTTTACAGAAACGTAACGCTCGCGGTTAATATCTGCTACACTTTTCATTTTTTAGTAGTTTTTAGTGGTTAGTAATTACTCCATAAGCGATTGTACGCCACGGATTTGTTGTTTTCTCATGCTGTGCGCCAACGCTTGACGAGCTGGAACGTAACGGGGGCGACGTCCAATCATGCCAGCTGGCAGACCCGCAGTTGCTTGATTATCGTCATTGATTAGTCCACTAATCAATTCAGATGCACCAACCGTTGCAAAACCGTTCATAGCAGCGCGTACGTATTTGTCAGAGACCATGCTAGATCCTACTATGCCAATACCAAACTTAATGGCATTTTTAGTAGTGTCGCTCAAAGTTGCGAAAGCCTCGATATTGGTTACTACAGAATCAAAAGCCACGTTAGCAGCACCACCGATGCCAACATTCATAGCCAAATCCAATAGATTTTCTTTTTTGAATAAATTTTTAGCCATAGCCAATACTATTTATATGCAGCAATTTTTTTGCTCAAATCCTCACTTCGTTTATTCTCTCTTTTTCTGCGTTCGTTTTCTTTCTTAACGTCGGCAGCGCGTTTCAACCAATTTTCTTTGGTTGCAACTGATGCACCAATTTTTGGTTTTTTGGGCATCTTAAGCATTTTCAATTTTGCCATAACTTTTTAATTATTATTGTGAAACACTAAAAAAATGGTTTATTTCTCTTTTTTTTGCTTGGCAGGTTTACCGTCAGCACCTAGAATGGTCGCGCCTAGTAATAATCCACCACCTAATAATGCTGCAGTAGTTAAGCCACTACTGGTGCTACTTTCTTCGGTATACCAACCATCAGCAACTTGTGCTGGCGACAAGCTGGCAGCCGTTTCGCCAGATAGGTAAGTAGCTATGGACGATATAAGTTCTTTTAGTTGGCCCAGTACGTTGTTGATGTTCGTCCACAATTCGCCATCCGATTGCGTCAATGCTTTACCATTGGTTTTAAGCGTATTAGTTCCATCCGATACGCTATAGGCTTTATATTCTCCTTTTTTAAAGTTAGCCTGTAAAGTAACATTATTATCAGCATCAAAGTAGCTTACATTCTCTAGGCCTTTTTTACCATAGGTAGGTGTTGCTGTTAGGACTTTACCAGTAACAGTATCAATACAGGTTCCATTAGCAGTGTCGAGCGAATAGCGATTACTGTTTACTCCACCTACTAATAGGTTGCCGAATGAACTAGGATCGGTAGTGTCGCCAATGCAGCCATATACACCAGCTTCCCAGTTAAGACCTTTTACTGCATTACCATTGGCTAATTGATATATGACTTGTTTGGGTGTCATGCCATATATTTTAATTAGCTCATTTTTAACAATGTCATTAAGCAGATACTCACGTGTAGTAGCATTTGCAACGGCAAGGCCTTTAATATAGTTAAGCTGCGAATTACGTTTAGCTGTTACATATTTTAGATAACGACCAAAATTGCGTTGGTTTAGCTCGTTATCCTCGATAAAGCAATACAAGCAGTTACCAGCTTGTTTGCGTAATTTGTTGTCGATAGCACTCATATTTATTGTATTATTTTTTATTTAGGAAATAAATTGCTCCCAAACCAATACCCCCAAACAATAAGATTTTTTTAGTATTGGAAGTTAGACTAACATCAGAGTTATCACTAGCTAACATAGCATTCAGATCTTCGTCGCTTGGCACTCCACTTTCGTATCCGTCGGGTATTTCGTATGTTAATTGGAAACATTGCATTAAGATTGTAAACAATGTAGAAAGAAACGTAATGAGAATGCTAACCAGCATTAATATGTCGTCAACCCCCCATCCTCCTACTTTTCCGCCCTCACTCAATATTTGTTCTAATTTGCGTTCGGGTGTCATCTTATACTTAAGAATACAGCCAATACGGAATTGGTTAAGAATGGTAGCATCGTCATACATTCCGTACGTTGATTTTCGTACAAAATCAAAGTTTTTATCAAACTCGATATCGCGTTTCTGGCGAATAATACGGTTGTATTTTTTTGCGTCCGATTCGTCGATAAACATATAAAGGAACCCTGGCCCTGCATCGTTCATATACTCGGCCAATGTTTGTTTATCGTCGGAACCTACTTTTTCCTTGTCGGTAATTAACTCGTTGTAACGATTCAGCTGTGAATCGGTTACGCTGTTGTAGTTGTAAGGTTCTACAACTTCCGTCCACCAGGTTGTAAATTCTTCGTCCTGGTTATTGATTTTGCCATTAACCAAAATGTCGGTAAAGTCTGCACATAAAGCATCTAGGTTGGCGGCGCGACGGTCATCGTCGGTAAAATCAGCGTCGAACTTACCGTCGGCAATCATGCAGCTGATTACGTTGCCAATCAATGTAATGTCGTATTTATCGGGATATTGCTTAAGCAGCGTTAAACCCTCTAACGCTACAGTAACGATGTCAATGTCGTTCAGTAGATTTACTTGCTGTTCGGTTGGGTAATAGGGGTACTCAACTATCTTACAATTCAGTTCTGATAACAGGTAGTTAAAAGCAACCGTATTGCTTGCTTCGTTGGTTTGTCCGGTATAGTATCTATATCGGCTACCCTCTACATCGTCTACGCGGCCAACTACGCCGCTGCATTTATAAACGTTTAGCATTCGATATCTTTTTTAAGCACAAAATCCTGTGCGTAATTAAACATTGGTTGTCCGTTAACTCTTTCTACAGGATCTATAATAATTTCGTTACCTAGCTCGTCATAAGCCACTACATACACGTGTGTATAAATAGGTTTTTTAGTAAACGATACGAACCGAAATACACAGGGTATACCTAAACACTTTAAGCAGCTTGCTGCCATAATGGCCATGCTTTTGCAATCGCCCACCGCATCTTCTAACAGCCTTGCCGGGGTTTTAACAAATTGGTTGTTACCTGGATCCTCTTGATACTTTACTGTGTCGTATATGTACCAGAATACGCTATTACAAGCATCGTAAGCATTCAGTCCATGTAATTGCTCTACTATTTCTGCACAACTATAGCAGCTTTGTTTATATACCTCGCAAACGGTCTTAATAACGGTTTGGTTATTACCAGTGCCACTAACCAATATGTCAGTACCTGTACTACGCATTGATGGTGCTAAATGGTACGTTAACAGGATATTCAATAACTTGTTCCTTACCGCCTGCATCTATGGTAATATACAAGGTGTATGGCAGCGTAAAAGGTGCGTTATGGTTAACAATATCGCCAGCTCCACTGGTTGCTTTGTTAATCTGAATCCAGGCATTTAACGTGTATTGTTCAGCTGGTTTAATTTTAATATCGTATATAGTTGCACCGTCAAAATGAGGCCCAGTACCATTATTAGATAAACGTTCATAAAAAACAGCACTCAATTTTTCGGTACCTAAAGCGCTAATTGATTTAACAGTAACAGGCACATTGCCAGTATTGGTAAACACCAATTCATATTGACCTACAACAATGTTAGGGCCACTAATAAACTCTGGTTTAACCACCTCGTCGACAAATAGCGACAAATCAATTTTACGGCTGCCTAAAAAAAGACAAGCACCTATAATTACTCCAGCTATAATTAAAGTTGTACTCATAAGTTTGAATCAATATTTACTTTTACGGGTATATTTTCTACGATTATATTTCCAACAAACCTTACATTCAGTTTGCTAAATTGTTGTCCTAATAATTCGCCAATAACTACTGTACTTACCTTTTTAACATCGGCAATTACGTTAAGATCTACATTAGAAACACTATCGGAATAAATTATTTGTTCTATCTGATTATCGACGTTTCCGATGTAGTAATTATTAACGTATATGCTTCCTTGTATGCTGTTTACCGTAAGTATTACAGGCGTTGGGTTATATATCTGAAATTTTAATTCTACATTAACGCTTGGCTGCTCGTTAATGGTAATATCTTTAATTTCGTAACCAACAAACCTATAAGCCAGGCGACGGTAATAATCGTAACCTTTAAGCAGCGCGTAACCTATAACGCCAATAATGCCAAAAACAACTACTTTACCTATCATGCTATGAACTTCTCTGTACTGGTTCTACCAGTATCGCGGTACGCCTTAATAATCTTATCGTGCTTACCTTTCCAAATAGGATCTTCAACCAACTGCACTGTAAGGAAATCGACAAAGTAAACTTCGCCTTTAACCTCTCTTACTTCCTCTTTGGTTTGCGCTGTAATGTTTGAATTATTGGTTACAACGTAACGTATAGTTGCTGTTGCTGGTCTGAATCGGTTAATGGAATCGCCACCATACTCCGACCATAGTTTAGCTCCGAACGTGCTATTATCAAACAAGTAATTAGCATTTTCGCTTACTAATTCCCACACATTACTTTTGCTGTTGGCCGGAATAATAAATTTACCAGAACCATAGATATTATCGTTGTGTTTCTTTTGACTGGTTCCCATAAAAGAAACAGTAATCGATTTTACAAGTATGGTTAAATCGATAGGCGCATCGTTCTGAAACTTTAAGAACCAGCGCGCATCGGCCCATTGTTCGGCAGTGCGGTAATCGCCAACAATGCCAGTAAAGTCAATAGGTTTACACATATTGGTTAGGTCATTATCGGCGCGATCTTGTTCGCGTACAGCTTCCTGGTAAGCTAGCTCATCCTGGATAGTAGCCAATTCTTCTTTTACGCTATCTACAATCTCGTTATTTTTTTTAGAAAGTAGATATACGGCTCCAGCCGCAAGTCCTATAATTAGTAATGTATTCATTGTTATAATTGGTCGTAATCAACAGGCCTGCCTGCTGCAATGTATTTAGCGATATTGGTTTTCATTGGTAATTCATTAGGATAATTATTATCCGACAGAATTGGATCATCATGCAATCCGCTGCTTAAATAGTTATCAAAGAATACCTGACCTTTAATACTGATAGTTTCCTCTACCTTGATTTCTGGATGCTCTAAATAAGACACTTCATAAGTTATATATGCTGTACAAGGCAAGAACCTATGCATACTATTGTAGCCATATTTAGCGAATAAATATGCACCAAACGTATTGTGTTCAAATACACCATTAACAAGTGCAGAAACACATATCCATGGTGTAGTTTTAGCATCATTACGAACTAAATGTTCAGGATAGGTAACTTCGTTAATTTTATTCTTTTGCTTGTAATTAAGCATGGTAATGTAGATGGACTTAACATTTACAATTACCTCGCCCAAATCTCCTTTTCCCTTAAAGAATTTAAGATAATAGCGACAATCAGCGTATGTTTCAGAAACTGTATAATCGGCAATAACAGCCGTAAAACCTTGAATAGCAAAAGTTTTGATAAGACTTTTACGCCTTTCTTCTGCAATCTCGGCAGCTGTTTTTTTATTACTACTTGTGTAGTTTACAGTAGTAGGTGCAGTAGTAGGTGCAGTAGTAGGTGCAGTTGATGCGGGTTCTTGTTCTACCTGTTCTTCATTTTCATCTACAATTACATCTTCCATTGGTGTAGCATTTTCTTCCATAAAATCCTTTTGTTTTTCTTCTTCTTTGGATTTTGAAGTAGAAAGATAATAAACACCTAACGCTGCGGCTGCTATAAGTAAAACACTTGTCATATTCTTGTTGTATTTAAACAAGTGCAAGTTGAGCAAAAAAAAACTACCGCGCAAATGGCGGTAGTCCGATATAGTCCGATGTAGTCTTTTATGATACTTTATGTACCAAAGGTGTGATAATTTGCAAACTAAAACAGGGACTATTTATGTAGTAATGTCGTAAAACTTACAAAATTCTGCAGTAGTTAGTACATGATGCGGTTCTTTGTGCAACTGCTCTTTAGCAGTGCGAATCATCTTTAACGCCTTGGTTTTGCAAACACCCAGCGTATTTTGAACAAATTTTGCGCTAACTATTTCCATTTCTTTGATTTACACGGCAAATGTAATAAAAATATTGTTAATTGCTAATATACGGAAAACAAAAAAAATACTTCCGGAATACTAAAAGAATACATCCATATTATTAGCCGTATAGTAAGGCCATATATAAAGGCATATATAAGGGCCAAAATAAGGGCCAAAAATCATATAACAATCACATAAAAACACAATCAATCTTTTAACAATTCGCTAGGATGGCATCTATTTTCAAAAAATAAAACAAACTTTATTTGTAAAATTTTTGTCACATTTGTCACAAAGCCATTTTTTATACTTAACATTTTATTTATCAAGAATTTATGGCGTGACAAAAACGTGACAAAGTTGTGTGACAATTTTATTTTTTAATGTAAGGCCTTATTTTTTTTGTCACAATCCAAAATAGGCTGTGACAATTTTTTATACGATAAAATTTTTGTCACAATTTTTGTCACAATTTTTGTCACAAACTATTTTGTTATAAATCAATACTTTATATTCTATTTTTACTATTTGTGACAAAAGTGACAAAAAATATTAAAAACTATTTTATAATGATTTTTGAATTGTTAAATCGTTTCTGCTTTTATCCTACTTTTTAACATATTATCTAAATAAATGTAAAAATTGTCACATAAAAAGGGCCAAAGTAGGATACAAAAAAAGCACCCTGTTACGGGTGCTTCTCGCCAAAATTAGGAGTGCATTTAAAACTGTAATGTATTCTCTGTATACTCTATAGGTTCTTCATTGGGCTTGCGGAAAAAGAATGTGTCGTCCGCCTCTCCTTTATTGACAGCATCATTAAAGCGTTTACGGCACCTACAATCTTTCCCGGCTGAATCTTTATAAAATTCATCAGGATTGCATATAATGTTATTGTTCTTGCAATAGGATTTTATACGTTTAAAGAATGAACATGCTGAAATATTTTTTATTCCTGAATAATCCAAATAATCCAACCTGGCTACTTTGCGCGAAATGAATTGATTGTACGCACTGCTGTCGGAAAAATACATATCAGCCCACATATTAAAGTTATCGCCAATATTCTGTAATCTAATACGATTCTGAATAGTGTTTAAATTGGGTTCTAACTTCTTAATACCCTTTACCTGCATTTGTAGGTAGAACTGCAAACACTCCAGCATGAAGTTTATGTCTTCGTTATACCATTCCTCTTTGTAATGCTCTCCTTTCATAATAATGTACCCGAAATCGTCACTAATAGCGCGGCTTTCTTTATAATCGCTTTCATCAGTTCTATAATGATAGTAATCGCTCATCGTCACGAATAGTAAGCGACGGTAATAGGCACTATCATCATTAGGGATATACGGAGCGAAATTAGACGTAAAAACTAGCTTTGGCGATTCCTCAAATAAAATAGTTTTATTGTCTTTATACCTCTTTTTTTGGGTTATGTTATTCGTAATAAAGTTGAACCAATCGCGTAAATCTAAACTTTGGCTAACGTCCTGCAGATGCAATAATGCTGTAGTAGGTTTTATCTGGTCTAGAATATATTTATCATCGTCCAGTTTGCCGCTGTTAATTTCCTCGGTTTGTAGTAATATCTTTATCGCACTTATAAGAAACGATTTACCTGTACCGCCATCGCTCTTATTGGCAGCTGGTGTGTTATGCTCCATTATCCATGGTGCAAATGCTCTATCGTCCATTTTATAGCGATGTAGCATATATCCTATAGTAAATATTTTACTAATTAGGTTCTGTTTTTGCTCGGCAACTTCATCGGCATTCAGTAATGCACCATCGATGGTAAATTTATTTTCCTGCAAATACTCCTCTGATGCTCCTCGCTTTTCTAACTCCTCACGCCAATATATGCGACTGGTATTGATAAGATAGCGCATAAAATGGCTTTTTGTGTTATGTATGGTTATATCTTTTTCGTCTGCAGTAAATGATGCCTGTAAACGGCTAAAATTGTGTTTTATTATTTGGCTTTCCCAATAGTTAATATTAGGGTTGCTAACTATCTTTATATCGTCGGCAGATACTTTTACTTGCTTATTTTTGAACTGAAATACCTGCCAGTCATTTGCATAGTATTTTGTGTTATAGTCATGAATATCCAAATCTTCCAGTGCGTTATTATTTCGCAGATATTTAAGCACTACATTACGCAATGTTTTAGATGCTCCAACCGATATAAGCCATTCTTTTACTCTAACTTTAATATCGGTTATATTGATTGGTCGTAATATATTACCATCAAAGTAAACGTTATACTCGTTTTTATCCTCGTCAATAACTTTGTAAAAATTAAGTAGCGATAAAAAATAAAAAAAGTCTATATCGCTGATAGTATACCTTTCAGTTCCCTTGTTGTCGGTACTGACTGTATAAAATCGTGCTGTATATGCAGATTCAAGCAATTTATCAAATTCCGATTTTTTTTGGCAAAAGTCGTACCAGTCGCGCAGATCTTTACGCGGTTTACCGTTGTTACTGTATGTAGATAACCATTTAGGTAAACGTACAGTATGTATCCATTCGTATTGTAGTGCTAATTCGTTTCCACACTTAATACCTGTAGCATCAATATCTGGAATGTTATAAATACGCTTTACATACTTTTTTATAGACGAATACATTTTGTATGTAAGTTTCTCGCTCTCGCTATTCTTCCAAATTGGATGGTAGCCGTTGGCGGCCGCTACCATTGCATCGCGTTCGCCGCTGCATAGTACGGCTGCTGGCAGCTGATTCTCATCTTCATGGCTATCGTTGTGAGCCTTATAAGCATTTTCTAACTCTGTTAGCCCATGTATGTAATTATCGGGTTTAGTACCCTCTATCATGAATCTGGCGTAACTGTCTTGTGGTTTGTAAATCTTGTACCATCCACAGCAATTACGTACATACATACGGTAACCATCGGTTATGCTAACGATTGTTTTTTGTCCGCTCTTAATGCTGGTGTACGATTGGCATACTTGCCAACCGTATTTTATTAGCACCTCTTTTGGTACGCCCCAAAATTTTAGATCTGCTTCCGAAAACTCGCTGCTCTCCACATGTGTAAATCCGTCGGCATCGGTGGTGGCCACCTTGGTAACTTTGGGTGCCATGGTTACTTTATTGGCCGTAAGGCCCAGCGCATCGGCTTCGCGGTTCACTGCTTCCCAGTAGGTGCAGCCCGTTTGTTGCATGATTAGGCGGATGGGTGTAATAGCCGGGTCGTTGCTCCCAAAGTCTTTTATCAAATAAACACCGTCTTTTTTCCACAGTTTGGCCGATGGTGTGCGTTCATCGGGGCGAAGCTTGAATTTATCGCGCTCGTTAACGTCTGGGAAGTAACGGCGAATAATGTCTAATCCGCCGTTGGTTCGTTCGTAGATTTGTTTTTCCATATTTCTACGATAGTTTTTATTAGTTTTTTTGTTAATTCTTTTCTATTGGAAATGCAGATCATTGCACTACTCCATAATGTAAACTTTACTTCTGTTACAGGTATGTTTTTACTGCAAAGAAAGTCGGCCAATGCCGTTGCTTCATTCTTTGCTACGGCTCTTACTACATAGCCGTTAAGCGTTTGTTCTACTCTCATCTTCTGTTAATTTTAGTCCTGTAATCCTTTCTATTATAGGTATAGCCAAATGGTGGATTTTGGTTTTACCGCGCAACATATTGCTGTACTGTGCAGTATTTTGCTGCAGCTCTTTCATGATCTCTTTACGCTTTTTGGCATACTCGCCATGTGGGCAATGATACGCCCAATCTTTAAAAATTTCGTTTGGTGTCATGGTTAAAAAAAATTATTTACTCATTATTCAAAAATCTTGTAAAACATTCTTGTGCTACCGCATACGCATCTTTAAGGAAACCGTTAATTACGTAATAAGCTTTCTTATGAGGTATTTGTATCGACCTAACATGTACTTCGTATCGATTCAAGAATCTATTACGTACATATACTTTGATTATTACACTTTCTTTGGTTCGTGAAAATGATAAATACTTGTTACTATTAAAAGTAAAAGTATGTTCTTGAATGTAGTTCTTTTTGTTGCTCATAACTATATTATTGGATTAAAAATTAATTGTTGTAAGGTTTTATCTCTGGCGTACATTTATATCGGCGTGAGGCGTACGCCAGAGAAAAACCACGATACCCATGCGACAGATTATTTTTGTTTTGCGAAGGCCCCAGGTTTCCAACCGTACATGGGTAGCGTTGGTTTATATTATAACTTTCGAAACATCGTTAAGAATCTCTGTTCTGTCTGATCGTTCCAGATCTTTTAATAACCCGAACAACATATTTTTAACATCTGTCTTATTAAATTTACCTATTAAAAGTGATGTTTTTTTGTCTGTTATATAGATTACATGTTTTAGATTCGCTTCTTTGAATATATCACTCAATTCTTCTAAATCTTTTTTAAATTCTTTTGGTTCCATGGTTATTAGTTTATAGGGTTCATAAATTCGTCTGGGTAATAATCGGCCATATCTAATGGGCCTAATTCATCATAAATTTTATAAAGTTCCTCCATAGCTAAAATGTTAGTAAATAATAACGCAGATACGCCCAATGGGCTAATAGTGTAGTTTGGGTGCCGTTGGTGCGGTACCACTTTTGCAAGTAGTAGCGCAAAAACTCAATCACACCCATATGGTTGTAGCGAGAAGCCATACTAATGTTTTCTCTGTTAAAACGGCTGCGACGACTGCGACGCATGTCCGATAAAATAAGTCTTGTTTTCATGATTTTTTTTTGTTTTAGTTTGCATTGTTTTAATATTATCACATTGCAAATATATTTCACTTCTGTGATCTTTCCAAACAATGTGCAATATATTTTTTATAAAAAAACACAATTATTTGGTTATCAAATAAATAATTTTAGTTATGAAAACAATACAAGAGCAATTAGAATATGTACGTAAAGAAAAAGGCTTTACGCAAATGTATATCGCGAATAAGTTAGGTATAACACAATCAGCGTACAGTAATTACTTTACCAGAAATGTAGAAATGCGATATAGTTTAGTATCACAAATATGTGATGCTATGGAAATGTCTATAGTTGACGTTATTACTTATCCTGAAAAATATGTACCTATTTCTGAAGTAAACAAGGAATGCGAAAATTGCAAACAAAAGGATTTGATAATAGAAAATTTGAATAACTATATACAAATTCTAAAATCATCAAATTATGAGAAAAATAGAAAGGAATGAAGCATCAATAAAATTTGCAGAATGGGCATATAATTGTCCTCATGGTATATATGGCCAAAAACGTAGAGAAATAATGACAGAACTAAATCAAAATACAGCACAATACAGCAATATGCTACGAGGAAAAACAAGGATACATCATTTGGCTATACCTATTATCGAAAGAATTATTGGACAAAAATTAACTGATACAAAACATCAAAAATAGTATGAAACATATAATGGATGAAATAGAAGATATTATTTTTCGTTATGAAATATCTGAAGATGAAGCTATAAACTTCTTGATATTAAAAGAATTGAGAAAAATTAACAACAATAACGACCATCTAAATGATGAAATTGGAACAATGTTGAAAGAAGAAATACAAAGTGTAAAAAATAGTTTAGATGATATTTATACTCTTATAGATGAAAAATTTGAGTAACTAAATTAGGCAATATTTGTGCCGAATATTCGTATTGTAAAACAGTAATATTATAGTAGTTAAGTGCAATATAAGCAATATTAGAACAATGACCGGTTCGAGTCCGGTAATCTCCACAACGGATTGATTTATAGCGTACTACAATAAAAACGCGCCAAAATCGAACCAAAAAACGAGCCAAAAAATAATCCTGGCCATACTTCTAATAATGCTTTTTTGCACTGACTTTTAAATAGTTAGCGCAAAAAAAAAATGCAAAAAAACGAACCTCAATTATCCGCAAAACTCTTTACTGCTAAAATTGTCAGCGGCTCGACAGGTATCTACATCGAGTATTACGACGAGAGTGGCCGACATCGCGTTAAGTGCAACAAAATTTTAAAGCAGTACCCATCCAAAAAAATAGCCATGGAAAAAATACGATCCATGGCCAACGAAATAAATATGGATTTGGCAAACCGCGCCAAAAGTGGTTCGAGTACGCTAACGGCTAACGATGGCCATCGCCAGGATCCGCCAGCTGTAGTTAGCTGCATCGATACGAAGTTGGCCGATTTGCTAGGCGTGTTTTTGGCCGAGAAAAAAAAGGAAGTGCGTAAAGATACGTATCGTTCCTACAGCTCGTTCTGCTTGCAGTTCGGCCAGTTCTTGGATAGATGGTATCCAGGCTTACCGGCTAATCGATTTGACAAGCGTATAGCTGTGCATTTTCTCGATCTAAAATATTCGTCCGACGTTACACCCAGAACCTATAATAACTACCTTAAATTAGGTCGTACTTTGTTTAATTGGTTGATGGACCACGAATATCTATCGGACAATCCATTTGCCAGGATTAAGGTTAAAAAAGTATGGCGTAAGCGTCGTACCTTAATCCCAGCTGCCGACCGCCAGCGAATAATGGACTACCTGGAGCAAACAGACAGAGAATTTTTATTGTACCTACGCTTAATCTGTGTTAGCCTTATACGGCCTAAAGAAGTAAGAGAGCTGCGCTGTGGAGATATTGACCTGGCCAACCATCGTATTATTGTCCGTGGCGACGTGGCCAAAAACCATTGCGACAGGTATTGCGTTATAAGCTACCAAATAGGGCGCGACTTAATAGATGTTATGCAGCTGGCCAATCGCGATCCATACGAATTATTATTTTATGGCCGAAGCAAGCAGCACTATCTACGCAAGTGGGAAAAACTACGTGCTGCGCTTAATTTGCCGCCCGAATACCAGCAATATAGCTTTAGGGATACTGGTATTACAGATTATCTAAAACATGGTGTCGATGCGCTTACTGTTATGCAGCTAGCTGGCCACTCTGACCTAAAAATTACGTCAATCTACGCCAGGCACATAGACGATGGTATATATAACCGGGTGCATGGCCTTACTCCTGATTTTTAGGCACAAAAAAAACGGATGGCGTTAACCATCCGTTTTGTGCGTTAATACGACTTTATTTAATTACAAGTAATCCATAAAATCTGTAACGGCAACATCTAAACTACCTTGTATTGGATAATGTATGTAACTTTCAATCGTATTATATAATTCCTCAAAAGTCATTGTTTTGGCTTCACTCGCTGTAATATCCGTTACAATATAATTTGATTTAAATGCATGATCCGAATATGGTACATCTTGGTTTGTATTAAATCCAAAATCTTGACCCAATGCAATACGTTTTATTTTTACAGCATAACCAACGTACTTAATAAATTCGTATTGAATCACTACACAATTTGAAATGTCTTTAGCTTGTGGCTCTATGTAATAATGGAACCAATCTTTTTTCTTTTGGCTAAAATCATTGTGCATATTATTTGGGTAATCTTCGTCAATATACCCTTCTTCGATTGCTGTTTGCAAAATATCAGCTGGATAGTCTAAAGATAGCATGTTTTCGTCGATAATCTTATCGACAACGTCTTTATCTATATCATATACAAGTACTTCTAAAACTGTATCGTCTTCTCCATTTGGTTCTGCTAATTCAACAGTTTCGTTTCTCCTATATGAATTATCCATGTTTGGATAAAAGTCTTCTGGTGTGTGTTCGTAAACTTTGTAGAATCTCATAACATTTAATTTTATTGTTTGACAAATATAATTTTAATTCGTTTAATATCAAAATAAAAAAAATCTACCTACCAACGCCATGATCGGTAGATTCGCATTTAACCTTAAAATACTATGAAAAAAACACAAAAGTTTATCTTTAATATGGATGACGAAAAATATGACCTTTGTAAAAATCGAAGCCATCCATTAGTAGCGTTCTTGCGTAACTATCGTAGTCAAAATACTCTTCCATATCCTGTGGATAACCGTAATTGTCTATTATATAATACGCAAAATCTTGTTCGTTGTAAAAATCTCCCTCGTAACTATCGTTGAATAATTCGATCTGTTCGGAAGCATCCTTGCCCTGTAATTCATATCTATAATTATCTACAAAGTCATAAAAAGCAGTGATTTGTTCAGGGTCCATGTTTTGTAATTCCCTTACTAATAAAAACAGATCGTCGCTTATAGATGATTCGTTAATCATTCCAACTGGTATGTTTTGCCAGTCTTGGAACATATATTCTGGCTCTCTTTCGTCTTTATGTAGTTTTCGTGCAGCCGCATAAAAATCTGCTTTGGTTGGATAGTCTGCAATGTAAAGCCAGGCACCATATAAACTACCCTTGTTATATTTACCGTACGTTCCAACATATACGGCTGCGTCTTGGATATCTATATTTTCCATACTTAATGTTATTGTTATTGTTATTGTTAAAGCCAAAATAGTAACCAACTGGTTTGTGGTATTTTTTTTAGTGTTACGATTATTGCAAACATTCCGACTGCACCAATCAGTAACCAGGCCCACCATGTTGATTTTGTTTCTTTTTTTGTTGTTATGTCGTTTTGTTGTTTTAGATAATTCAGGCTGTCGCGTACACTCGTTAACTCGTTTAGCGCATTAAAATACATCCCTTTCCACTGCTCTATCGCTGTACTGTCTACAATGATTTGCTGCTCTTGGTTTACTTCTTTCACGCCATCGGCCTTACCTGTATTGGTATCGTACGAACCGCCACTGTCAACAAAAATGATTTTTAATTTGGTTTTGCGGTCTGAATTAACCAGTAGCGATTTTATTCCTACTAATACACCCTCATTGGTTGTTTGCCTGGTAGCGATACTGTCCGATGTGCTTCTTGTCTGGTCGATGGTGCTATTATCGTCTACCGTTGTGGTGGTTGCACAGGCGGCCATAAGCAGCAGCAATGATACTAGGTTAAGTATTTTCAGTTTCGATTTCATTGCGTTTGGGTACTCGTTTTTTACAGCCTACTATAAAGCAGCGGTCGTACATTAGTTTGGTTATTTCAACTTCTTTTGTTGCCAGTTCTGCGTCTTTGCGTGCAATGACAACGTCTTTTTTAACCAGCTCTATCTCTTTGGCAGCTAATTCTACGTTCTTTTTGTTAATCTCGTCCGATTGTTGTCTGCGATGCTGGTATAACTCTGATAACCGCCCCGATAACACCTTATTTTCTTCGGTTTGTTCGTCGTACAATCGCTTCCATTCAGTTGACGCTTCTCGGTCTACCTGGATGTTTTTTAGTCGCTTATTGACGTTGTAAAATAAGATGC
>JAEIGA010004279.1_pt1 | contig 22094 bp, 24 predicted proteins | sample 9270691 | NCBI WGS metagenome assembly JAEIGA01 (sample SAMN17057246, study PRJNA624740) | gut metagenome | biome: biome; isolation source: fecal sample | host: Bos grunniens | place: China: Xizang | collected 2019 | reverse complement strand
CTTCCATACTTGGAACGGAGAACTATATGAGAGCGAACTCGTTAGAGCGGCCATAGACGCCCGTAGTCGGCACATAGCAAAATTACGGGTTGAACTACAGGGAGCGGCACAACCACGCCTACAGACCCGTTTAAAACGCTCTCCGAATGGTTTCCAGACTTGGTATCAGTTCTTATATCGCTTGAACACTGTTCTTGATATGCAGGACACCGCATTTATCATTCCTGTTCTTGACCAGTATGGGGAAACAATCGGAATTACGACTTGCTTACCACGACAGTTTGAACTTATCAATGTTGAAGGTGAGCCTTGGTTAAGATTTGAATTCTACAATGGAGAATTTGGTTCTTGTGAGTTGTACAGAGTGGGAATTCTCACAAAATTCCAGTATGAGAGCGACCTGTTTGGAAGTAATAACAAAGCCTTGCAGAATACAATGGCACTGTTGGACATCCAGAGACAGGGCATACAGGAAGCAGTTAAGAATTCCACGACATACCGCTTCTGGGCAAAGGCTTCCAACTTCTCTAAAACTTCCGATTTGAAAAAGGAAAGGCAGAGATTTTCGGAAGAAAACCTGACAGCAAGTTCCGATGGTGGGGGAATCCTACTCTTTCCCAACACTTACACAGAAATACATCAGGCAGATGTTAAACCATTCACGGTTGATTACAACACCATGACCCTGATACAGACAAATGTTTATAACTACTTTGGCGTTTCTTCCAAGATTCTGCAGAATTCCGCAGAACCAGTGGAAATGGACGCCTTTTTCAATGGTGCAGTAGAACCTTTTGCGATTCAACTGCAGGAAGTACTCACAAAAATGCTTTTCACGGACAATGAAGTTTCTTATGGCTCCGGCTGTGTCGTTTCTTCGAATCGCTTACAGTACATGACAACTTCGCAGAAGGTTGAAATGACAAAAGAACTTGGCGACCGTGGAGCATTGATGATTGATGAAATCAGAGCCTTGTTTAATTATCCGCCTTTACCTGATGGAAAAGGTCAGTATGTTGCAATTCGTGGCGAATACAAAGATGTCAGCGATTTAGGCTCTGTACTTTCTTCAAATTACTTACAGGAGGAAGCAAACGAAAATGCCGATAAAGAATAACAGGGAATACCGCAATCTTGTCAATTTCGGTATTTCGGAAAACTTGGAAGTAGAACCTTATACAGTAAGGGGCTATGCGACAACATTTGAACCGTATGTGTTGTTTGAATATGAAGGCACTGAATACAGGGAGCAAATCTCAAGAGATGCTTTTGTAGGTGCTGACATCACCGATGTCATATTTCAATACAACCATGATGGAAAAGTTTTTGCTCGAACAAAAAACGGAACTTTGGAACTCTTTGTTGATGAAGGGGGCTTGGGAGTTAAAGCCAACCTTGGAACAACAAATTCAGCCAAAGAAATGTATGAAGAAATCAGAGCAGGACTTATTGACCAGATGAGTTTCGCTTTTACAGTTGCCGAAGAACACTATGACAGTGAAACCCACACTCGTATCATCGATAGATTCAAAAAAATCTATGATGTCTCAGCAGTATCAATTCCCGCAAACCCTACAACACAGATAGGGGTTTCGGCTCGTTCGGCTTTTGAGGGATACATCGAAAACGATAAGCAGGAGTTGCTTAGAGCAGAAAAACGGGCAAGAGATAAAAAGAAATTACTTTTAAAAATGAAACTTGGAGGTTTCTAAAGATGGAAATCAATGAAATGAAGATGCCTGATATTGAGGCAAGAATGGCAGAAATTAAAGGCTTACTGGAAACAGATGATGCTGATATTGATGCCCTTTCTGCTGAATTTGACAAGTTGCAAGAAAGAGCAAACGAACTCAAAAACAAAGCAGAAAAAAGAAACGCCCTTGCTGGTAAGGTTGCCGCTGGGGTTATTGGTAATGTAATCGAAGAAAAATCAATGGAGGAAAATCAGATGAATACCAAAACATACACTGCAAATTCTCCTGAATACAGAACCGCTTGGCTTAAGGACATCGCTGTCCGCAATGGCGAAAAGTTATTCGGAGACTTCACTCAAGAAGAAAGAGAAGCATTCACATTCCTTACTTCCAACACTTCCGCAGTAGTTCCTACTCCTATCCAGGACAGAATTATTGAGTTAGTTGAAAGCCAGTATCCGCTTTACAGAGATGCAAAGAAATCTGGACTTTCTCAGGGATTCAGCATTCCTAGACACACAGCAATCACTCAGGGTGATGCCGCTGCTACAAATGAAGCAGTCGCTAACGATGATGAAGCCGATACCTTCGCATTGCTCACTCTTGAAGGTGTTGAAATCAAAAAGCACATTGTCATCTCCCGTAAGATGAAATTCAAGAGCATTGAGGCTTTCGAAAACTGGGTTGTTGAACACATTGCTGCTCGTATCGGAGTTGCTAAAGAAGCCCAAATCGTTACAAGACTTGGCAACACTGCCACAGGTATTGCTTCTGCCAATGTCTTAACAAATCAGACTTATGCAGATGCTACTATTCGCACAATCTTCTCCAAAATCAGAGGCACAGGTGCGAAGAAAGTATATGCCAACGCTAACACAATCTGGAATGGTCTTGTAGGCATTCAGGAAGCCAACGGCGTTAAGGCATTCGTACCTGATAGCATGAGCGACCCACTCGCTGTTGGTCGTATCTATGGGGCTGTAGTTGTCGAAGATAACAACCTTTCCGATAATGTTGCTTACTTCGGAATTCCTTCCCAGATTCTTGCTAATGACTACGATGACCTGACAATCAACCACGCAATGGACCCGAAGACATTCGAAGACATCGTTGCTGGTTACAGTCTCTTTGATGCAGGTCTTGAGAACCCGCTCTCCTTCGTAAAGGTAACTTTTACGACGGAGTCACTGTAAGTGCCGAGAGCGGTGACTCGGAAATCTTTGGCCACACAGTATCTGACTTACAGGACGACATTGATGTAGCCAACTCGGCAATTACAGGAACACTTAAGTATGTCAGCGAAGGTTCTCTTCCTACAACTTGGGGAGCAGGTTACTTCTTGGCTCTTAAGTTCATTGACATTCCTGCAGACGCTACAAGCGTCAAGGTTGGTCTTAACCCTTCCGTTAGTTCTGGCTTAGTTGAAATTATCAACGACCCAGACAAGAACGGAGCATTTAAGGTCACTGACAAGGAAGGTCAGAAGTTCCGTGTTGTTACCACGACACCAAACGGACAGACAAGCAAAGAATACGACCTTTCGGGTTTAATTCTTGAGGCTCCTGTCTATACAGCGGAAGATTTGTCAGATATGACAATCAACCAGATTAAGGCACTTGCTGCAGAACTTGGCTACACAATAACTAAGTCCACAAAGGCTGACATTATTGCTGAATTCTTGGAACAGCAAGAAGGCTAAAAACGAAAAAGGGAGAAGAAAAACTTCTCCCTTTCCTTTTAAAAGGGGGAAAATGAAATGAATTTATTGCTTAATAAAGTGAAACTTGCACTCCGAAGAACAGGAACAGATTTTGATATGGAAATCCTTGACCTTATTAAGGCTGCTCTTGCTGATTTAGGCATTGCAGGAATTACAAACAATGATACAACCGACCCCCTGATTATCACGGCAGTTTCCACATATTGCAAAGTCCATTTTGGCAGTCTTGACCCCGATGAGTACGACCGCCTAAAGGCATCGTATGATGAGCAGAAGGCTCAATTGTCAATGGCAACAGGTTATACCGACTGGGGGCACGGAAATGGACAGGAGTGATGTAGTATATCTCGTTAAAGAGATTCAGACACAAGATGAGAATGGGGTATTCCATACCACTGAAAAGAAACGAAAGGTCTATGCTAATGTTCAAAGCGTTACAATGTCCGAATGGTTCGAAGGTGGCAGAAATGGATTGAATCCCATATATCGCTTTGTTGTCTATCAGCCTGATTATCACGAGGAAGAGATAGTTGAGTACAAAGGAAACAAGTACTCTGTGTATCGTTTCTATCAGAGCAAGAATGACAATATCGAGTTATATGTCCAGTTAAAAGAAGGAAATAATGGCAAAAAAGAAAATTAAATCGAATGAAATAAATCTGGACAAAATCATTGGGGAGATACTGGAAGGATACACCGATGAAATAGCAGCAGAAGTAAGTAAAGCAATTCCAAGGATTGCAAATGAGACAGTCAACGAGATTGAAGCACTTGCACCACATAGAGAAACAAATTCCAAGCACTATAACCAGTCTTGGGAAGTGGAATTGCAACATCCAACAAGGTTGGAAACATCTGCGATTATATACTCCACCCAGCCAGGCCTTCCCCATTTGCTCGAATTTGGTCACGCTCTGAAAAATGGCGGCAGAACAAAAGCCTTTCCGCATATTGCGGTGGCTGAAGAAAATGCCGTAAAGAACTTTGAGAAGAAAGTTGAGGAGGTAATTAACAATGCAAGTCAGTGATTTTAGAAAAATTCTGGATGAAACTGGTTTTGCCGTTGGTTATTATCAATTCCCAAAAGGTAAAGTCCCAAAACTTCCATATATTCTCTTCTATTTTCCAACAAGTGATGATGTCTACGCTGATAATAAAAACTATGTAAACATACAAGCAACAAATGTGGAACTCTACACCAAAAACAAGAACTTCTCCGCCGAGAAATCAGTGGAAGATGTCTTGAAATCTCATAACATCAAATATCAGAAAACAGAAACATATCTCACAACTGAAGATATGTTTTTAATTCTGTACGAGATGGAAATTATAACCGAATAACAAGGAGAAAATAAAAATGTCTGATACAAATAAAATCAAATATGGTATTAAAAATGTTTATTACTCCGTTGTAACTGAAGACCCTTCAACACTGGAATGCACTTATGCTACACCTGTCAAATTCCCAGGTGCCAGAAGTATTTCTCTTTCTGCAGTTGGCGAAACCACAAAGTTCGCGGCTGATGATGTTACTTACTGGCAAGGCGTAAGCAACAGTGGCTATGAAGGCGACCTTGTTATGGCGAAAATCATAGACAGTTTCCATACCGCAATCCTTGGCGAAGTTGCTGATACAAATGGAGTTATTGCTGAGTATAACGACATGCTTGGACAGCCTTTTGCTCTTCTTTTCGAGTTTGAAGGCGACAAGACTGGCACCCGCCATGTGCTCTATAACTGTGTTGCTTCCCGCCCTAACATTGCAGGACAGACAGTTGATGGGACAATCAGTCCAGAAGAAGAGACAGTATCGATTACAGCATCACCCCGTGCAATTGACGGCCTTGTAAAAGCAAAACTTACAGGCGACAGCACAGATACCAACTATGATGAATGGTTCGATGCAGTCTATGTACCAACTAAACCGCAATAAATAACGAGGCTGTTTCTGACAGCCTCTTATTTTTTAGCCAGAACAGGTAATCAGGAGAGTGCAACTCTCTCCCTGGCTATTTTTTAAATCAATTCAGATATTACAGTGAGGTAAAAAAAATTATGGAAAAGACAATTGAAATTGATGGAAAACAAGTGAAATTTAAGGCGACAGCAGGAACGCCAAAGCGTTATCTCGCAACCTACAAAAGAGATATGCTCAAAGACATCCAAAAGTTATCTGCTGAGAGCCAGAAACAGGCTGAAAGCGGTAATTGGAGCACAGAAATGCTCAATCTGTTCTTGGATATTGCTTATGTAATGGCAAAACAGGCAGACCCTGAGAATGTACCAAATGACCCTGATGAATGGCTCGATGAATTTGGAATGTTTTCCATTCACGAGATTCTTCCCCAGTTGATAGAACTCTGGGGAATCCAATCACAGACAACAGTGGAGCAAAAAAAAAGCATCGAAGCAGTAGCCGGGAAATGACAACGCCCTTGTTATTTCTGAGATGCATACAAATGGGTCTTTCAATTAACGAAATCGAAGAATTAGAACTTGGTTTTATCTTTGATATTTTCACGGAAAAAGCAAACGATGAATTGAATTACCCAGAAATTGCAACACAAGATGATTTTGATAATTTCTAAAACAAAAAAGGAGGTGAGAACCTATGGCGAACAAAAGAATTAAGGGCATTACTATTGAAATCGATGGCGATACTAATGGTCTGCAAAAGGCATTGAAGTCGGTCGACAGTACGCTTAGGGAAACCTCATCACAATTAAGAGACATTGATAAACTGCTCAAACTTGACCCCGGAAATACGGACTTATTGCGACAAAAGCAGGAAGCCTTAGGGAAAGCCATAGGCGACACAGAAAGCCGCTTAAAAACGCTAAAAGAAGCCTATAACAAGGCAACAGACCCTAAAGACCAGGATGCACTCCAAAGGGAGATAGTTGAAACCGAGCAAAAACTGAAATCACTTGAAAATCAAGCCAAAGATTTTGGGAATGTATTCAAACAACAATGTGAAGTTGCCAGTGAAAAACTGAAGAAAGTTGGAGACAGTGTAACTGATGCCGGAAAGAGTATGACTACCAAAGTCACCGCTCCGATTGTGGCAGGTTTTACCGTTGCCGCAAATGAAGCGATACAGTGGGAGTCCGCTTTCACGGGCGTTATGAAAACAGTTGATGAGACTGTCACCACAACTTATGATGACATCTCTGAAGGCATTAAAGAAATAGCCAAAACAACCGCCAGTAGCAAGACTGAAATTGCAGGAGTTGCAGAAGTTGCTGGTCAGTTGGGTATTTCTGCTGACAACATTGTTGATTTTACAAAAGTCATGATTGAGTTGGGAGATACTACCAACCTGACAGCAGAAGAAGCAGCAACATCACTTGCAAGAATTATCAACATTACTGGAGACAGTTCCGAAAGTGTTGAAAATCTTGGTTCTGTCATTGTTGCCCTTGGTAATAACTTTGCAACTTCAGAAAGTGAAATTGTGGCACTTGCAAACAGACTGGCAAGTGCTGGAAAACTTGCAGGATTATCCACTCCCCAAATCTTAGGACTTTCCGCCGCTATGAGTTCTGTCGGAATACAGGCAGAAGCAGGTGGCACAGCAATGACTCAGACACTTACTGCTCTTGAAAAGGAAGTGTCCAACTTTAGAGCAGGAGCAGAAAGCAATCTTGGTAAAATTGCTGAAATTGCCGGAATGACTTCAGAAGAATTTGCAAATGCTTGGGAGAATAAACCAGCAGATGCAATTACTTCTTTTATCGCAGGACTTGGGAACCTGGATGAAAAAGGCGAAAGTGCCACTATGATACTCGATGAACTCGGTATGAGTGGCATAAGACAGGCAAATATGCTCAAATCCTTGTCTTTGGCTGCTGATATGGTGGCTGAGTCAATGGACACGGCAAATGAAGCCTATGAAGAGAATAATGCTCTCTCAGAAGAAGCAGAAAAAAGATATGGAACAACAGAAGCAAAAATAAGCCAAATGAAAGAAAAATTGTCTGAAATGGCAATTGAAGTTGGCGAGAAGTTGATGCCACTGTTGGAGAAACTTATCAATTTGATTGGTGGCTTTGCTGACTGGTTCAGCAATCTTGATGATGGCACACAACAGATGATTGTGGATATCGGTTTAGTGGTTGCCGCTATCGGTCCGCTACTGGTCGGAATTGGTACTCTAATCACTTCTATTAGTACGATTATAAGCACTATTGGACTTCTTGCTCCTGCCTTTGAGGCTATTGCAGTTGTACTTACAGCAGTATTTGGTGCATCTGTCGGGGCTGTAGTTGTTGCCATTGGACTATTGATAGCAGCAGGAGTTCTACTCGTTAAAAACTGGGATGAAATCAAAGAGTTTGCGGGAATTATCTGGGAAGGTCTGAAAGAAGGCTGGAACAATCTCTGCGAAACAATCTCAAAGAAATGGGAAGAACTCAAAGAAAAAACCAAATCAACTTGGGAAAATATTAAAACTGCAACTATCAACAAATGGGAAGAAATTAAAGAAAAAACTACAACAAAAGCAGGGGAAATTAAGGACAAAGTTGTTGATACTTGGGAGACAATCAAAGCCCACAGTGGCGAGGCTCTGACAGTATTCTTGGACACTGTTAAAGACAAATTTAATCAGGCTAAAGAATTTGTTTTCAATACAATTGAAAAAATTAAGAGTTTCTTTAATTTTAAGTGGGAATTACCGGCGATTAAACTTCCGCACTTCTCTGTCTCAGGCAGTGCCAACCCTGTTGACTGGCTGACACAAGGAGTTCCAAGAATTAATGTGGAATGGTATAAAAAAGCCCAGAATACTCCTTACTATTTTGACTCACCATCAATTATCGGGGTTGGTGATGTTCCTGAAGTTGTTGTCGGTGCTGATTACTTTAAAAATATGAAAAATGGCGGCGAGATAACGAACAATATTGTTGTAAATGCAACCATTCAGAGTGATGCTGACATTACACTTCTGGCGAATAAAGTAGCAAGTAAGATTCAACTGGCAGTTGATAAAAGGGCAAATACTTGGGGGTAAGTGATTTATGGCTATCGGGTTATTAAATACATTTACCTATAATGATTTAAACTCTGGAAATTATGGGTTATACATACTCAATTCCAACAGTTATGACAGGGCAGAGAGAGACCTGGAGTTAATCTCTGTCCCTGGTCGTAATGGTGCAATCATTCAGGATAACGGCAGACATCATGAAATAGTCATTAAATATTCTGTTTTTCTTAAAAGGAATGACCTTAACAGTTCTTTGGCTGCGATAAGGTCATTTTTGTATCAGACAATAGGGGGACAAAAAACTTCTTCCGGTGTCTATTTAACTTCAATGAGAATGGAGTATGGAGTGCTATACGATGATTACTCTCCCAACTATTACAGAGAGGCTGTTTTTTGTGGCCCCGCTGACTGGGAAACAATGCTGGAACGGTACGGAAAGTGCGACCTTGAATTTTTATGTAAGCCAGAGATGTATATTCGCAATATAAGCACCAAAACAATCACTGTAGGGGCTGGAACAACTGAAGTGTTATTCATTGCACCGCCCGGAAATACAGGCTCAAATTACCTGCCTTTAAGCCCTTTACAGGCAAATGGTGATTTTATGCTTTATCCGAAAATCATATTGCAGTTCTCCAGTTATTCAACAAATGGAGATTATCAGGCTGTAAGAGTAATTCCTGCAATTGCTTCCAACCAGTCAAATGTTTCGCTGTTATTCAAAACTGCGACTGATTTTCGAAGCATACCAGTTATTGACAGCAAAGAAGAAAATGTCTATCAGGTCAATAACAATATCAAGGATTATTTGAACAGGTTGTTAGTATCACGCCCAACTTTCCCCAGTGGTAAGTTTGCTGATGGTGCTTATCATCCGATTTATATCAAGAATGAAACGATTAACAACTTGGTGGCAACTCTGGAAGTGCCACAATACACGATTTAAGGGAGGGTTGATTTTATGATGTTGAAAACCTTCACTTTTGACGGGTTGAATTCAGGGGATTTTGGTTTGTATGTGCTCGAAAGCAACATACACAACAGCCCAGAGCGACTTATCACTAAAAATGTGTATCAGGGAAACAATGGTGTAAGCATTGCCGATGAATTCTCTTATAAAGACATTGAAATTGTATTTAAGGTGGCTCTGTATGGAAGCAGAAACAACTTGAAGGCTGACATAATGCTTGAAGATAATGGTGATTATTTCCTGCAAGATGGAAGATATGGTTATAAGAAACTAATGTCTGATTACGAGCCGGGAATTTATCGGGAAGCCATTTTCAAAGGCGGAATTGACTGGAAAACAAAATTGAAAAGATATGGTCAGTGTGAACTGACTTTTTTATGTAAGCCTTACAGATACTCCACAACAGACATCACAGAAAGCCAAACAATTAACAACGGAGTGGAAAAAACTCTGTACATCTATTCCAGCAGTGGAATTTCGGGAATTATAAGAAATCAACCGCTTCCGTATAAATTGCAATTCACATTTTCAGGAGCGACCACAAGCACATCAGTCATTACAATTGCTGACAGTGATGGAAGAAGGCTGAGATTGAAATGCGACAATCCTAACATCCAACTTGGCTCGAAAGTTGTCTTTGACTATGACACTGGCGGGGCTTATGTGCTCAACAGTTTGGGAGATTATCAATTCAATCAGACAGAAGTCATTGACTGGGATTATACAACCTATATGTACCCGCAATACACAATCCCTATCAACTCTTATAACACTTTAAAAATCACAAATTCGACAGGTGGCACCATTACAGCAGACCTAACTGTCAAACAAATACTTTTGTAGGGGGTTAATATGCGACCACAGTTATATTCAGCAAAAAACAATACTTGGACTGACATCGTTAAAGCCTACTCAGAAGAATATACAGAAGCCCAACGCCTTGAACTTGGTCTGCGGGGTTGCTTTGTGGGAAGTCTTGATTGTCTAAGTTGTATAGTCACCGAAGAAAGAAACGGCGAATACGACCTTGAACTGTCTGTTGCCATTGATAATCCTTATGTCAATGACATTGTGCCGGGAAATCTTCTCTATGTGGCAGTCAAGCCTTTGGCTGCTAATTCTGCAGGTGACAGATGGCAGTTTTTTAAGATTTATCAAATACACAGGGGCTTCTCCCAAATTACCGCTTATGCTCATCACATTTCATACGAATTGAGATTCAAATTTGTTAATACCAAATGGACTGATGTCACAGGCGGACTTCCGATGGCTCTTTGGTATATCTGGAACAATACAACAATGGCAAATGAATTCAGTTATTTAAAAACTGGAGACCAGGAAAGAAGTGAGAACTTCAAGTTTGTTGGCTGTCAAAGTATCAGGAAATACCTTGGGGGAATGGAAGGTTCTATCATTGACTGCTTTGGCGGAGAGTACTGCTGGAACAATCTGCAAGTTAGGTGGTACGAAAGCCGGGGCAGTGATAAAGGTGCTGTTATTTATCACGGCAGAAACATGCGAGAATTCGATTATCAGGAAAGCGATGAAAATAGATATGAAGGACTTGTTGGTTTCGTACTGTTTGAAGATGGGACTTATGTTTCCGCAACTTATCCAACAACGGAATTAAGTCTGCCTAATAGTCGCTTCAAGAACATTGACTATACTGAAGATTATTTGGAATCTTACGAGTCAAGTGGAATAGCCCCAACTCCTTCAGCATTACAGAGCCGATTACAGACTTATTACAATACATACAGAGCAAACAGAACAACAAACAACCGAAGCATTAATGCTCAATACTATCTTGACCCAGAAACATATACAGGCACGGAATACATAAGTCTCTGCGATACGGTCACAGTTGTCTTTCCTGAATATAAGACTAAAGAAAAAATGAAAGTTGTTAAGGTTGTCTATGATGTCCTTGCAGAACGAAATTTAGAAATTCAGTTAAACAGTCATAGACAGACATTAGCAGACACAATTGCCGCTTCTTTATAAGGGCTTTTTATTTGGAGGTTTTTTAATGAATTACATTTTAAACTTGAGACCAAATTATAATGTTGAAACAATCGTTGATGTTTCACAATATGACACGGGACTACGGAAGTTTTATCTGGAACTCTACTATGGTGATGACCCTTATGAAATACCAGAAGGGGCAACAATCACTATCAAAGGGAGCAACAGCGATAACATTGCTTTTGAATACGACCTCACTGAAATATCTGACAATGTTGTCGCTGTCCCTCTAACCCTTGCTATGAGTATCTTGGCAGAAGCAGTGCCTTGTGAGATACGAGTACTGCAGGGGACAGAGAATATTAACTCGGCAGTCTTTATGCTTAATGTACAGGCATCAGCAATGACAGAAAATGCTGTCATTTCTGCTTCTGACCTGCCACTGTTAGAGACTGCAGAACAAAATGCAATTATTGCTCTGAATGCCAAAAACGAAACTGTGGAACTGGCGGAAACTGTTGCACAAGCACTGGAAGAGATTTCTGTTGAAGTCCAACAGGAAGAAGATGGTGCAACACTTATTGCTCACGACCTTACACATCAGACAACTGCCCGAATCTATAACGGACAGGATGGAGAAAAAGGCGACAAAGGCGATAAGGGCGACAAAGGAGACAAAGGCGACACTGGTGCTACTGGTCCGCAGGGTCCGCAAGGCATTCAGGGAATTCAAGGGCCTAAAGGTGATACAGGTGAGACTGGAGCAACAGGACCGCAAGGACCTAAAGGCGACACAGGCGAAACCGGAGCCACAGGACCGCAGGGACCCAAGGGCGATACAGGCGAAACCGGAGCCACGGGACCACAAGGACAAAAGGGCGATACTGGAGAAGATGGAAATGGAATTCAATCCATTGCCAAAACTTCGACTGCTGGACTTGTAGACACTTATACAATCACTTTTGATGACTTAACCACAACAACCTTTAGCGTTACTAACGGAGCCGATGGACAAGATGGAGCCAAAGGCGATAAGGGTGACAAGGGAGACACAGGGGATACAGGACCCCAAGGACCTAAGGGAGACACAGGCGACACTGGTGCAACAGGTCCCCAAGGTCCGCAAGGTGATGATTATGTATTGACCGCCCAAGACAAGACTGACATCGCGACAGAAGTGTACAGTATGCTTTCTAACGCAAGTGGTCAGTCCTTTTAATAAGGGGGAAATATAATTATGAGTAATACTCCGTATTATGTACAAGATACCGACCTTACAGCAGTCGCAAATGCTATTAGAGCAAGGGGTGGCTTAGTGGGAGCAATGGTTTTCCCGAATGAATTTGTTGCCCATATCAACAGCCTTAGAACTTATCTCAATTTTGCAACTCCGTTAGCAACTGACATAATGGAACACTGGGTTAGCTCGCAATCAACAACCCCAGGAACGACAGCAACCTGGAATTATGAGTCAGGAAACCTGGCTGTTATGAATGACATCTATGCAGTCATTCCGGGGCACTCTTATGTGGTAGGTTATGGAGCAACAGCCGGAGCAAGATTCAGTGCTATATTGACAACATATGACCCGGCAACAACTACTACAAACAAGCAGGGATACTTGTGCTTCCGTTCCACATCCGCAGCCTATAAAGCCTTATTTGTTGAAGTTCCTTCAACAGGTGGCTATCAGTATTTGGCTGTCTATAAGACACAAGATGGGACAACAGGCATACCTACTTATGTCATCGATGTTACAGACCTACTTCAAGACCCACCAACTCCGCCAACATTACCGACCATTACTGACTTGTCATACATGTTCAATAATGGGGCGAGAATTTCCGGACTGGATGATTTTCTTGCAATGTGTGGACAAATCACAGACTTGCAATATGCTTTCAATAATTGCAACTCTTCTAACAGTGTCCCCCAGATAAGTAATTTAGATTTATCTTCTCTTGATTTTTCAGAAGTTAAAAGTGCCTTATATGCTTTTCAGAGGGCTAACAGTATTCTGAGCGTTACCTGGCCACAAGATATTGACCTAAGAAAATGCACCACCTTGGCGGGAATGTTTTATCAGTTGTCATCTATAACAGACTGGTCTTTTGTTAATCACATCAGAATCTCTAATCTGTGTACCAGTATCGCCGATATGTTTAATGGTGCTGGTAGCAATAGCAGTCAGACAGTTGATATAGATTTGTCAGGTTGGGACACATCAAATGTGACAAATTTCAGCAATTTTATGAGTAACTTCAAAGGCGTCAAAAACCTTAATGTTTCAGGCTGGGATATTTCAAAACTCAACATGAATTATCTATACAGTACTCCTTTTACTGTCTCCGGCGGTTCGCTTAATGTCTCAAATTGGGTGCTTGGCAATCTCCAAGGTCTTAATTACATGTTTTATACCTTCAATGGAAACATCATTGGCTTAGAGACCTGGCAACCGACCAATGTATATAGTTTTGGTAGTCTTTTCATGAATGTTCGTAATTTGACAGTCATCGACCTGTCAACCTGGGAAAGTACTTCTCAGACTGCCAGAAACTTAGGTCAGATGTTCTACAACGCGATGAACACGGAAAAGATTGCCATCGGGAAAATCTGTGGTGCAAGTGTTTCAAATAGCCAGAACATTTTCGCCGGTACATCCTCTCTTACAGAACTGGTCATCCTTGATGATGTTAACCTGCTGACAATTACAAACAGCAACGCCTTCAACAACTCAAGAATTTCCGCCGGCCGCTGTACTATCTATGTGCCTGACACAATGCTCACAAGTTACCAGACCGCAAGTAACTGGGTTACATATGCAAGTCAGATTAAGCCACTGTCAGAATATCCAGGGACACCTTGGTGGGCAGCCGCTCAATCATAAGGAGAAATAACAATGGTTATCAGAGAAGAAATCGATGAAAGACTGGAAAGACATTACTCTGACCAGGGACTAAGAATTCGGAAAGTGGGAACTAATGATGTCTATGATGATGCAATAGACCTCATTTCCTTACAGTATCAATACGAAGAAACAGATGAGCCGATTATCATACCAGATGATGAAGATGCAGAAGTTGAAGATTATCAAGATGCTCTTCGAGAGTTGGGGGTAATAATCAATGAAGAAGAATGAGTTGAATACCAAAGTGAAACTACTTAAAAACGATACAAAACAAGCAATTCTGACAATTCTTGACAATCTCAATCAAGGACAAAGAAAGAAAGTGCTAAAAAATGAAGAAGTAAAGAAACTATGTGAACGATATGGAATTACAGAGTAAGGGACTGACAAAAATCAGTCCCTTTCCTTTTGTGATTCGAAGGAGTGCGAAAACATGATTACGCCACAAGAATTCTATGACACCACTGTCGGAAGGGCTTGGGACATTGACCACGCTTACGGCGTACAGTGCCACGATTTAGCCCAGAAGTTATGTGTTGACTTAGATATTCCAACGATTGTTATCTGGTGCGGAAACACTGGATACGCTCACGACATTTGGGACAGAAGGGAGATTTCAGGAATAAAAAAATACTTCGATGTAATTACTGATTACAGACAACTTCAAAACGGGGATATGGTTATCTTTCCAACTACTTATGCAGGTACACCGCTTTCGCATGTGTGCTTTTTTTATAAGTTCAACGGGGTGAAATACGCATACGGACAAAGGCAAGGGGGAAACCGTGAAGCCCGTTTAATTACGACTCTTGACTTCAGCAAGATGGCTGGAGCATTTCGCCCGAAGGTATGGGCAGGGGGACAAGATATGAATTACGGCAAACATAAGGGGTGCGATGTTTCGCAATTTCAAAACCCTGACACAACTGACATTTCCGCCTATGAATATGTCATTATCCGAGCAGGATACACAAATGTAGTTGACCCTTATTTGGATAAATGGGTTAAGAAGTGCGAAGCAGAAGGCAAACCTTACGGGTTCTACTGGTACTCTTATGCAACCAGCACCGCTTGGGCATTAACAGAAGCAGAAACATTCGTGAATACAATCAAAAAATATAACCCAACAATGGGGCTCTGGCTGGATATGGAAGATGCCGACCACTACAAACAAAAGAAGTGGGGTTATCTTGACCAGAAATTGATTACTGAAATCACGGAAACCTTTTTGACTAAGGTCGCTGAATATGGTCTTTACACAGGAGTTTATGCATCTGAATCTTGGTTTGGCAGTCTAATTCGCAACACTGACACCGTTAAGAGATTTGATAAGTGGGTCGCTTCTTGGGGCAATAATGATGGCAATATCAATCGTGACACTCACACAATGGGAACAATGCTCCAATACACAAGCCACGGCGGACTGGATAAGGACATTACTTACATTGACTTAAGTGTGTATGACATTAACAAAGGCAAAAAGCCACAGGAACAGGAATCAACCATTACAGAAGATGAAAGAAAAGAACTGGAAGAATTGAGAAAAGAAAATAATGCTCTCAAGACTCTGTTGCAGAAAATAAAAGATTTGTTCTCTTTGTAATCACTTAAGGGGGAGCAGAAAATGAATAATAATATCACAACAATCTTGGTTGCTATTTTCGCCAGTACTGGTTTCTGGACTGTAGTTAATACTTTTATCACTAACGCAAAAGATAAGAAGAAGGATAACGAAAAAGACAACAAAGTTATTAAAGAAGCATTACTCGCACTGTTGCACGATGCCTTATATGACAAGTGCACAACGGTCTTAGAAGTGGGGGCAATCAGTCCCGATGATTACGAAAACATCGTGACAATGATTAAACCTTATGAACAACTCGGAGGCAATGGCACCATACACAAGTTATGGGCTGAAGTCGATAAATTACCAACCTATCAAGGAGGTCAAGAAAATGAAAATTGATTGGGTTAGAAAATTAACATCTCGCAAGTTTTGGCTTGCCGTGGCATCGTTCGTTTCAATGTTGATTGTGGCTTTCGGAGCAAGTGAACAATCAGCAGCACAAATCTCCGCAATCATAATGGCAGGGGCAACAGTTCTCGGCTATATCTTGGCGGAAGGTCTTGTTGATGCAAATCAGACCGTGTATGTCTTTAACGAACCCGAAGATGACACTGATTATGAAGATGATGAAGATGAAGAGCCAGATGATGTTAAAACTATTTCGGCAACATTGGCTGAAGACACAACAGAAGAAAATTAAATGGTTATTGAAAACCCTTGGGCTGAATGTTGGCTCAGGGGTTCTTTTTTTTATGCGTTCTCTTCCTATTTATATAAGGTCAGGCGAAGCCAAACAGCCTTGGCTGGACATTCTTTTAAAAGAAATCATTAACTGTTCCAATGTCCTTGTTAAGTGTGTTAAATTAGGAAATAACAGGCGGAATGGTACATTATGAGAAAAGTAAAGGTTATTGCACCAAAGAAACAAGAAGAACAGGAACAAAAGAAAAAGCCAAGGGTGTGTGCATATGCCCGAGTGTCTACTGGGACAGATGAACAGGCTAACTCCTACGAAAACCAAAGGAAATACTGGGAAGATAAACTAAATAAACCTGAATATGAATTTGTAGGAGTTTTTGCCGATAAAGCAATATCAGGAACAACCGATAAAAGACCAGAATTTCAAAGAATGATAAAAATGGCATTACAGGGAGAAATAGACACAATCTGGACAAAGAACATCTCCCGTTTTTCCCGTAATGTTTTTGATTTGTTGAAATATACAAAAATGTTAGAAGAAGCTGGAGTGAATGTAATCTTCGATGAAACAAGAATTGCAGGAGATGAACAGGGACTAAGCCTTAGGTCAGCTAACGGAAAGATTATGCTCCTTGTTTTGGCAAGTGTTGCAGAAATGGAAGTTCAGAACACCAGCGACCATATCAAACACACATTACACGCAAAAATGAGCAGGGGCGAACTGGTGGGGCAGCCTAACCCCTTTGGGTATGATAGAAATGGAAATGAATTAACCATTAACGAAGAAGAAGCCGAATGGGTGAAATTTATATTTGAACAATACAATAATGGCTTAGGTGGAAGAGCAATTGCCCGACTGTTAACCGAAAAGGGAGTGCCAACCCGTAGGGGCGGGAAAGTATGGTCTGACAGTGTAGTCCTTGGAATTATTAAAAATGAAAAATACACAGGGAAATTAGTACAGGGGAAAACAATAACAGTTAACCCTATTGGAAGAGTAAGAAAAGATAACGAAAATATCTCAAATAAATATGAAGTTGATGATGCAGTCCCTGCAATTATTGACCTTGAAACTTGGGAGAAGGCTCAGGAAATATTAAAGAACAGAATAGATAACTATAAGCCAGGAGTTAAGAAAGGACAGCGAAGTGGTTCCCACCATTATGCCTTTTCTGACCTTATGTACTGCACTTATTGCGGGGGAAAACTGGCAAGGCGTTCTCTTACTTATGGCGGACAAAGAGTTCCGATTTGGCAATGTCAGACATACACAAAACAGGGAAAACAATTCTGCCCAAAATCTAAGTTCATTCGTGAGTCAGTTTTGGAACAGGCTTTTGTTAATTCTCTCAATACTTTATTAACGGAAAAGCCCCACGGTGTATCTCTAAATGTCAAAGAATTAAAAAAGGCAATCAAAGAACAAAACAAGTCAGTATCTGAATATGAAAAAGAGATTACTAAAATAAACAAAAAACTCAATCTTGTTAATAATAAGAAACACAAACTATTAGATTTACTTATGGATGAAGCCATCGATGAAGAAACCTACAGAAATAAGAATGAAGAATTTGAACAATCAGTTCAGACTCTGAGAGCTGAAATTGAAGGGCTGGAAGAAAAGAGAGACAACGCTAAAAGCACAACCCAAGAACAGGAAGAAATTATTAAATTAATAACAGAAGAAGATGTTTCGGCTTTTAATGAAAAGATACTCCGTGCATTAGTTGAATGTATCGACATTGGTGATGTGATTACAGGCGATGCTCACGCCATAAGGTTCTATTACAAAGAATCAGCATTGATAACACCTTCTTGGATGATACCTGCCGAAGAATATGAAGGAGAATGGAAGGGGGCAGAGACTACCTTTGTCGAACCCGAAGACACAGTTGTTCCTACGCCCGATACTACACATGTAGAGTGCGTCGTTGGAATGACTAAGGGGGATATACAAATAGGCGATACTTTCACGGTTTCCGACAATTCTATGAGATGGGAAACAGATGAAAAGGGGAACAGAGTTTACTCAATGCAGGAGCCCTACACCTGTCAAAATCGCATAAGTCGTACACGGAGACATATTCCAAGCAACAACAAAGTAGAATAAAGCCTTAAGGGTTGGGGAAATTATTATCCCTGACCCTTTTTTTGTATTTGTAGTAAGTTTTACGGCTTACACCACACAAGGAAATCACTTCAGAATCGTCCAGAGAGCCCCCAAATGCCTTGGAATGCTTCAGGATGATGTGTTTTGCCTTCTCATACTTTTTCACGCTTAAAACAGCCCCTTTTCGCTGTCCTATTTGCTTTCCCGCATTTCGGGCAGTAATCATTCCTTCTTTTGTTCTCTGGCGAAGGTCTGATACTTCTTTCTCCGACTGTTCAAAGGCAATTCTAATCTGTTGCCCTGCTAATTCTTTCAGGTATCTGTTAATTCCTTCCAGAATATAGTCCACCATATCTCCTGTCATACCAATCTGGCGGTCTAAGGCTTGTCTGTATGTCTCAGTATTGATGTGGGGTTCTTTCAAAAAGACCAACTCCACGCCCTTATCATACAAATCAAGATAGATTTCCACTCCTTCGGCAGCATTTCTGCTCATTCGGCTGACACTGTCAAAGACAATAGTGTCTCCCTTTTTAATAGTCGCCAGGAGTTTCTGAAATTTTGGTCTTTCCGCAGTCGTGCCAGTCCATGCTTCTTCGTACAGTTTCGCCTTCGGATAGGCTGCTATTATGTTCCTGACCTGTCTTTCGATGTTCTGCTTGGGGTTGCTGATACGACAATAACCGAAAATCCTTGCCATTTTTCTTCCCTTGCTTGTAGTAATTCAAGCGTTCCCTTCATTTACTACTTAAATAATACACTAATATGACGCATTTTTCCAGGTTTTTGACAACTTTTACTACTTTTAATTATAACCTTAAATTTACCACTGAAATTATACACATATTTTGACCACATTATGACGCACAAATACACATATTATGACCAAAAAATACACACGACACCACCGAAGGATAATGACAAAAAATTATACACATTTTATACATATATTTTACACGATTATGACGCATAACTTTTTGACACCAAGGCTACATTCCCGCACAATTTCCCTTTTAAAAGAAAAGAAAAATATCACGATTTTCACCGCCTTTTTTGTGGTGAAAAAGTGCCAGAAATTGCGGTTTTTTGAGCGGTTAAAAAAATATAAAAAAACACTGATTTTAAACCACAGTAAAAAAATTAAAAATAAACGGAAAAACCGCAACTTTCTCCGAATTCAGTTTTTGCGAAATCTGAATGAAGGAGCATCGAGTTCAAGAATTTGAAATCGATGCGACTGTGGTTTTGGCGTTTAGAATTTGCTCAAAATCTGAACAGCAAAAATGCCAAAACCTTGCTGTCTTATTTGCTCAAAACAGAAAGAAGGAAATTTTAATTGAAATTAAAAGAGACTGAAATGTTATCTCATCAAAATCTGATTAAGTATGTGATGAACATATGAAAATCAGATTGAAGATGAGTTGTTAAGTTTTTGTTTGAACCATATTAATTATCAAATCTTCAATTTTCTTTTCTTATAATTTGAGCAAATTAAAATAGACATCAATTTGCACAATATTAAAGAAAATTAAAGAAAATTAAAGAACAATGGAAATTAATGGAAGAAAACAAAAACTGAGATAATTTTGAGCAAACAAAAAAAGCACCGTGAGATTGAGCGGTATCAACGCTCTAACTCACAATTGAGCAAAAACTTTAAACGGCAAACAGAAGCATTGTCAATGCTAAACGGCAGCGAAATCTCACAGGTGCCAAGGCGATACGAGCGAAGCAGACGCCCGAAGGGCGGCCAGGCTCGGCCTGTCCTGAGTAATTCAGGACTTTTTTGTTTATCAATAATTATCACTTTATTTCAGTACTCTTTTTGATACTTTAATCATCACTGCTTTCTGTTTTGTTGTTGGTATTCTATTCTTCTTTATAATTAACTACATTTTTGTTGTTTATTCTTATATTTTTGTAATTATCACTGCTTCTGTATTCTTTTGGATTTTTTTCCTGTTTTCTGTTTTTCTTTCTTTCGTTCTTGTGTGTAAATTTATGGATGAAATAAATAAATTTACTTGTTGGTATTCTATACATGCTTGTGTGTTAAAGCGAAGCAATTAACTTGTTGGCGGTTCTATAACTTTTTATTCTGGCTTTTCGGCTGAGTTGGAAGGAATGCCGAAAAGACATGGTCCGAGCGTGAGCGACTTGGTTTTTCGTGAAAGTGGCAATCGGGCGTGGCGAGTGGTCGCCAGGTTGAAGCCGACATTACCAGGTGAGCAGAAGAGCACGAAGGCGAAACTGTAAACCTGGGAATTCGTTGCGGAAACCTTGCGATGACCAAAGGAACGAACAGAGAAGGGCGGAGCCATGTCCCGAAGGGCGACAGTGAGAGAGAGCGGGAAAACAGGGAAGCACTTTCACCCCCTCCCCCTGGGGTATAATGTCTTTGGAGCAAAAAGCACTCCGTAAGGTCAAGAGAAACGGCAAAGAAAGAAATCTTTAATGACTTTGATTTGATTGAAATTGATGCTGCGAGAATTGATGAAACCTGTTCTGCATATTTTAAGTGGAAAGATTTGAACACTTACATCAGCAACAACAGCCATAGGGGAATAAATATGCCTGATGCAATTTCCGAACCTATGGGTTGCTACTGTTTGGGGCTGAAGTGGAACAGGGGAACAGCAACAGGAGATGCCACTGACAAGAGTGGCAGGAAGATTGAATTCAAAGCAACTTCAAGATTTGAAGGAGATTTATCTTCTTTTGGTCCGCAGTGTACTTTTGATGATTTGGTATTTTTAAGATTTAAGTTAGATACAAATGAATTATACATTTATGATTTAGGTCTTAATTCTGATGAATTTGGAAAATACCCTGCCAACAGTACACAGACAATTGATGACCAGAAGAAGCAAGGCAGGAGACCCCACATTAGTCTCTTTGAGATGTTTGTAAAGACTAATAATCTCCAACCTGATATTATCTTCGATATTCGTAAATGCAAGATTATTGAAGATAACAGAAAATCAGGAAAACAGAAATTACTGCCCCCCTCAGCATACGGCAGTTAGAAAGGTGGAGTGCAATGCTCCACTTAAATTAGTCTTGAATTTGCGGCACGCCGCAATTATCATGAAGAATATGAAAAAAAATATAGAGAAAATGACAATTGCATCTTTTTTTGCAGGAGTTGGGGGAATTGATTTAGGTTTCGAGCAAACTGGAAAGTTTAAAACAGTATATGCAAATGAATTTGATAAAAGTCCAGTAAAAACCTTTGAAAAGAATTTCCCCATTAAAGTTGATTGCAGGGATATTTCAGAAGTAAAGCCGGATGAAGTTCCAAATACTGATGTCATTATGGGGGGCTTCCCTTGTCAGGCTTTTTCTGTTGCTGGTTATCGTAAGGGTTTTGAAGATGAAAAAGGCAGGGGAACTTTATTCTTTGAATTATTAAGAATAATAAAAGCCAAGAAACCCAGAGTTGTATTTCTTGAAAATGTTAAGAATTTAGTAGGT
>JAEIGA010004278.1_pt1 | contig 22101 bp, 8 predicted proteins | sample 9270691 | NCBI WGS metagenome assembly JAEIGA01 (sample SAMN17057246, study PRJNA624740) | gut metagenome | biome: biome; isolation source: fecal sample | host: Bos grunniens | place: China: Xizang | collected 2019 | reverse complement strand
CTTTCCACTCGGGGAGGTAGTCGTGAGGCTCTTTGAGCGTACAGAGGTGACCATAGGTCCATGTAACTTGATAGCCATTGCCCTCAAGGTATCCATCTTTCTTTGTATTTGCACCAAGTATGGCGGCGATTTCGCGCGCTACGCTTGGCTTTTCGGCTATGCAGAGTTTCATGTTTATTTTAGTGTTTTTTGAGATGTTTTTAAAAGTGAATACACAATGAGAGTGTGTATTTTTAAGGCAAGGCACACCTTGCTTGCAGGTATCTCTATAGTATATTTAAAATTGCTGTTTGATTTTTGAAAATACACACTGAGAGTGTGTATTTGAATTGTTATTTTTTTAGCTGAATATTGACCGATTCTTCGTGGATGAGTTGATAGATTTGTTTGACTAAATGTTCGGACAAACCTAACTGCTCGGCTAATTCGAGGCGATTTTGAATCACATCGTTATAGCGTCCGGTTTGCACGATTGGCATATTGTGTTTGTGCTTGTAGTCGCCTATTTCGCGCGAGACTTGCATACGTTTTGCCAATGTCTCAATCAACATAGTGTCTAACGAGTCGATTTGGCTACGCAACTCTGATAATTCGCTGTTTCGGTCGACACGCTCGTGCACGACAAGGGTGTTTAATAGAGTTTTTAATTGCTCGGGGGTCAATTGCTGAGGGGCATCGCTCCAGGCCTCATCGGGCGAACAATGGCACTCGATCATCAATCCATCGAAATCGAGGTCGAGCGCTTTTTGAGATAGAGGCGCCACCAAATCGCGATTGCCTGCTATGTGAGATGGGTCGCATATCAATGGGAGTTTAGGCATCTGGCGTTTTAACTCTATCGGGAGATACCATTGTGGGTCGTTGCGATATATGAATTGAGGGTTAAGAGTTGAGAATTGAGAATTATATGTAGAAAAGCCACGATGAACAGCTATGATTCGTTGCACGCCTGCTTGTTGGAAGCGTTTTATTGCACCAATCCAAAGATTGACATCGGGGTTCATTGGGTTTTTTATCAACACAAGAATCTCTCTGTTGCCATTCAATGCGTCGGCAATCTCTTGCACGGCAAATGGGTTTGTGGTGGTACGCGCGCCAATCCAGACGAAATCTAAACCTGCCGCCACAGCCAATCGAGCATGCTCGGCATTGGCAATCTCGGTGCCAACGGCCATACCTGTGTTGATTTTAGCCTGACGCAACCATTGCAAACCTATCTCACCCACGCCTTCGAAAGAGCCGGGTTGAGTGCGTGGTTTCCAGAGTCCTGCACGAAAATATTTCACTCCGAGAGAAGCCAATGCCTTAGCTGTAGACATAACTTGCTGCTCAGTTTCGGCAGCACATGGACCTGCAATAATTAATTGACAATTCATAATTCAGAATTCATAATTAAACCGACAACGTAAGATTATCTAATTATGTTGATAATCCTTGCAAAGTTACAAAAAAAAATGAGAACCGAAAAGTATTTTTCGATTCTCATTTAAAGATTATTTATAAATGCTTATCGCACAAACTTTTTTCGCTTTGCTCAAGATTTGTGCTTCGCTCGGCAATTTAAGCAAGCTTAATTGCGCTCGCTTATCGCACAAACTTTCCACTGGCGATGACTTTGTTGTCATACACAAATGCGTAGATGTAGATTTGACGATTGTTAGGCAAGTAGATTACGGTGCCACCTTCGTGAGGGAGACGGATGTCGTCGTTAGGATCGACAAGGCCTACATTTTCGGTCATTACACGAACACCATCAGCAGTGAAAATCATAACTTTCACATTTTCACGCACCGAAGATGCTTTGAAATAACCTTCGCCTAAAGCAGTCCAAGTTACGTCGTCGTAAGATGGTCTGTCGCCAGGATTGCGATCGGTGGTAACAAAATTGATAACATACATACCCAATGTACCATCTTCGGCTTCGACGTAGATATATGTTGGTTCGTCGGCATTGCCATATGTGATATCAACCAATTGAGACTCTTCGCCTTTTACGAAATCGACTTTAGGGATAGTTGCACCAGGGAACAACATATATGTGTATTCATTTTGAGTAGGTGTGAAGTTTGCGAGCGAAATACCAGAGACTTTCAAGTCTTTCAACAATGTATTATTACTCAAAAGAATTTCAAACTTAATTGAGTAGGCATTCATTGCTACGCCATCTTCGGCAGTAACCAACACGGCAATAGAAGTTGGCGATTCTTGCAAGATTTCGACACTTTGAGTTGCCAATACTCGCTCGAATAAGATATCGTCTTTTGTAGGCAATGATGCTGTATCTGTGCCGATAGGGAATGTCACAACATATTCAAACTCGATAGAATCGAAGTCGATTGCAACTGGTTTGTCCTTAATTGCAAGAGATTTGAGATATGCATTATCGCTCTTACGAACATCGAAATACAATTCGTAGTCGCTAACATTATATTCATTTGCCGAAGTTACAGTAATAATTGTTTTACCACGAACAGAATCGCCCACCATAACAATAGATGCATAATCGGCAACTTGACCTTCCCAAGTGATTTCAGGCAATTGTTCGGTGCCATAAGGGAAGACAATGTTGTAGATAAATTCTTCGCTACTAAACGATTTGTCAGAATCAAATGAACGTGCATATTTAGTCAAAGGTTCTTCGCCGATGAATATATTTGCAAGCAATGCATTATCACTCTTAACGGTTTTGAACGATACTTTATAAAGCGATTTATTGATTCCATTTTCGGCAGTTACTTCAAACAATGCAGTGTCGGCAAGAGAAACGGCAGGTTGGTATTTGATAGTTTGAGCCGCTTCGGCCAATTCGTAAGTAAGCATAGGAGGAGTAGCAGTTCCGTATGGCAACTCGATTTCATAATCAAACACTTCAGGGTCGAAGGTATTCATAATAGTTCCATTATTATAAATTGCCTTCAAGAGAGAGTTTTTAGATTTCTCAATTTCAAATTTAACCATATAGGTTTTACGATTGCCGTTTTCGGCAGTTACAACAATAATACAATTGAGATTATCTTTAATGACGTCTACAGTTTGATATGCATCGCCAGTTTCGTAATCGACAGTTGGCAACTCGGTAGTACCATAAGGTAAAACAAGTGTATAATCCATTTTTTGCGAATTAAAATCAGCAACAGGAACACCTCCGACGTAAATAGTTTTAAGAGTGTCGACGCCAGATAACAAACGATTAAATGCTACATAATAAGTATTGCTGTAGGTTGCATCTTGAGCTAACACCTTGATTGTTGCCACATCGTTGATAGTCGCAGGTTCTAAATAATGTACTGTTTGAGCTTCTTCCGCTTTAGTATAAGAGATATAAGGCACTTTTTCAGTTCCGACAGGAAGGTCTACTTCGTATGTAAATTTGCTAGGTAGGAATCCATTGATGACAGCGCCATCTACTTCGATAGAAGTGAGAGTTGCATTTTTAGACATTTTTTTCTCGAAGCGCACTATGTATTCATAATACAACTCGGCACGTTGAGGGATGACTTTAAGGACTACAGTTCCGTCTGCGCGAATTTCACGAGTAACAGTTTGATATTCGTCGCCATTTTCCCAGGTTACCAAAGGATGATCTTCTTCCATCGACAATGTAACCAAGTAGTCGCGTACTGTAGGAACAAATCCACTCAAAGAATCACCATTGAGATAAATCATTGACAATTTATTGTTTTCAGACAATAATAAATTGTAGTGGATACGATAGTCGCGTTTAGAAACACCATCAGGAGCAGTAACAGAAATAATAGTTGTTCCGTTGACACCACCAGAAGTGATTGAAATACTTTGACCATCGGCACCGGCTACCACTTTAAGCATAGGTTCGACTGATGTTCCCACAGGAAGATCGAAGAAATAATCATAAACATTAGAGTCAAAACCTTCGAGTGGCTCGCCATTGCTCAAGATAGATTCAATATTTGTTTCGTTAGATGGCATCCATTTTATATCTATTTGATAAATCTCTGATGTACCATCTTCGGCAGTTACGACAACATCAATTCTATTATCATACTCTTTAACAACAACAGATTGGAATGCATCGGCAGCTTGCCAACTAACCTCAGGCAACTCAGATCCTTGTTGTAATTCGATTTGATAGAAATAACGTTTTGGTTGGAAATCTTTGATAGATTCGTAATTAAGCAACAAATCATTCAAGCGCACATTAGACGAAAGTTCAGGAGCAAATTTAAGAGTATAAGTAGTTTCAACACCCGATTCAGATGTCACTGTAATATAAGTATCGCCATCAATTCCTCCGTTTTCAATCACAATATTTTGACCATAAGCACCTGATGTAGCTGTAATATTAGGCATAGTAGGTTGCTCCATTTTTGGAGAAGCACTATGAAGTTTAATGTCATATTCTGTAACACTTGGCATATATACCGACGACGATGTATATCCGTTGCCATTTTCGCGCATTGCAACACCATTGAAGAATATACCACCAAGAGCAGTTGATGTTTCTTTTGGAGTGATCATACGAACATATGTCGACGATTTTGTTTTATCTTCACTCTCTACATCAAAAACAAATACTTCCTCTCCTTTGTCGTTAAGCAAATAACTTACCTCGATAGATGCATCTTCGTGGAAGGCTTTTGCAGTAATATGAGGGAAATCATTGCGTGTGACAGAGATTGGATAATCAGTTAAAGCTGGAGTGAAGCCCGATATTGGACGGTAATCGTATGTAAGAGATTCAAGTGTTGCATCACGGCTTAATGCCACATCATAAATAATAGAATAACAATTTTTAACTGAACCGTCAAGACTAACAAGTTTAAGAACTACGCTATCAGATGTGATGAGATGAGTTACTACATCCGACGCCAATACCTTTTCGTAATAAAGAGATTTGATAGGGTCTTCTTGTGCATTATGAATATAATCGTATTTATCTATAGCAAAGCCATCCAACTGATAATCATTAAGTGCGATGTTAGAGAATTGAGCTGATGAAATCACTGTAGGTCGAACAAAATTAAGCATATATGTTGCTTTAGTTTCACCATCTTGAGCTGTGACTTCAAGTTTAGCACCATTATTTTCTACTACAATATTTACGATTTGACCTTCTGATGTTTTTTCGAAATAAACATATGGAGCAATAGCATCCTCCGCTATTTCAAGATTATAATTCAAAGTAGCTGCATCAAAATCTAAAGTGTAGCCTTCGGCAACAATATTGCTAAGTGCTGTCACATTATCTTTCGATTCTACAAGATTAATTGTATACAATTGCACGTCGCCATTTTCGGCTTTTACAGTAATCAAGAATTGAGAATTGCCATTGAAAGCATAAGAAATTGTTTGAGCAAAATTTGCACCTTCAATCTCGACATTTGGCATTGTGCGAGTTAAGTTTGCCATCACATAAGTATATTCATACTTATCAGAAGCAAAACCATCTAACAATATACCATTGACTTTAATTGATTTAAGTTGTTTATTGCTTGACGCAGGACGAACAAACTTAATTTGATAGTTTTGTATAGTTCCATCTTCAGCCATAACCGAAATTGTTGCAATACGCTCGCCGTTAACCTCGTCGCCCCAAACAATACGATGTTGTTGGTCTTGCACTTGACCTACTACTGTAATCGATGGCAACGCCATATTCTCAGCATCAAGAGTATATTCATACTCAAATACATTTGCATCAAATCCACTCAATGGTGCGCCGGCTACATTAATCTCTGACAATAAGTTGTTGTACCAGAAACGTGGATTGCGTACATAAAGTTTAGATTCTGGCTCGTCGGTAAATGCACCCTCTTTGATATCCTTAGCATTTTCGCTACCAGCCGAGTTCAATGTCAAGTTGATTTGAGAGAAATACTCTATCGATGTATTAATATCTTGCGATGCTACATGCCATTGATTTGCTCCATCAAAAGATCCTTTGTACAAATGTTCTTCTGTATCATTAATTTTCAACAACATACGCCAATTACTAATACCAGATACAGAAGATGGGTTATAATCAACCAACACTTTATTTGGTGTATTATAAAATGGAATACCACCAGAAACAGAAGAAGTAGAACCATTAGTTGTAGCCAAAGATAAATTCAATGTACCAATAGTTATCATACCAGGGATAGAACCATAAGGCGTACGATGGTAAATTGTGTTCAACAATACAGCATTACCAGCTTGTACCACTTCGCCACCTGTGTAATATTTTCCCGTAATTAAAAAGTTTACTTCATCATCAGCATCCGCAGGCACCATCCAACCTACAGGTTTAGCTGCATTATTATATTTAGCAGTTGTCCATTGAGAGAAGTCAGCATTAGGAATTACCATAGATGGATAGTGAAAATGTACCCAATAGGTATATTCCTCTTCATCATATTTCACTACTACTTTAGCTTTGTTTTGGTCAACCGTTTCCTCTAATATTTCTACACCATCAGCCTCTACAACATCAATTGAAGAAGGTATTGCATCAACATTCATTATATATGTCATTTCACGAGCATCAAAACCAGGCACATCAACTCCATCAATTTTTATAGAAGTTACAATCGCAGGCTGTTGCAACACCTTATAGTTCAAATTATAAACAACCTTTTCTTCTATTCCTAAATTCGAATAAACTTCTATTTTTGTGCCTCCAAGAACACCTTTTGTTGTAATAATCGTACTTTGCTCAGGGAAATTTTTAGCTACTGAAATTTCAGGTAATTCAGTTGTTCCGTATGGCAATTCTACCACATAATCATATACCCCCGAAGTCAATGCAACAGGCACTGTTCCCACACTAATCAATTGCAATTCATTTGCCTTACCGCTACCTGCTACTTTGTAATTAATTGTATAAGTATTCTCAGATCCATCTTCGGCAATTACTTTAATAATAGATGCTTCATAAAGATTACCTGCGTGATATTCTACGATTTGCTCTGTAACCACTTTACCTTCATCTTCTCCTAAATCCCACGACAATGTAGGGACTACTATTGTACCGTATGGCAAATCAATTGTATAATCGAATGTATTTGAATCAAATGCAGGCACATCTTGAGTGTTATTATTAAGATTATAGTAAATTGCACTCAATGTAGCAACTGACGATTTGCGAGTTGTGAAGTTCACAGTATATGTCTGTTGTGAAACACCATCCTCTGCAGTTACCACAATTGTAGTTACACCATTCACACCTCCGTATGTCATTTCGATTGTTTGATTAGGCAACATAGCAACTGGATTCAACACTGATTCTATAGTCGTACGCCAAGGCAGTTCCACATCATAAACATATTTATCATATTTAAATCCATTGATTGTAACAAACTCGTGATTTTCAGCATTCCAAATCTGCAAATCTTGCAATTGTGCAATATTTGTTTTTACAATATTATAACGAATAACATATTCACGTTGAGTACCATCTTCTGCCACAACAAGAATTTCAGAACCATTCAACCCGGCATCAGCAAGAGCAACCATTTGTTCTTCCTCGCTTTCAACATAAGTAATTGTAGGAGCAGCAACACCTTTAATCCAATCAATTACAATAGTATCAGAGATGTTAAAATCTGAATTGAGTAATACTTTTTCAAAACCAACAGAACGTTGAGAAAGAACAATCTTTTCTAAATTTGCATTAGATGATGGTTCAAATGCAAAATTAATAGTATATGTCGTTGTATTAGTTGCATCTTCAGAAACGACAACCAATTTAGCTTCACCTTCAAGAGCAGGAGCTATAAACGTTACATTTTGCTTTTCATCTCCTTTTTCGTATGTAATATTAGGAAGAGACGTTGTACCTTTTGATAATACATACGTATAATCAAACTTATGTACATTTAAAATAGAAACTCCATCAATCTTTATATCTGTCAATGTAGCAATAGATGACTTTATTCTTTCAAATACAACCGAATAAACTGTAGCAGTACCATTTTCGGCCTTTACTATAAATTTAGTATCACCAGTAATAGTATTAGTTTCGACTACAACAGTTTGTTTATCATCACCTTGCTCGTATGTTACTACAGGAATTACATTATCCGTAAGCTGTAATCTGTAATCTGTAACATCTGCATTCCAACCCGCAATTTGAACTCCATCTACCAAGATATTTGCGAGTTTAGAATTAGCAGATTGAGGATAATTTATATTGATTGTATAAACATTCTTGCTACCAGATTCTGGAGTAACTTCAATGCGGACCGTACCAGTAACACGTGGTACTGTAATAGAAATATTTTGACCTTCTTCTTTATCAACAGTAATTTCAGGACACTCTGTTACTGCCGATGTCAACACATACTGATAATCAAATTTTTCTTTTTCAAAATCAGCCAATGCCACACCATCGACATAAATCATTTTCAAGAAAGCATTTTCAGATTTTTGAACACTAAACGTGATAGTATATACACGTGTTGTTCCATCTTCGGCTCTAACAAGAATTTGCGTTACACCATTCACGCCACCACGAGTAACAGAGACGTTCTGTGCATCATCGCCTTTAATATAAGAAATTTCAGGTAAAGCTGTAGTACCAGCAGGCAATACAAAAACGTAATTGATTGAGTCTGATTTGAAATCAGGGATAGATACACCTCCGACTTTGATATCGGCAAGATCGACATTACTATTAGTTTCGACTTTGAAGATGATAGAATAAACTGTAACATCACCTGTTTGAGCCTTAACCGTAATTTTAGTTTCGCCATTCACACCACCTTCAGCAATACGAATTGTTTGAGATGCATCACCTGGAGTCCATGTAATTTCAGGCAATTTAGTTGTACCTCGTGGAAGAGTTACATTATAAGTGGTAACATCTGAAGTAAAACCTTCGATCAACACACCATCAAGCATAATGGCTTTAAGAGTTGAATTTGACGACTTAACTACAACGAACTCAATAGTATATGTCGTAACAGCACCACTTTGTGCTTTAACCACAATACGTGTCACACCAGTCAATCCGCCTTCTGTAAGTGTTACGGTTTGATAATCATCTCCTTTTGTGTAAGTTATTTTAGGCGCAACTGTTGTGCCTTGTGGCAATTCTACTTTATACGCAGTTTTTGTAGGATCGAAATCTACGATAGAAACTCCATCAAGTTGAATATCTTTCAATGTCGAAACTGATGATTGTGCAATAACGAATGTTATACGATAAATTGTTTGTGTTCCTGATTGCGACTTAACTGTAATTTTAGTAGGAGCATCAAATCCACCATTTTCTATTGTTACAGTTTGATATTGATCGCCTTTTTCAAAAGCAATAACAGGCAATTTGGTTGTTCCAATAGGAAGATTAACTGTATAAGTCAACAATTCAGGATTAAATCCTTCAATCAATTTTCCATCAAGAGTAATTGCAGCCAACTTACTATTTGTCGATTCTGTGACAACAAATTTAATTTTATAAGTACGAGTATTTGTTGTTCCTTTAGGTGTAACTTTAATTTCAATACCACCATCTATACCTTTATTATTAACTACAATATCATGGTCATTAGGATATGCTGTTGTATATTCCACTGTAGGAGTTTTGGTTGTACCCAATGGCAATTCTACTGTATAATTATTTTTTGTTGGATTGAACCCAGATATTGTTTTACCATCTAACCGAATATCAGTCAATGTATTATCAGTCAATAATCCTACTGTAAACGTAATAGTATATTCATTTTTAGAAGTTCCATCAGGAGCAGTAGTAGTAATCTTCACAGTACCTGGGAATGTAGTTGGCACCAAAACATCTGCTTTTTGACCATCTTCTGCTAAAACCGCTTCAACTGAAGGATAAGTTGTTGTTCCAAATGGTAATTCTACATTATAAGATTTGATAAGCGGATTAAAGCCTGCAATAGAGAGACCATCAACCAATATATCACCAAGATTAGAATTTGACGACATTGCCGCAGCAAATGTAATATTATAAGTCGATGTCGATGAACCATCTTCTGCCTTCACTGTAATAGTTGTAACCTCACCAATACCACCTTTATTGATAGTATATTCTGAAGACTCCAACCAACGACCACTACGCTTCAATGTAATCTCTCCAACCGAAGTAGCTGTTTTCCCCATCGAACATGTATAATCAAATTGACCCGATTTACAAGACAATTTTTTACGACCATCCACATAAATCTCATCAATTCCAGAAGAATAAATCAAACGAATATCATCTGCCCAAATAGCAGCATTCAACTCTACGACATTCGAACGGAAATTAGGATAATTCGCAGCCGAAATTATCATATTACATTTCTCTGGCTTTTCATTAGAAAAATATTTAATTGGCACTTTAATCTCTGTCCATTCCGTAAAAATTTCTTTACTACGCCACATAGCCTCTGCTACCTGTGTTGCTGGCACCGCTGTACCACACTCATTACCATCTGTTTGACGACGAATATCCGACTCTTCATCATAGTGTGTCGTAGAAGAACAACCTCCATTTTTATTCTTATAACTTGTTCCTGTAGAGGTTCCTTTCCATGTATAAAATACTATATGAGCATTCTCATTTCCACTTGCAGTACGCTTAATCCACACTGCAATAGTATCAGGACGATAAGTAAACGCAATACCTCCATCGGTACCTGCTGTTGCAGAACCAGTATTGATACCATCAATATAGCTCCATGGCTTACCCAACGTAATCCACGCAGGACTCGTTTCTGTAATACCGGCTGCACCAACTTCTGTATTTATAGCTTTAGCACAATACGTACCACTATGCGAATTTCCATCAGGGAATACCATATTAGCTCCCGCAGTAATACCTACTACAGTTTTCTTGATATTCGAAGTATTCCAATTCACAGGACGCTGACCATCTTCAAAATCATTCAACGCATCATGCTCCCAATTTTCAAAACTCGAATTAGGCAACTGTTGAGAGTTGAGAATTGAAAATTGAGAATTAAGAGTTAAAAATAATGCAATTAATCCAAAAAGTAATTTTCTTTTCATATTCATTTTTGTTTGATTTATAGACAAATAAAAAAAGTTTTGCACAAGACAAAACTACATGCAAATTTACATAAAAAATAGCAACTATCATACATTATATATATACAACCATACTGAATTGCATTATTTGCCAACTGAATAGCAAATCAAAAAAAAACTTAAAAATAACAAATTCCACACATATATTTCAAAAAAAAATCGTACCTTTGCATAATAATTCCAAAATGCTGAATATTATGAAATTTAACCATTTAAATCTTAAAAATCTACTTACTATTACACTATTATGTGTAACGAGTATTTTTTATGCACAAACTGAATGCGAAACTATTGCAAAATTACGCCAACAAAAAAATGGCACTGAAGTTATATACACAGGTATAGCTACTACAACATTTTACGGTCCTGGAGGTATTCTCATTCAAGACGAAACAGGCTATTTATATGTAAAAAATGGTCGTTTAGCAGAGTTTGGAAATGCAAAAGTTCGCACCAATATGAAAATTACAGATATATGGGGCGTTTTTAAAACTGCGACCAACGAAGAAATGACAAGAATAGAGATTGAAAGTAATGAAGATGTTAGTGATATTGTTATAAAGAGTCAAAATGCCTCTTTCAACATCACTAATATTGCACTCAATGATATTCTAACTAATCCAACAAAATATGAATGTCAGCCTATTAGATTAACAGACATTGAAGTAATCGACATTGATGGTTCCAAATTTATAGGTACAGACAATAACAAAATCCGTATTGCAGCAGGATGGGACATAACAATACCTGCACGCGGTACTTTTACTGGATACTATGGCAATAACGGAACTCAAGGATTCGTTATTCCATCTGCAGAACACGTAATCCCTACTGGCTACAAAACAATTAATGATTTAAAAAATGCCTACGAAACAGATGCTCCTACAACAGAATTAGGCTTAGTTGATGCTGTTCTTGTAAACTATATCAATAAAAATAGTGATGGTTCGGCATACGTTTATGTTCAACAAACAGACGAATGGTCAACCCAAGGCCTCGTACTCCACATTCAAAATTATAAAAATAATCTTGCTATTGGCGATAGCATAAAAGGGATAAAAGGTGTTTTTTCTCCTTTCTTTGCTGACGACAACAACAACATAACCGGCTCAAAAATAGCAATTTCAAGCACTAATGCACAACTTATCAATGTAATCAGCCAAAACAATAAAATTACGACTCAATCAATTGATGATATTGAATATGTTATTGGTTGGGGAACAAAAAATTATGAAGCAACATTATCTGTTACTCCAAAAGGAAAAATTGTAAAAGCCGACAATAAATACAATCTTGTCGTTAACGACAAATACATACGTATAGAAGGCTTTGACGTAAGCCAATACAAAGATGCCAATTATGCTCTCGTGGGCATTATCGATGCTGGTTTCATAAACAAAGATGAAACATCTATAATTCTACGCGACGAAAATGATATTATACAAACCAATTACACTTTCAACTCTATTGCCGAAATGAAAGCTGCAGGCGAACCTATCGCTACAGGTACTACATATACACTCAACAGCAAAGCAATAATAACACATATCTACTCTTGGAAAGTAGAAGACCTTAATGTTTATGGCATCTTCGCACAGGATGAAACTGCAGGTCTTTACATCGAAACCAACACAAAACAAGATGTCTCAGTAGGCGACTTGGTTAATGGCATTTCTGGCATTTACCACGGATATTTTTCGCTCAAAGAAGGCACTAAAATGAATATTATTTCTAACAACAACCTCAATAATATCAAATACGATGAAGTTACAATGGCAACACTAGCTTCTAATCCTGAAAAATATGCAAGTCGCGTGGTAAAACTTATCGGAGTTGGTCATGGCTCTCGCACCGAAAATCACTATGGTGAAACTATGACTATCAAATATCTCTATCAAGGCGAATACACTATGGATTATGACATTTGGAACTATAATCTTTATGAATTCAACAACATTATAGGCGTATTTGACTATGGTAGTTATCAATCATTCAGTATTATACCTCTCAGTCAAAACCACATAGAAAAAGGAGTTTACACTGAAACAAAGATTGAAAATGCAACTATTGATAACAATTTGATATTCACACACGACAAACAAATTATTGCTCCATTCGCTCAAAATATTAAAGTTTATAATACCAAAGGACAACTTATTGGCGAAACTAATAATGACACATTCAATGCCTCTTCACTACAACAAGGCGTTTACATTGTTCTAACAACATGCAATAACATTATCAAAACAACAAAGATTATTAATTATTAAAAATATTTTACATTATGAAAAAATTCAAATTCATCTTTAATGCATTTGCAATTCTCACTTTTGCATCAATCTTCGCTGCATGCGAAAAACCTCAAACTCCACCAGAACCAGAGAATCCAGACACAACAGATACAATTCCTCAAGATTCAATAGTTACTCCTGAAAATAAATCTATGCTTAAATCTATCATTGCTGAAGACGGAGCAACATTCTCAGCTATTTCACGCAATGGTAAATGGGCAGTTGGCTCTGCTTTCGACAATAGCGACAATGCAGGATTTAGTATTGCTGCTTCTGTTTGGAACCTTGAAACTGGCGAACGCACATTCCTTGCTAAAGCAGAAGATGGTATGTCGGAAGCTAACTGCGTAAACGATGAAGGAACAATCATCGGTGGCGCATATCTCAACCAACCAGCATACTATCAAGATGGCAAATGGAATACTCTTCAAATCCCAGAAGATTACACTATGGGAACTGTAACTGATATGGCAATTGTTGGTGGAGATGTAATTTTCGTTGGTCGTGTTCAAGACAACGATGCTGCACAAACAATCACTGCAGCCAAATGGATAAATGGTGTATATGAAAAAGCGACAGACAAAAAAGCCCATCGTGAAGACCACATGGGAGAAGTTGCCAATGTAAATACATGCTATGCTATTTCTGAAGATGGCAAAGTAATTATGGGAGCTCTTGAATTCAATGCATGGCCAAACACTACTCCTTTTATTATCAATGGCGAAGACAAATTTATTATTGAAACAGAAACAGAACAAAACAGAAACCTTGGCTTTATTTACGAACCAAGAATGAGTGCTAATGGTAAATACATTACAGGCAAATATCGTCATGTCATATATAACGAAGGTGAAGAATTCGCAACAACAGATATTTTCCAACCATGTTTTTATAACATCGAAACCAAACAATTCGAAATGTTTGAAAAAGTTGGTGTTGAATGGGGTGGATATGCAGTTGACAACAATGGTGTAGTTTATGCAAACACACCAGTAATGGAACACCCAATACGTCAAGGATATGTTATCACAAATGGCAATGTGATAGAATTGGAACAAATGCTCTTGAATAATGGTGTCACTCAAGAAGAAATTGATGCGGCATCAGCTCCGGCTTCTGCTGAATTCGACAACAAACTTGGTACTATCATAGCAGTATCACGCGATGGTAAAACTATCATCGGTTGTGCAGGTCAATGCGCTACATACAATTGGGTTGTAACACTTGACTAATAAACATAAACATTTTCTATAGAGCCTATAGCACCATAGGTTCTATAGATTTATAAAAAAATAATACTTATGAAAAAATTATTACTAATTATCAATTGTGCATTGTGCATTATACATTGTGCATTCTCACAAAGTGGGACACTCTTGCCTATACATGAAATAGATGGAGCTGCAATTACATCTATTTCACAAAATGGAGAATGGGCATGCGGTTCTGCATTCAACAACAACGATGGCGCAGGATACCAAAGCAATGCTTCTAAATGGAATCTCCAAACAGGCGAACGTATATATCTTGTTGCAGAAGGAGAATTAGACAATGCTCAAGCTGATGCATTTATGATAACCAATGATGGTTCGCTTGTCGTAGGTCAATATCTAATGTTGCCTGCCTACCACATCAATGGCGAATGGCACGAACTCGAACTTACTAAAGGCTACACTATCGGTGAAGCTCGTGATGTTGCTATCGTTGATGGCGACACTATAATAGTAGGTCGAATTTTTGATGGCACAGGCTATCAAAAAGTACAAGGTGTAACTTGGGTAAATGGCAAACTAAACAAACTTAATGGCATCATCCCACGCGAATATCAATACAATGAAGATAAAAAAATGGCTAACCAAATTATGGGCATCTCGGATGATGGTCGTATAATGCTCGGAACATTCGACCCTTTTACTTGGCCATTACGCAAACCATTCATTATCAAAGATAGTGTATTTACACTACTTGATATAGATTCTATACCGGAATTTGATGGTTATTACGCAAATATAGATTTCTTCAAAGAAGAAAAACTTAATCACAATGGAGAGTATGTTGCTTTGTCTTTCTTCGGTCATAACACCCACCGCCCTGTAGTTTATAATACAACAACCAACAAATTCACATTGATAAAAGAAGCTCCAGAAGAAACTGGCGCAAAAGCTATTGACAATTTTGGCAATGTATATTATGCAGGTCCTATGACTACTGGAATGGACCGTAAATCTTTCGTTTCTATCAATGGACAAGCCACTCAAGTTGATAATATCTTAATTGATAAATTTGGCTTTACACAAGAACAAATCAATGCAACTTGTGCCGACCCTGATCTCACAGGTAGCATCCGTTTCATATACGATGTATCAGCTGATGGAAAAACTATTATAGGCTCAGCAGGTTATGGTACAGGTGGTTACAACTGGACATTAAAACTTCAATGCACATTATTCGACACTCCCGATGCTGTAGAAAATATCGCTTACAACAATAATGTAGCATATTATGCAAATGGCAACATTAACATAATAGGTCATGCAAATCATATCGAAATATACAACATCAATGGTCAATTAGTAAATACTCAACACGTTACAACACCAAACAGTGTAATACCAACTAACCTTAAACAAGGTGTTTATATCATCAAAATCTACAACAACAATCAAATATCAACTAATAAAATCATAGTAAGATGAAAAAATTAATACTTTTAGCATTTTGCATTATAAGTTATGCATTGTGTAGCGCTCAAAATTATGTTGAGCTCGACAAAATTAGCGACATTCGTGCACAAGCAGAAGGCACATACGTAATCTATACAGGCGAAGCTGTAACTACATTTTATGGCACAGGAGGTATTCTCATCCAAGATGAAACAGGTGCCATATATGTAAAAAGCTATGAGATGTCAAAATTCTATGAAGACCCAGCAGATGCAGCTTATCCTAACTTGAAAATCACAAATATTTCTGGTATCTTCCATAAGGCAACTGATATGGAGATGACTCAAATTGAGGTGGAATACGACGAAGATGCTTATAATATTGAAGTATTAGAAGAAAATGTAGATTTCACAATTGAGGATGTAACACTTGAAAACTTGATAGCAAACCCTATGGCATACGAATGTAAACCAATTCGTTTGTCGAACGTTAGCCCTGTGATTACAACCTACGCTAAATACTTCAAACTTGGCGATAAAGAATTAGCAATTTCGACAGGTCAAATAGGCGAAGCTATGACTATCCCTGCCGAAGGTACATTTGTAGGATATTATGGCAACAATGGTAATCAAGGCTTTATCATCCCTGAAGAGAAATATATCACAGCTACAGCATACAATTCGATATACGAATTGAAAGGTGCTCAAACAACAGACAATACGTTAGGCATCTTGAATCCTGTACTCGTAAACCGCATGGTAAAAAATAACGACGGCTCAACTACTCTCTACATCCAAGAAGACTATAGTTATTGGGGAACATACGGCACTACAGTTATTGTGGAAAACCTTGTTGCTAACGTGAAAGAAGGCGACTCGATTGTAGGCATACGTGGATACGTTACTCCATTCAAAACAGAAGCTAACAAAGTGTATGGCTCGAAAATCGAACAAAAAGGCAACTTAGGAGCAAACATCAAAGTAATCAACAGCAACAACACATTAAACGTTCAATCAATCCAAGAACTTGAATATTTGAAAGGCGAAGCCGCATTGAACTATGAAGCTACTCTCTGCTCTACCCCATCAGGCACAATTATCAAACATGGAAATCAATACTACCTTCTCGTTGTACATAGCAACACCAACGAAACCGATTCTTTGCATATTGAAGGTGCAGATTTCTCATCTCTCGTTGGCCAAAAACATGCCTTACTTGGTATTGTAGATGCAGGAATCATCAATCCTGGATATATTACATTAGTGTTACGTTCTACAAACGATATTTTGCTCAACAACTACCAATTCAACACAATTGCCGAAATGCGTGCTGCGGGTCGTCCTCTTGCAACAGATGTTACATACGAACTCGTAAATCCAGTCTTGGTTACCTACAAACGAGAATATAACATTGAAGGAGTAGATTTGATTGGTGTACACGTACAAGATGCTACAGGTGGTTACTATATCAAAAAACAGGTTAATAAAGACGAATCTTTCAATGTTGAAGTAGGCGATTCGGTTACAAATTTCAAAGGTGTATTTGTCAACACTGCAGCAACTGGATATATGCTCGATTTCACAGACATAAATAACACACAAGAAGACTCTTATAAAGTTATTTCAAGCGGCAACCCTGTAGATCTCAAACCAATAAATGTCACAATGGCAGAATTGGCAACAAATCCACAGAAATATTCAAGTCGTGTTGTTCGCCTAAAAAATGTATTACACGGAGATACTACCTACGAAGCATGGTGGGCAGCTGGTTACCCAATAACAGAATATTATCTATACCAAGAAGGCTCATCTGAACGCATGTTCTACTCATGGGACTACCCTCTCTATGAGAAAAACAATATTGTAGGTATATTTGATGATGGTTGCGATAATCTCAGTTTCACTATTGAGCCTCTTAGCGGAAAACATATCAAAAATGCACTCAATGATATCGAATCTGATACTGAAATTGTAACAAACAACAATATTACTATCTCATATAGCAATGGTACAATCTTCTTGTCAAGCTATATCGATGCTATTGAAATATACAATGTAAATGGTGCTTTGATTACAAAACAAGATGTGCACGATAACAACGTATCTGCCAACTTAAACCAAGGCATTTACATCGTTCGTCTTATTCAAAACGACATTCCTACTACTTGTAAAATTGCAATTAAATAAAAATATTTATGAAGAAAATATTATTCACACTATCAGTCATATATTTCGCATTAGGCAGTGTTTTTTGCCAAAATACTGGTAAATTCGTAAATATGACATCAAAGACCGATGCAGCCGAAGTTTATGCATTATCAGAAAATGGCAAATGGGCATGCGGGGCATACTTTGCTAGCGGAGACATGAACCAAGCGTTCTACACTTTAGGTTCTATATGGAACACCGAAACAGGCGAACGCATATACCTCGAAGAAGATCCAAGCATAGCATGTGCCGCGTATTGGGTAAATAATGAAGGTACATTTATAGCTGGAGCACACTACGACCAACCTGCATATTACATCGATGGTGAATGGCACGCATTAGAGATGCCACGAGCATATCGCAATGCAGTAGGCGAAGTTACAGCCGTAGGTTTCAACGAACAAGGTGATACAATCATGATTGGTTGGGCATATACCGCAGCTACTCGTGGTACTATTATTCGTTGGATAAATGGCGAGTTAGATAAAGATTTCAAATATCGCAACACCGTGCGCGAATGGGAAAGTAAAGCCGAAATGGAACGCACACGTGGACTATCAAAAGATGCTAAAGTATATCTAATTTCGCTTGATCATTGTCTTCTTCCGGTGAATTATGGAGGTAACCTTCCTACTACATACATAATGACCGAAGACACTACTATTATTATCGACAACAAACTAGAAGGCTACGACCGCGTCTCTTTTGTCAACGGAGCTGAACTTAGCCGCAATGGTAAATGGGTTGTTGGCTCATTCTATGCTGTAGGTCTAACACCTGAAGATGGTGAAGGCGCTTTGTCTTTCCTATACGATGTAGAAAACGATAGACTACAAATACTTGGAGGTCGCGAACAAGGCATGTCGGCAATGACAGTTGACGACTATGGTCGAGTACTCTATTGCCGTGGAGGTGGAGGCACTCCTCTCCGCAAACCATTCGTTCTCAAAGAAGATAAATTCGTAGCACTCGAAGATCTTCTCGTTCAATACGAAGGCATTACAGCTGAAGAGATTGATGCAATGATGACCGATGAGGTCGAAGAATCAGGAGAAGATGACCTCGGCACACTATACGACGTATCTTCCGATGGCCGTACAATACTTGGATGTGGTGGACCTGCAAAGAAATACAATTGGGTTGCTCATCTATCTTGCAGTGTACATGACTTGGACGAAGATGTTGATTACACACCTATATCATACGACAATCTTGCTGCTTTCTACACTCAAGGCAACATCATCTTATCTGGTATGGTTGATAAAGTCGAAGTATTCGACGTCAACGGACATCTCATTATGCAACAAGATGTAAATTCTGCATTCTTGCCTGTAAATCTCACAACAGGTATATACATTGTAAAACTCTACAATCAGAAAACAAATAGTTGCTGCACAAGCAAAATAATTGTTAAATAACAATGCTAAATACTTAAAAAAAAAGCAAAACACTTGTTGTTTTGCTTTTTTTTTCATAACTTTGCACCTTGAAATATATTGGGATTTTTCGTTCAAAAAAACATATTAACATTCTAATAATCACCAAAAATGAAAAAAATCACAACAATCTTATGCACAATTTTATGTGCTATTTGTGCTATTTCTGCACAAAACCAACCACCTGGCGTATTTATGAATCTATACGCTAAAGATATGGCACAACCTAATGCCATCTCTGAAAATGGTAAATGGGCTGTAGGTTCAGCTTTTTGGTCAGGCAACGAAGGTACAGCTGGTACAATCAATGCTTCTAAATGGAATCTCGAAACAGGCGAACGTATTTACTTAGTTAACGAAGATGATCCAAGTGATGCTTTTTGCATTAACAACGAAGGTACTGTTGTAGGTGGTTCTTATCTCGGACAACCTGCTTACTGGCTCGAAAGCGATGGTTTGTGGCACACTTTCTCTGAATATCCACGTGGATATAAAGACGAAAATGGCAATATTATTGCAACAGGAGACGTTATGTCGATGGCATTTGTCGATGGCGACACTATTATGATTGGTTATGCATTCAAAAGCCAAACTGAAGGACAAATCATTCGTTGGGTGAATGGCAAATTGGACCGCAACTTCAAATATCGCAAACACAACCGCTATTCTGAACATCTCGATACCACAATTAATGCCGAAATGGAGAAACTCCGTGCAATGTCAACAGACGGCAAAAGCTATCTTATCTCACTCGACTACAACCTTCTTCCTGTGGCAGGTAGCTACAATATGCCAACAACCTACATTATGAACGAAGACACTACTATCATTCTCGAACGCCAATTTGGTCAATACGACGAAGTGTCGTTTATCGAAGATGCAGCAATGTCGCACAATGGTAAATTCGTTTGCGGTCGTATCCACGGTGTGCCTATGGATGGTATTGACGCAGTAGAATCGGCAGTAGCATTCACCTACGATGTCGAAAATGATATCTTCGACTATTGCACTACTATCGAATCCACAGGTCGCTATGCTGGTGCATCTTGCATCGACAACCAAGGCCACACTTACTACAAAAGTATAAATGGCAACGACCCTCTTGGTAAACCGTACATCTACAAAGACAAAAAATTCATCGAACTCGAAGCATGCCTCTTAGCATACGAAGGTATCACTGCTGAACAAATCGACGCTATGATTACTGACGAAGTAGAAGGTACTGACGAAGACGACCTTGGTATCGTTTGGGCTGTATCTGGCGATGGCAAAACTCTTATCGGTGCTGGTGGTGCATTGAAAGGTAACATCTGGTGCGCTAAATTGAGCTGCTCTCCATACGATGTTGACCCTGTGGTTGCAGTAGAAAACGTAACTTACGACAACCTTGCGGCTTACTATGCTAATGGCGCTATCACAATCAAAGGCAATGCTGAAATGATTGAAGTATATAGCATCACTGGCGCAAAAGTTATGAGCCAAGTAGTTGAAAACAGCACTATCAAAGCTGACCTCAACAATGGTATCTATGTAGTGAAAGTTTACAATGGTAACAATGTTGCTACAAGCAAAGTTATTGTAAAATAATTTTATAGACAATAGATATAAGACACGAGATGTTAGACGATTCTGACATCTCGTGTCTTTTTACCGACAACAATATCAACACATATACACCACAAAAAAAGCCTCCCAATCTCGATTGAGATTGGGAGGCTTTTTTATTGATAGGACGCGGCACGCTGCGTCCCTACCATATTAGTCTTCTGATTGAGTAGCTTCGTATTCTTTGAGGAGTTTGTCTTGAACGTCGCCTGGGCAGAGTTCGTAAGAAGCAAATTTCATTGAGAATGAAGCACGACCACCTGAGAGTGAGCTCAATGCTGTTGAGTAGTTAGAAAGCTCTTTCAAAGGTACTTTAGCCATAAGTTTTTCGAAACCTTTCACTGATTCCATACCCATGATGATTGCACGACGACCTTGGAGGTCAGACATCACATCACCCATACGGTCAGATGGAACTAATACTTCTACGTCATATACAGGTTCGAGGATTTTTGGATTAGCTTCTTTGAAGGCTTGAGCAAATGCATTACGACCAGCAAGACGGAAAGAGATTTCGTTAGAGTCTACTGGGTGCATTTTACCATCGTAAACGATAACGCGTACGTCGCGAGCGTATGAGCCAGTAAGAGGGCCTTGTTCCATACGGTCCATGAGACCTTTCATGATAGCTGGGATGAAACGAGCATCGATAGCTCCACCCACGATAGAGTTAACCAACACGAGTTTACCACCCCAATCGAGATTAACTTCTTGAACGTCGCGAGATTGGATACGATATTCTTGACCATTGAATTTGTAGATTTCTTTAACTGGTTCGCCTTCTACGTAAGGTTCAACGATGAGGTGTACTTCACCGAATTGACCAGCACCACCTGATTGTTTTTTGTGACGATAATCGCTACGAGAAGCGCGAGTGATAGTTTCG
>JAEIGA010004277.1_pt1 | contig 22105 bp, 28 predicted proteins | sample 9270691 | NCBI WGS metagenome assembly JAEIGA01 (sample SAMN17057246, study PRJNA624740) | gut metagenome | biome: biome; isolation source: fecal sample | host: Bos grunniens | place: China: Xizang | collected 2019 | reverse complement strand
GCCAAACCTAGACTTTAGCAACGTGAATTTTTTTTGCAAAAAAAGTTTGACATAGGCGTCTAAGACGCCTATTATGCAACTTGTCAAGAGGGAATGAGCCCTTAAGACATCAACCCAAACGATAAGGACCTAAAGACATGATGTATGCAGTTGAAGCATTACGAAAAGACACTCATGAACGCGCCGAAACGGCCTATTTTGACACACCCAAAAAAGCCTTCGCATACGCCGAAGAAGTCCACAAAGAAGGCGAATGGACTATTGAGGTCTATGCAACAACGGGCGATTCAGGCGACGCCGGAAAACGCATTGACTATGAGCGTATCATGCTGAGAATCGAACCACGATCTTAAACATCCATTAAACGCAACCGCCGCCCTCATGGGCGGCCTAGACATTCCTAGACATTCCTAGACATTCGACATCAATAAGGTTGACACCTCAAAAAGGTTGACACCTCAAAAAGGTTGACACTTCAAAAGGATCCACAATGCCACGAAATACAACCCTAACCATTGAAATTGGCGACGAATACCGCGTTGTTCGCCGCGAAGAAGGCTCTGAGGCCGCGTATGCTATGCGTATGCGTGTGATTGCACTCACAAGCAAGACTTGCACGCTGCAAAGCATACACAATGTAAAATACGTTATATCCGGCAGGCTCTTGGATATCACGGGCCCAAAAATGCAGTCCTGCATTATTCCGGGTTATGATGCAATTTTCTCCTGTGACAAGATCAAGCTGAAGGATCTCAAGCCATGACACAATACCGCTCCTGGCATTTTTCGATGCTGCTTTACATCTCAGCCCTCATAGATCTTCGGAACGACATCGAGACGCTTGAAAAACGCGCCAAAATCGCCCGCCCAATCATTGGCAATGCCTACCTAGATAATGCCGTCTATGAGCCGTTATTTTGCGCGATTCTGGATCAGATTGACAAAGACCTATCTATTGCACGCATTGAGCTAGACAACGCGAAATCTCGCCATTCTGAACGAAAAAAACGGCATTCTGACAACAACAGCTTAACCGCCCTTGCAAGATATGAGATGCAATGAGAGCTATCTACATCTCCGTGATAATACTAAGCCTAATCGTGATTATGCTCCAATGCCGCTATTGCCTCGCTTCGGATTATGAGGCGTGGCTTGACGCCTGCGCGCCTTATCGCGCACAAGTCGTTGAGATCCTTGTATCTGAGGGCATATCTGAGGATTTCTACTATCTTATGATTGCCGAATCGAGATGCAAGGACGGCGCGAAATCCTCCGCAGGCGCAATCGGATATTGGCAGCTCATGCCTGCAACGGCGCGGCATTATGGCTGCTCTGAGCCTCACGATCTGGAATGCGCAACCAGGGCCGCTGTTCGCTATTTGCGCTCCCTGTCGAGCCGTTTCGCCTCATGGGATCGAATAATCATGGCATACAACCAAGGCGGGCATAACCTTATGCGCAACGGCGCAAGCGCTGAGGCAATCGGATTGCTTAGGCGCGTAAACGCCATTAGAGATATTGACAAATCGCGCAAATAGGCTTATATTCTGAATTTGCTTCGTCTGTCATGTCGATGCGTCCTTTTTGCCTCATGCTGTGGCGGCATGAGGCATTTTTTTTGCCCATCAAATACGCACAAAAAGCCGCCATTTTGGCGGCTTTTTCTTTTGGCTTGTGTTTACCTATCTGAGCCAAAAACCGCGCTCAGAATGCGAAATTCGCGAGTTATTGAGCCTGTTCTGCAATGATATCCAGAACCATTTGCTTGAGATCGATTGTTGCTAACCCTTTGGGCGGTTCTGAGCCGTCTAACAAGCTCAGTTCCGTGCCATCGAGCGCAATCGATGTAGCATACTTTTTGGCGGCTTTTTCCTCAGATTTTTCAATATCTGAGGAAATTTTGACTATATCATGAGACCAGTCATTTACACGTGAAACAGTCGTCCCTGATTGATCTAACAATGTGATTTTGCCGTCCTCATGAATAAGCACATTCCCGCCGTTGTTTGGTTCTTTGCAGTTTTTCATAACTCTCCCTCCATGTTTCCTTAGCTTATACGCATTATAAGCGCCAAAACCTGTTTATTTCCGGTTATTTGAAATGCATGCATAACACGGAACTGTGATCCGTTATTTGTCAATGAATAGCCAACACTAAACTGAGGCGTTAGCAAACCGCCAGTCGCCTGCATCTCAGAATTTGCAATCGAAACATTCAAATCAGCCGGAATAATAGCGCCTGCATTAAATGCAGTCGTCGCATAAACTGCAGGTGAAGATATAATTGCAAGAAATATGTTACCGACACCAGCCGCATTAGATTGTGGAATCAATGGAAAATTAAGCGAATCCAACGGCGCTAATTCATCAAAATCTAAACCGCCATGAGGATAAAAAATGCCACCAACCGTTAGATCGCTCGTTATCTCAACGGCTCCAATCATAGTATCTATTGACGCTTTATCTGCAATAATGTGATCGCAATATACATTATGCCACGCATAGCCATTTGCGCCTAAATCATTTGCGGACATGGGAATCAAATCGCTAAAGACTTGCCCGCTCAAATATAGATTTCCTGTTATTCTTACTTGGTTTGCGCTGAGCAAAACAGCCGTATCCGCATTTATTTCAATGCTTTGCAAATACGTGGCATTATTAACATACGCAATATATGTTGAATCTGAGGCATCCCATGTTATATTGCCATCATACATAACAATGTCACGTGACGCACCAACTTTAATGCTATTCAAAAATGTTTTCACTCCATACACACTCTGATTCTCGCCTGTGTATGGCTGCCCGGCTTTATGACATGATACAAGTCTATCCAAATCGCTGAGCATTGCAGAACCAGCCGTTGAGCTTGTGACAACAACACTCAATTCGTCGGAAATAGCTAAATTTATTGCAATCTCAACCCGAACCGCAGCTTCTGTCGTATCTGGTATGCGTATAGATGCTGTTGGATCGCTCACGGCTGCAACCACAACGGCCTCTGCATCGCTCTGAGACTGCAAACGGCCTATAATACCGGCGGTTTTGAGTGTTACAGAACTTGCGCGATTGTAGAAGCCCATAATTATTCGCGCTGTGATATTCGTTGCGCTTGAAGCAACTATTACTCCATTTTGTATATCCCAAGCCGCTCCGCTTGGATCGCTCATGCTAGCAATTTGTATGGCTGTATAATCATTTGTAGAGCCAACAGCGCCGATATATACAATGGGGTTTGCGCTTGTTGCCTGCGCCAATAATGCGTTTCCGTCCGTTGTCAATGCGTTTATCGAGAATGCCATAATATACCTCCGTTATGCTGAGTATTCAATGTTGGCGGTTTTGCCATACATGAGATTATAAAGTGTGTGCGACGTATTCCAGGAAATTGTAGTTCCGCTGATTGTGTATAGATCGCTTGGAATGCTGAATGTAGATTGCGAAAACACAAGCGAACCATCTGCAGGCTCAATAAGACATGCTGAATTATAGCCGTCTGCCGATATACTTGTATTTGTGTAGAACTCAGGCTTGCCGTTATATACTGCAAGTCTAAACATCGTTCCGCTTCCGTTCAAGTTATAAGAGCTTGAACCATTCCACAACCACACATTGCTATAATATACGCTTGGAATTGTATTATCATTTGGATCTGGATTTGTCGGATTTAGGCTATCTGCATAATAATCCGGATTCCAAAGATTTGAATATGAATTTCCTCCGCTGAATTGATAAAACCAATAATATTTGCTCTTTAGTGCGATTGCGTTTGGTCCAACCGTTGTATCAACGCCAATTGTAACAGTTGTTGGAATTGTTGATAATGCGCAATCGATCCAATCATTATCACAAAATATTGCACAATCCAATGATCCTGCGCCTGCATTTATGCTCATTTCCGCTTCAAATCTCATTGCAAGCGAGCGCAATTTCTGAGACACGCGCCCAAAACGAGTTAGATTTGCAAATATCCTGCTTATCTGAAATTTATCAAGCTGTGGATTATCCGCAGTGATAATGGCGTCATAAAGATCAATCAATGATTCATCCGTTAAAACGCCGTTCTCATCGAATGCCAGATTATCAACTATTGTCAAATCAACCGGATTATCACCAAATATATATTGACAAAGAGCCAAAACGGCGGCCTTTGTTCCCAATTTTCTAAGGAAGCGCCATTGATCGTAAAGCATGTATTCGCGCGAAGCCCTTGGTATATCTGCATAATACTTTGCAAGCCCGAATTCCTCAAAATATGCCTGCAATTCCTCATCCGTGAGGGCTTGTATTGCATCAAGCGAATATGGCGCCGATATAGCCTTTCTTCGCGTATCTACGCCCTTTACAAACAAATCGAATGCATTACACACCCATTCAATACGCGCCTCAATTCCAGGCGTCCTAGGCAATAAATCAACGGTCTTAACTGTTCCCAAGCGCATAATTCCCCCTTACATCAATGCGGTATGTATTTTGAGCCGTCTGCGTGATTTCCAAGTCTGTGACATCGGGATAGAATTGACTCAATTGAGCTTGAATCTGAGCCCTTTTTAGGCGCGTTCTTTGGTCTGTGATATCAAGCCCAAATGAACGAAATAACGGCATTGAGCCGCGTTCTGTAGTAATGCAGTTGAGAATGCATTTGTCGATCTTTTCATTCATTTCATGCCTCCGTGTCGATGAATTGCACAAGCCCGGCGCTTACATAGCCGTTTATATCTGCATAAGAAGGCCATTGTAGAACCCAAACCGCGTTTGCATCTGGCATTTCATATCTTGCATTACCATTTGTGAGATCAAAACCAAGCGCTGCAACGCCCTCAGCCGAAGGCGTAACAAAACGCCGCGTCAACTCGCCCTCGCTGAATGCGCGCCTGAAACCGCTGATTAAATAATTACGATATCCTCGAAAGACTGAAATCATGTGATTATATGCAACGTCTCTATCTCTGAGGCGATATTTGAGAAGCCACGAAAAACCAAGAGCCTTTGCGACTTTACGCGCGGAATAGACCTCAACCAGATCGCCAATAGGACGAAAATCGTCTTGTGTGCACGCCGCCAAAATCTTTGCATTTAGGATATTTGCAACGGCTGTATTTATCGTTGTGCTATCCCATAATGCATAGATTTGAACCTTGCCTTTCTGATATCCATAATCCCCATCTTGCAATATGCACACATCCAAAAGCCTTGAATCAATGGTATATGCGCGGCTTTTGTATGCCGGCGCAGAGCCTCCAACAACAAAATCCGCTCGCCTGGCAAGTATATATGCGCGAAATTCATTATCACCTTCTGCCGTATATGGGAAGCCATCCGTCCCGCCGCCTGATATCGTGATATTCTGAGCCTCATCTATATAACCAATACCGGCAGAAACCGTATTGATTGCACCAATAGCAATGCCGTTATATTTTGCGCCTGTCTCCGTGCAATATAACAATACGTCGCAATCATCCGTAATATAAATAGGCTCCAAATTCGTAAAGTTTACTGAGCCATTTGTGACAACCAGATCGCCTATATCTAACGTTCCTGTATTCGCCATTGTGAGCCGAAATAATGCGCTTGCTTGCGCAGGATTTGGGCGGCTCAAGCCGTTAACAGCGGCAATCGCATCTAAGAATTGACCGGTTGCGCTCTCAATGAATCTCTCGTTGCTTGAAATATTGATTGCATTTGTGAGAACGCCTAAAACATAAGATAATGCCGCACTTGCTGAAAAATCGTCTGAGCCTATAATCATAGGCGTTCCATGCTGCGAATAAAACGCGTTTTTAAATAAATCTAGGATTTCCGAAGTGGTATAGGTGAGTAGTTTTGGCGTTGTCATTATTCCTGCCCTCTATATGTGTTAATTTTGAGACGCGGCGCAGGCTTTAACGGCTCCAACGCCTCCCGGATATCCATTGAAATTGAAGCGGCTGCAATGCCGTCCGAACCATCCGGCGCGAGTGATATTGACACGCTTGCAACTATCACAAGCCCCAAATCAAGCCCGGAATAATATAATTCGCCTGTCTTTCCTGCGCAATCCTCAGCCAATGCAACAGCCTCATATAGATCAATATACTGAGGCCGCGTGATATTGTAGCTTATAGAATACGTTTTGGCCTGAGGCCTTCGGCAGCGCGTCAACGCTTGGGATGTGCGCGAATAGTCATAAGAATAGCGGCTTGTCGTCTCCAATGATTGCCCGCAACTGAATGAGCATTCGCCCGGAAATTCAATTGATTTGCTAAAATCGAATTGATCCTTATACGCGAAATCTAAGCCTGTATTATATTGCATTCCCATATCAACCCCCAACCGGCGCATCCGTAACACCGGCGCCTGTCCCAATCGGAACCGGCGGCTCGCCTGCTGACACAACCAGGCCCTCAATGCTATGGATATGAGATTTTAGCGATATCGCGCCCGCCGTGACATCCTCTGAGGCTTTGACGTTGCCATTTATTTTTAAATCATAATCAAAACGGCCCTCAAAATCATCATCAATGGCGACGCATAACGCGCCGTATCCTGTGACCTCATCCAATACCCCAATAAACCTAGTATTTACTTTGATATTGCTTGTATTTGTGCGATTTAGGGGCGGCAGATAGAATATGCCCTTAATGCCATCATTCATTAAAGCCGAAGCCTTAACCTTCTTCTCCCCAATAATTTCCTCAACCCAGAATATTCCTATCATGTCAACGCCCCACATAATGCAAATCAAGCGTCATAACGCCCGATATGAAATCTATTGCATAATCCTCAACCATACAAGGGATTTTCTTGTCATTTTTGAGCAAATTAAACGCGCTGTGATGTTTGATTCGCTCATCAATGGGAATATCCACAATGATTGAATTCTGCATATATTGCGCGTATGCCAAACAATTTGCGGCATGTTTTGCGGTTGTTGATGCAAAACATGAATTGATTTTGAGCGAAGGATTGTCGCCCGCTATATACTCATGCTCTCCATCTGCCCACACAAGCCCAGTTATGCGCTCCGTTGCAATGTCATCCTCTACATACAAATCAAAATCAATCGTTGGCGTTATGATTTCCGGAACTGGATGAAATTGCGTCGTATTTGCCACATAATCGACGATAAAGCCCGATGAGGCCTGCAACTCCATTATCGACGCAAGCGCGCCTCCACGCCTCAAATAATGCGAAATTTGGCCGCTTACGTGAACTCCCGCCTGAGGCGCAAGCGAAGCCAAAACAACGCTCAAATCTGTATCCTGGTATGTGATCGTTTTTTCTTCTTGTTTTGGCCAGCGCGAAGCCCTCAAACTGAGTATTCCAGCCACAAGATTTGATTCAATGACGAAAAAACGCCCATAATCGCCAATATCAAGCGTTGCCTCGTTCTCAACCAATGCCATCAGCCAAGGCGCATCCATAACGACATTTAGGTCAGTCCCTATAATGATTTCCATTTCAGCCGCTTCCGGCCTCAGAATGAACGATGCCACCGAACTGCTTTCTCCAATCGTATATGAGGCGCCTTTGCATGATAATGTGATATCTGGCAACGTGATTTGCTCGTCCGGCGTGAATTGCAATGCTCTTCGAACTGCCTCGCCCTTCTTGCATTCAACGCCTGAAAGTGTGAAATCGCATTCTGCCTCATATATATTGCCGTTATGATCCGCTTGTGCCGTCCAAGTGTTAGAAGTGAGACGGAATAACAAAGACGGATAAAGTATATGATTTGCATAGATGAATTCTGTGGGAATGCTATCTTTTATGGGCTGTATGCTCAAAAAAGCCTGCAAATCCGAACGAAAATCACGCCCACATGCATCCGCAATCGCTTTGTTTAGCGATATCCTCAATGATATCTCCGCGCTCTCAAAACCTCTAAACCGGCTGTATCCACGCGCATTTGTGGCAAGCCGCGCCTGCTTGCTGTATGACAAGCCCGACACATACACAACCGGAATATCTATGTTTTGAACGCTCAAATATTGCATCTTACTACTCCCAAGGCGCTGCAATTGTTTTTTCTTCAACGACTTGCGCCGCATCTATCGCTATTTCCTCGCCGCCCTCAAATGTCAATACGTCGCTATATGCGTATGCATTCGCATACATGCTCATGATTGAATCGCAAGCGAACTCATTAAGCCCGGCCTGCGTTGCTATTATATCCCAAGTCGCTCCATTTGTCGCGGTTATAATCATCTAATGCCTCCATATATGCGAGAATTGACGAAATTATCAGCAAATGAACGGCTTTTCATTGCTTGCCCCAATGATAAAGCTGTTGTCTGATTTCCTCGCAAATTAAAAGTCTGCGTGATATTCTGAACTATATCAGTTGCACGCCCTCGCCTGGCATAGTCTAACGGAATAACTGCTTCTGCGCCGCGTTCTCCAACTATCGTAGGCGATAAAGCAATTCCGCCTTGTGCTTTTTGAGGCGTTGCATTTGCTGTATCGTCGCCGCCGCCTGTGAGCTTGTCAAAAAAATCTTTTATGCCGCTTGAATTTGAAAGCGCATTTACAAAACGGTTTATAAGCTCTACAACCTTTTCAATTACAGGCGATAGAGCATCTAGTATTTTCTTTGTGAGTTTCATTATTGGATCGAGCAAAGGCAAAACATTTTCGAGTGTTTTGAAAATCAGATCTATGATATTTTCGAGCGTTCCATTGTTTAACATGGGCTCAATCTTATTCAGTATTTTCATCAACAACTCATCTTTTTTTACAGAAATACGCCTCGCTGTTTCGGCTGCTTTTTCGGCTGCCGTCTTTTGTATTGTCTCTTGCGCAGGCGCAACGTTAGCAGCCTTTAACGCGCCGAAATCAAAAGTTTTCATAAATGCCTCAGCTTGATTTTTTTGTTGTGAACCGTAAACATGACGGCTCCAATCATACTGCTGCATTCTATCATAGAAATTATCAGGCGTTAAACCGCCCTGCGCAAGAAATGCCCTCATTGCACGTTCTATATGTTCCTGGTCATCGAATGCATTTGAGCCTTGCAACGCGGAATAAAGTGAAATAATATCCTGTTGAGAAATACCCGATTTAAACGCTGAATCGCGCAAATTTGACACGGTTTGCATGATTGTTGATAGATCGCTAATATTTGCGCCTGTCGCGCTCTGAATGGCTCTGAGGCGGTTTTGCAGTATTGTATAATCTTTTGCTTCAACCGTCTTTCCTGATGCCTGGAATAACGCAGAAGCGCCCGGAAATTCAAGCTCCGCTTGCGCCATTTGGGCTAAACGCGCGGGATCCTTGGTTTTGACGGCATTTGTTGTTCTATTGATAGCATCCACAATAGATGTTGCATCTTTGCCGGTTGCAATCTGCAATTGCCCGATCAATGCGATTTTTTCATCATTGCTAAGCCCCACCTTCATACGCCGCGCCTCACGCTCAGTATTTGCTTGCGTTTCCGCGCCTGCAAGGGCTGCACCAACCGCCGCGCCTGCAAAACCGGCGGCTCCCATAGCCGCGCCTTTGACTAATTTTGCACCCTTTGCCGCCGCTTTTTGAATCGCCGCATATCGTCCTTCTGTGGTTTTCAATGCTTTTATGAAATCGAATTGAGATTTAATGCGTTTTTTGAGGAAATCCAATTCATTTTGCATGAATTTGGCGAGTTTTCCCTTTGATGCGATTTCCTGCCGCGCATTCTGCATCATTGCTTGCAATTGCTTGCGTTGCTCTGCATTGCGTTTCTTTTGATTTGCAAGTTCTTCATCTGTAATATCCAATACAGACTTTTCCAGGCGTTTTAATTCCTCAGTCTCATCTTTTGTTAATTTGCGCTGCGCCTGCATCTCATGCAAATCATGCAAGCGCTCACGGTCTGCCTTGCGCGATTCCGAAGAAGTCCGCTGCAATAAGTCGTTTTGCTTTTCAAGCTCTTTGTATCTTTCGAGTAGAAGCTGATTATATGCCTTTGTCTCATCCTTGTGATCGCCTTCTGTTTTGAGAATATCTTTATATTGCTTTTCAATATCCTCAAGCGACTTATCGACGGCATCGAATGAGCCTTGCAATTCCGCTATATTTTTCTTTGTCCTGTCGGATTGCTCAATATCAAGCCCAATAACATAACTGGTTGTATTTTTGATCGCCATAATCAACCTCTATGCCCAAAAAGGCGGCCAAATAGGCCGCCTGTGACGTTATTTAGAGAAGTGCGTTAATCTCTTTGCGATAGTCAACATTGTTACGTATTAGGCGATTTGCGCGCCTATCGATATCATACGCAACCGCCCCCGTTGTGATATTGCGTTTAATCACTGCAACCACATTCATTGTTAGATCGCCGCTATTCTCTGAGCCGCTATTTTTGGTTGCCTCCGGCGCATTCCCAACATATCCATGAGCTGTAATAACCCAGCCTTGAATTGACGGCAAGCCGTCCGCACCTACAACCTCATCAACCCAATGAATTTCCCAGCCCACAAGCCCAGGACCGTTTAACTCAGCCGCTTCCGGCGAATCGCAATTGATATTTACTGAAATCGTAAAATTATCAATACGGCTCTGATCGGGAACGCTCACAGTCCCCATCATTGGAATATCGGTTGTTGGCGAAGTCTGCTCGCCAATAGTGATATCACGGTCAATAGCCGCAGGCGTTTTGTTTGGACGGCCCAATTGATTGAGCCTGTAAATACTGCAACCCTTAATTGCTGTATATCGATTGATAGCAGTTAGCATAATTCAAGCCCTCCATTATTCCTGAGTATAGACAGAATAGCCTTCCGTCGTGAATGCAAGCCCCAATTCTGCATATTTCATTGGCGGCGTCGCTGTCGCCAATTCCTTAAAGAAGAATTGGCCTTGCGTCGCTGTCGTGTCATTGTTTTCAGGTGCAAATATACATTTAGGATATCCAATGAGTGCACCAAGTCCAACACACAAGCCAAGATATTCATTTTGCTCTGTCAAAATGCTATCTCTCATGCCTAAAGTCATGCCGCTATCAATGCTATCCGCCCAAATCTGCTGAAATCTATTGAGCAAATGAAACATCATACGCATATTTACGTCAAAACGCGCCCGCTCATCTGCAACCGCGCCCGCGCTGAATGCCGAAGTGTGATCGCCCCATGTATAATAACGCCCGCCGCCCTTATTGAGCCATGATGTAATTCCGTCTGCGCTCAATTGCGTTGCATACGCCTCCGACATCGAGATTGGCGCGCTATACGTGCCAGAAGGCGCAATGCAGAAGCCCAGGCATCCGCTCACGTAAACATTACCGATTGTCCGCGAAGGCAATTTTCCGGGCTGTGCTGCGTCAATTTGGGCATATAAACACGCTTTGACAGCCGCGCCGCTGATTGCACGCACAACACTTCCGGCGCTCATAGATGTAATTACGCGGCCCCAATTAGCAACTGCCCGTTCGTCGCTCAAATCCTTTACAGAAACCACATTTGCGGGAACCGCAATATTGTTTGCATTGATTTGATTTGCGTTCTCAGTCACGTCATAAACAATAATACCGTCCCAATGACCGTTTGCCTTGGTAACATTGGCTTTGAGCGCTGATAATACGTCGTCTTTTGTTTTACCGCCGCCCTCATGAATGACTGGAATGCAAGCAATGTTTGCAATTGATCCGTGTAGTGGATACATCTTTTGGATTGAATAGCAGCCAGTTTCAAGCGTTGGATCGCCAATCAATGCCGCCGCCGTGACATCTGCCTCTTCATCATAAGTAGGAACGCCGCTATTATCTGCATTCACATTTATGAGCCAAATCCCGCGAACGTTGCACACACGAAACGCCGCCTCAACGGCTTCGCTGAGGCTCCAGCCGTCCCCAACCGCGCCGCCGAAAACATCCGCATAATCTTTTTCACTTGTGACAAAAACAGGCGTATTTGCCACGCCTTTATAATTGCCGCTCCCGTCATCGCAAGCCGCCGCCCCAACAAAAACTATATTAGTTTCCGTTGTTACTGCAGATCGTCCCTCAGTTGTGAGCAATTGCCCATATACGCCATATAATTCAGTTGCCATTGCTTAACCCTCCAACTACAAAAGGTTGTTGATTTCAGGCGATTTTGCCCGATAAGAAGCCGTGTAAATGAGATCGCATGATATGACACATGATGCAAACGGGAAATCATCCATATTCACATCCGGCGCGGTCATTGTAATGTTTTCAAGTCTGATCTGAGGCGACACATACCCCAAAATATTCACTGTCTGCTCGCCCAAATGAATGCAAGCGGCGTATAAATCGCGATATGCCTGTTCTTGTGTGTATCCCTCGCCGCCCTTGAATGTGTATCCCGTGATATTATTTCCGGTTGCCGTCTCCGCCTCAGAAATTGAAGGATTGCAAACGGCTATATGCAATCCGATATGAGCCCGCATATCGAGCTTTACCGGCTCAATGCTCTCCACAATGATTGCAATTGCGGGAAGTTCAAACGGATACCCATGTTCATTGATATCATCCGGCGGAATACAAAATTCGTGTATCGTTGGATAAGCCGGTTTGAATTCCCGTGTTGAGTCGCTTGACTTGAAAACAAAAGGCGAGCGCGTGAATTCCTCATCTAAAGACAATGCAAGCGTATGAATGGCTTGAAATATATTCAGATTCATCTCTTACCCTCTCTTTAAATGAATGGTTGCAACGCCCATCTCATCCATTAAATCCAATACTTTGTAGGCTTCGTTGTCAATATACAGTATTTGACCGGCGTTTAGCTTGTATTTGCCCGCAATCGGATAGGCACAATATAGAGTATGAGAAAATGCCTGCAATGCAATACCATTTCCTGCGCTAAGATCGATTTCATTAGCTTGCAATGATGCAATAACCATCTCCGAATCTTTGCTATTTACTCCGATTAAATGCGTTGATGCATAATCAGTTGTGCGCAGAAATACTCTGTATGTGTCATTTAAAATGCGTTCTTTAAGCGTCATTTTTCCCCATCCTCCCCAGAACGGTTTTTAGCGCCTTATCAAATAACTTTTCCATTTCTCGCGACATTTTTGGATAATTTTCAATAACTCTTGGGATTGAATTCTGACTATATATAGGGAATGTTAAATTTGTTGAGCCTCCATAAATATGTTTCCACACAATGCCGTTTTGAGTGAAATAATATTCTTTTGTTCCGTCTTTATGATAATCAGGCCACGGGGAAGGATTTAAATAATAGTAATGTTCTTGCCTCTTGTCGGAATACCTGTAAATATTTGCTCCCGCAATATTCATGGTTATTCTGCGCTCAGTTCCAAACTTAAATCCAGAACTTGGTATTCTAGGGTAATTCTCAGGGTCATTCATGATATTGGGCCTTGTTCCCCATACCTTCACGGTTGCCTGCTGAGAATCGCCTCCATTCTTGAAAACTCTATATATAGCTTTTGCCTTTTCCCCCTTTTCCGAAAAGGGATTTAGGCGCTTACAAATATCTTTGAGATATTTATCTGTGTAGGCTTGCCATTGCCTTATAATCTTTCGCTGTGTACGCACATCAAAAGCATTCAATTGTTTGTTTATTACATCCAGAATTGAACTCATGACAAGCCCTCAGAAAAGGCGGGCAAATGCCCGCCGTTACTATCAATCCTCACTCATAACGCCCGTGATTGTCTGCGACACCGGCGGGCAGATATATTTGCTATCAAGCCCTTTTTCCCATGTCGTTCCATCCTCAAGCATATACTTAACAAATGTATAACCGCTGAGAACCAAATCAGGAACCTGTGTAGTTGTGAGCTTCGAGCCGCCAGGCACATGATCTAAATCGCTAGGCTTTGTTGTTGGCGTAATAGCATTGCCAGCCGTATCAACAAACGCAAATTTAAGATTCACATCCGGCGCAATAACGCCGCCGCTGATTTCATTGGAGTTCTGAGCCTCCATTGTAATCCAGCGCCAAGGGCTATAAGGCGCGGGCAAAGGACGCGATTCTACACGAATCGCGAGCTGCTGCGCGTTAAGATCCATATACTGAGACACGATATATTTACCGCGTCTCTGAACGAAACTATTAACCGTCATTGGATCCTCAGCACCGATTTCACGCGGATTCAATAACGTGCAACCGCCGCAAAGTGTACGCCCGCAACGCGGCGAAGTAACACAAACAAAATCTTTAGGCAAATACTGAACCATCTGGCCGGCGTCGTTTTTGTATGCGCCATAATACACAATGATATTGAGAAGGAAGCCGCCGAAATTAGCCATTCCCACATGCTGCGCGCCTTCAATTTCGCGGGCAAACAATACCGAATCTTCGGTATGGAACATTGTGTATTGCTCTTTGAATTCTGAATCGGCCTCAAGAAGCTGCCAGGCCTGAGGCGCTATAAGCAAATCCTCAGCCTTTCCTCCATGCTGCACAAGGCCAGCAACCATTGCAACCACATCCCTATAAGGATGTGCACTACCATTGCCCCATGCATACTGAGGAATATAGCGCTGTTCGTTGCCTTTGGACGGATCGTAATAATCTACATCCAAATCAATAGGCGTGGGATCTGTTGAGCTCGTTGCAATCGTTCCAGTGATGCCATTATCAAGAAATACAGCCGCACAAGTCTTTTCAATAGCACGCTGAGTTCTCTTAATAAGACGCATTCCTTTCACACGTTTAAGGTCATCAAATGCATCCGCGCGGCTTGGATTGTCGGAACCCTGTTCATACATAAGTTGCTCAAAAAGCAACCTATCCTGATCAGTGGGATCAATAGTATCACTAATGCCTACGCGCGGCGGCTCAACGACATTACCACGCCAATTAGTAGTTTCGCCATTGATGTAACCTTTTTTCACAAACGCGCCCGCTTTGAGATCGCCTTCATCGAAATCAAGCAAAACATCCTTTGCTTGAAATTCATCTTTGGAATCAGTCGGAAAATATCGCGCCTGAAGAAGCCCGTCCTGAGGCACATCAATAAGCAATTGATCTGCCTGAGTGACAGTTGAGTAAATACTAATCTGATTTGCCATAATTCACGCCCTCCTATCTATCAATCGAGAAAGTTTTTGAGATTGATTTTGGATTTTTTGGGGCCATTTGATGAAGCCTTAAGCATAGATGCCTTTGGGGCTGTGAGCTTTGCATATAACGCTTTGCGGCGTGCAATGACCTCATCCTCGCCCGGCTCTGCAAGTTCATCATCCTCTTTTTTTCCCTCGCCTTCGAGAACTGCAAGTCGATGTTCAATCATTTCGAGACGTTTCAAAATCGCCTCGTTGACATCATCCTGCGAAATCTCTTCAGCTTTGATCTCATCCTCTTTAGGCTGCTCATCAACTGCCTCTGCACAAACCTTTTTTTCCGTGTCCTTGTCCATGATAGAACCTCCGTGAATGCGCGCAAGATAGTATTTGCAAAAGGCTTCTATATCTTGCGCATTTGTCAATATATCGTCTGCAAGACCCATTTTAACTGCAAGCCTTGCACCAATCCAAGTATCTATTTCAAGCTGTTCGCTTGTATATTTTGGCGCTCTTTTGTGTATGATTTCAAGCGCCAATTCGTTTGCTCTTACAATTCCTGGATCGTTAGCATCTATACCGTCTCCATACGCGCCGTGAAGCATTAAAGACGCATAAGCAGACATTCTAACGCGCTGACATGAGATCGCAATCAATGCCGCCGCTGAGGCCGCCATACCTAGAACCTCAGCCGTTGTTTTAAAATGTCGCGCATTCAGATAATCGATAATTCCGAATGCGCAAAAGACATAACCGCCTGCTGAGCAAATTTGCAATGTAATCTCAGCCCCATCCTCAACGGAATCAAGCCGTTTTGCGAGCTCTGCAAGCGTTTTATCAGTAATATCGTTGAATATGCGTATAGTAACCATTATTGCGCCTCCGTGGGCATTTCTGCCGCATTATGACCGAATAACAACTGTGCAACCTCATCTCTACTTACAAGCCCTAAATCAAGCGCTTTTGCGTAAAAATCAATCTCGCGCTGAGGCTCAAGAATTGTTGAGGCTGTTGAGGGAAGCCATATAGATTCAGTTGCAAGCAATAGCGCGGACTCATCCGGCGTATATCGTGAGGATTTCCAGCCCTCGCCCATGATTATATCATGCGCAAAATTCATAAACCAAGGCTTTAAAAAAGCCTCAATAAACATCGAGCGATAAAGCCTAACAGTGTGCTGCAACTGAGCAAACGCGGCCTTGCATGATGCATAGTTGCTGTCTATACGCGCCGTTAATATTTGCGAAGGAATACCGACGGCAGAACCGATTTGCTCAACCACGCATCTAATAAACGTCTCCAAGCCTGAATGCGGCGCTGTGGGCGCAATCGTTTTAATATCCTCGCCCTCTGCCAAATGTATGGATTGACCAGGCTGAAGGAAATCCGTTCGCGTGACAATACCATCCAGATATGAGCTCATCATTGGCGGCGGTGCAATCGAAAATTCGCGCGGCGGTTCCTCATCCTCACCCTTATCAGGCACAAGCGGCGCGTCCAAATCCATTGCGCTGAGGGCGCCAAATGGATTTGCCGTCGGATTTGTGTGAGTGGTGACAACCAGACTCATATTCGCTTGCATTATCGCCATTTGCGTTTCACTTGTGAGATACGCGCGAAGGCTCCATAAATCTTCTATCACAGGAGATAGAAGCGGAAGCCCGCGAAATTGCGAAGGCCGCTCCATATATGCGCAATGTAAAACTTGGGGCATACCATCTTTACTTGTCGCCTCTATACGTTCCCAAATTTCTCGTTCCGTCGCTTTGTTGAGATCGCAGCAAAACCAATATGCAATAGGCCTGCTATGCGTATCTAATTCAACGCCATCAATAACCGCATTGCCTCTATCTGTTTTGGCAATTCCATCTATCTGAGTTAAGAACGGCGGCGTAAATACATAATCGCTTTCCTTCACGCATACCGCCCCATCATCGCAACGAATAAGAAAACAATCGCCGCTGAGTAAAATGGTTCTGAAAATAAGAGCCTGCAATTGCGGGAATGTGAGCCTGTGCGTCGATTCCACAATATGCAATTCGCTTGCCTGTGAAAGACGCATCCCAAGTATGCCCGTTATTGCCTCATAATTGACGAAATACGGCGAATTTTCGGCAGGCGAGTATCTAAGACCGGCTCCAACGCATTCGCGCAGTAAAACGTCAATACAAGCGCGTGCAATGGGGCTCTCCAAATACAGTATTCTTGAACGCGAAACCAGTTCGCGGCGCGCTAAATTGTCCTGTGTCGCGCTGCGGGATCGAGAAAAGAAGCCCGCCATTTGTTGGCTATATATAGAGCCGTTTGCTATATCGCCGTATCCGCTCATAATTGCCCTCAAAATGTCCAAAATACAGAAGCCGGCTGCACATAGCTATGCGTATGCCGCGCCCTCACGGGCCGACCGCTCAATAAGGCCTCTAGCTCATCTATACGGGCGTCAATGGCTTTTAATGCATCCTGCAAATCTTTGAGATTTGCCCTTGTAACCGAAGTTGAACGATTGCCTATGCTGTATGAGGCTGTGGCATTGCCTGAAATCAGCTCCAACAGCGCGGAATTCATTGATTCGCGCGCTGCATAGAGCTGCTCCCGCTCCAAGGAAAACTTTTCTCGATAAGTCCTAGGTATTGCCATCTTTGTTTTCCTCGCTCAAAAGTATATCGCCTTTTAGATCGCCTTTTTCGACATGCAACCGGTTAATCCCAAGGCTCCAACCGTTTGCAAGCCATTTCTCTGCAGACCTTAAAACCACATATAACACGCATATAACTATGACGCCTATAATTATCATGTGTCTATCAGTCGCATCCAAATGACCGAAATCAAGAACGCAGCCCAAAAGGATCGCCAAAAGTGTAACCACAACCGCCCAACGCAAGCTAACAACCTTTCCCAATTTTGGCAACCGCTCTACAACCGGCAGAACTATGCCAAATATGGCTATAAATATTGAGATTATTGCTGTTGCCGCTGTTGCTGATATCACAATCAAGCCCCTCCCGAAGCCTGTCAAGTATTATTGCACATTATTCGGCAAAAAAGAACCTTATTTTGAATTTTCTTCGAGAAATTTCACTAGAAGCCTGTGTTTTATGTCGCAATTCTCCAAGTCGTTCGAAAAATCCGTTAATAGCCTGAGCATATCTTCCTGCGTCTCAACCGGGCGCGGCTCCGGATATGTGCAATGTTCAGTGAGATAATCAGGAATCGCCGGTTTTGGCTGTGTATCCGCACAATGATTCGCACATCCTTGAAACATCAACAGGCAAGCGAATAGCGCCCCAATCCTTGTTATCCTCAATTGTTTGCTCCAACTGTTCATGCTTTTCCTCAACTCTGATTTGTTCATCTCTGATTGCCTCAATCGTTTCGTTGCAAGCCTCTTGTGATAATGTATAGGCTTGCTCATACCGTTCCAAGTCCTTTGATATCCGCGCGATATCCGCATTCTTCCGGTATATCGTCAACGACAGTATCACGCTGAGTATCACTAGGATTATCACGGCCCCAATTAAAACATAGCTGATTATGCGGCTCATAAACGCCCTCCCTTATCGCCGCAGGCGAAGCAAACAAGCGCTCAACGCGCTTTGTTCTGTAATTGTCGTTTCGTGTTGTTCTGCATTCTTTTTTGCATATCTCAAAAAAATCTTCTGGCATTGAGTATTCACTGATAAAACAAGGCACTTTTCGAGCCCATGAATAAAAACGCTCATAATCAATAGCCTGATATGGCAATGCGGTATGCCTGTATGGTATATCGCAATATACAATATCACCTTCCCTATACTGGTAATCCTCATAACTTCGTTGCATAATTACGCATTTACGCGCCGCCTTTCCTGCTTTAATTATACGCATCAACTCCGAATGGATGCCGTTCTTTCCATCGTGAAAACAATGAGCCGTTGCCCATCTGTATTTGTCGCAAAACGGATCAAATGCGTGTTTGTTCAGTTCATTAAAATCCATATCCATGCAATCAACCAAATCTTTGGTTACTGTATTCAGATAAAGATAATCATAGAATGCGCGCCATATCTTATAACATGCACTATTTTCGCTCCCTATATAGGATTCCCCATCGTATGAATAACTAAACACATATTTGTATATTGGATCTGCCGTCAAATCATCCTTAAGCCGGTGAAATGTCTCCCTATCAATCCATTCAGGCACAAACCGCCCTACACCATAATCGCCTGCCGCCGCCTTCTGTATGAGCTTTACAATAAACGGATTGCAATCAGAATACACTACTATCGGATATCGCCGCAGCTCATACGCATAATGCAAAACCGCAAAGCCGCCCCCGAACAGATCGATAAATCGTTGACCGGCGGGAATGTGTGAGAATAACCATTTAAGGTGCTTGTTTTTGCTCCCCACATACCCCACGCCCCATTGCTTGCATATCCTGCAAATATCCTCGTTTTGATCAATCATTGCGCCCTCATGTTTAAGCAAGTTTTAAGCGAGTTTTAAGCGAGTTATAGCGGCTTGCGTATCTTTACAGGCTTGACATTAATTAGCTTTGTTTTGGGCTGTTTTGGCGGCTCTTTTGGCGTGATTTCAACCGGCTTCTCAACCGGCTTTGTTGGCTGCTTGACAACCTCAGGCTCAGATTCAGTGATATCCACCAAATGAGCCTTCGCCGGGGTCTGTCCAGATATCAGGCGCGCCATTTCAGCCGCTCCAAGCGCATAGACAAGGCAATCCAAATAGTGATTATCACGGCCTGGAATCACCTCATAATAGTAGTTGCCTTGTGAATTATACGCCATAACTTCGCTCGTGAGCTGTTCAAAAAACGTCTCATCAATTCCAAATCCGATAGGCCAAACCCACTCATCCCCAATAGGCATACCGTGCAATTTGCCGCGCAAATGCGTATATATCAGATCTTTGCAAAATCGAGTATTCAGAAACGTTACATCTGTTTTCCCAAGTCCTGAGCATAACGCCTTAACCCTCACGCGCGTTGCTCTATCGATAATCGTGCTTTCCTTGAATTTATATCCGTGAGAACGCCCTTTGACCGCTCTAATCCTAGGGTTTAGCATTGTGAGGGCATAAATATCTTGTGTGAAATGCCCGCCACTATCGATTGCTGCAAGTGAGATCGCCTTTGTTTTGCCATCCTCAGTTGTTGCGCGGAATGTAGACAATAGATTTTTCAAGTCTGCCCAGATTGCTTGCTGCCGAAGATCGCCCAATAGCATCCCGGCTTGGATAAATGCAATCCTCGATAGATCGGAATTAACTCCGATTATCAAATAAGGAAATGCTCTATCCTGAGTATCGATGCCTATAACAATGCGCTCAACAAATCTAGGTATATTCTGAGGCGTATAATTTGCGCTATATCGTCGCAAATCATATACGCTCAACACTTCTTCTGTTGGCGGCGTGTATGTCTCACCAAGGGCAGTATTTCGGAAACTCCGAATAGCTGCCTCTCCAAGCGCCTTTGCTTGTCTTTCCTCTTTTTTGAGGGCGTCCCAGGTGTATTGTTTATGGCATAGAGTTGCCGTGATCTCAAAAGACCGCGCCAAACGCCCGTATTTGTCGATATAAGGCGCGTTATTCTGAGGCTTCGTGTATTCATGAGGTAATGCGATAATATCGTTCTCTGAGCGAATTTGGCCGCATTCCGGGCAGGCGTATGTGGGCGTGTCATTATCCCAATTTATATCATCATACGACACGCGCATATAGCAACCGCAATCACAGATTGCACACCAAGTTTCTTGCGTCCCAAGTAGGTAATGAGCATTTATGCGCCCATCTGGTTTTGTTGGCGTTGACGTGAGAACAGCCATACCCATAAATCTAACCTGCCTCTTAAACGCCAATAACAGGGGGTCGCCCTCATCTCCAAGCTCATCTGTCCATCTGTCCAGCTCATCGGCAAACAAATATTTAACCGGCGTTGAGCACAAATCTGAGGCAGACGAAGCAGAACCAATGATTAGATTTGCGCCCGTTCCAAGCGATAGATTCGTTGTTTCTTTTGATTTGTCTTTATGCGAAGCCTGAAATGCTGCAATGTGGCAAGTGTCCCGAAGAAATGGTTTGAGCCTGTTCTTGCTTAATCTTTGTCCGGTTTTGAGGCTATCCAGTATGAGCAAAGCGTTTGCGGGATCGTATGCTGCAACCCAGCCCAAAACATTGAGCAATAGAGACGTTTTGCCGCATTGAGCGGGCGTTTTGAGTATGACGCGACATGTGTGTATAAGATCGCTCGCTGCCCTTGTTGGCTCCCGAAAATATGGCGTTACTTCAAATCTGAATCTGCCCGTATCTTTTAGAATGACATTGCGTTCCGCCCATTCATCTGCATACATCCTTTCGGTAAATTGGAAACATGACGGTTTAAGGCACATGATTATTTGCTCCGTGTCGCTGAGGCGCGTGCAATCTTGCCCTTGCGCGAAGTATGAGACGCCGCCGTTCTTGCATCAACCTCAGCCGAAGTCTCAAAATGAAACTCAATTGCGGCTAATTCCCTAGATATCTTATCGCATTCTGATTGCACGATTGCATGTTTATCGGGCTCCAACTCTAAGTAGGTTGCAAGCGTCATCGGAAGATTTTTGAATAGCGACACAATAGGCCCCAGCTTCGAATTAAATTCAGCCATCGCCGAATCAAGGTAAACCATCTGCCCACAAGCCCGATCTAAGTCTAATTGAGCCTGCCGCGCGCATATTGCCTCGCGCTCCGCTTTTGCCTCAGTCAATTTCACCTGCGCCTCAGCCTGCCTCATTGTAACTTCATCTGCTGACATTGTAGGCTGCCAAGTGTTTGTGCTTTGCTCTGATTTTGGTTTTCGTCCCATGACACAACCTCCGATTGAAGAAAATTCAGTAAATCAAACCAACTAAATTGAATAATATTCGACTAATTCGCTCTCCCGACGAATTTTTTTTGACCCGGACTCCCCAAAAGTGATGCCATTTACATCTTCGTACACAGAAGGGCAGAAGCCCAAGGCAACCATCACTGTCGCTGGTTTTGGCGATATTGTGGTGGAGCTTGATCCCGTCAATGCACCGCAGACTGTTGAAAACTTTGTCACACTGGCAAAGGACGGCTTCTATGACGGCTTGACTTTCCATCGTATTTATCAGAACTTCATGATTCAGG